>Ga0308162_1001505_pt1 | contig 18271 bp, 17 predicted proteins | sample PhySR2_FD_201370 | JGI IMG/M metagenome (GOLD analysis project Ga0308162, IMG submission 201370) | Phyllosphere microbial communities from UC Gill Tract Community Farm, Albany, California, United States - DLSLS.R2 | ecosystem: Host-associated > Plants > Phyllosphere > Unclassified | place: USA... | reverse complement strand
CTTATGCCAGCTTTTTTCCTGTAAGCCACGTAGTATAAGGGGAAGACGGGGGTTCAAATCCCCCCGGCTCCACCAAATGAAACAACGAAGACCCCCGAAATTACTCAGATTCCGGGGGTTTTTGCTTTTTCATGGGCGCTTAAGTCCCACATTACGTCCCACACCCCACCTGACACATTATCGAATGCAATCGTCATAGCCGACTGCTCGATGCCAACCTGGGACAGTCCGTCCAAGATTCGTGGTTTAACCCGTCGGGCCCTTAGGGCACGCGGGTGGCTAGCCCCCCCCGGTTAACAACCAACGTTCATTGATGACTGCCTTGGTGCCGAGCAGTTGAGTAGATCGCTCCCCTCTATCGACTCCTGACTAATCTGTCTCTTAGCTAGCGAACAACCTGGGTATTCAAGGCTTCGGGCGAATGGCCATTAAGGCACGGAACCACTATGATGTCAGATTGGTGGCTCCGCCTACAGGCTGGATCGTGACCCCATAGATCGAAAAAATCTCAGGTGAATGGAAGCACTCCAGTCCACCTGTCGCCAACAACGAAATCCGAAGGATCTGATTTATGCGACGCACTGGTACCCTAAACTTTTTTGAGATTGAGAAATGCGGCCTATACGGTTTTGTTTCAGACAACTGCTATGGGTTGGAAGCAGAGGTGGCACTTGAGGCTATCAAAAATTGGGTTAGTGGACGATCTTTCAAGACCACCGTGCCGTGGGACGACTCTGCAAAATCGAAAAGCGTGAATTGCTACTGCCATGACGTCTATAAAGACGAGGCAACTGGAGACTTCCTTTTTGTACTATGGAAATCTGATCCAGATAACGACAAATCTATGGTCGGTGTAAAATTAGACAGTAGTGGAAACTTGAGCAAGTTTCTTAAGCCAGAAACGGATACCGACCAGGAGGATGTTATTTGGGGCCACCCCAGCTATTACTGGTTTATGCCAAGTAAAAAATACATGGTCTCGGTGAAGTTTGAAAATTCGCGCTGCGATTCAGATATGGTTCACAACTGGCTAAATGGCTGTGTAAACTTCAGGGTTAAATTTCCCGGCATTAAAAAGAAAGAGGAAATTAAAGGCTCAGGCCAAGAAAAAGCATTTACAAGGGTGTATTTCGATGTAAAGAGGGAAATGATCGAGACCGGCGAAAGCATAGTGACCAAACCTACACAGCACACCTCAGCGCAGGCTGCTAACGAAACTGTAGTGAAAGCGGATGACGAATTTAAATATAAGGTGACATTTAAATTCAAAGCCGCGTTGAAAATCTTCTCCACTACCGACGCCAAGATAAACGAAATAGTGCATACAACAAAGTATGTACTAAACAGAAAATACGTTCCTACTTATGCGCAAGGCGAAGTTCTTGAGGGATGGGTTGGTGGCCTGTCACGCATCCCTGTGGTATCAAAATTGTTCAGTCGCCCCAACCAAAAAAATAAAGAAAACTTAAAAGTAGAGCTCAAGATAGAGACATCACCTAGCAAGGCTGAAATCCTAGATATTATTGCCTCAAGTGGAGACATGGATGCAGACGGCTGGGAAAAAGTTGGATTTATGGATCAGAACTCACGTGTAACATGGGCACAAGAGTATCGTCTCACTGACTCCATTTCGGTCGAGGACGGTGGTAGCGATGTTATTCCAGCGGCAACTCTATTTGGTTACTTATCTCCTAAGCGTGCAGAATATATCGCAAGCATCGCCAAGCAGAAAGAACTTGAAGAAACCGCACAAGCGGCTTTGGCGGCTGAAGACCTAGCCTCATCGGAGGCAAAAAGTGCAGAAACGGCATGAGTGGTCGTTCTATATAGCCATCCCTGTTCTTGTATTTTTCGGGCTATTTTTCCTTGTAAAGTGGTCTGCAATAGGTGTTAGCTATGCTGACATAAAGGACTACGGAGGCGCTCTTCTAAATGTGTCTGGGTGCGTATTCACCATCATGGGGATATGGGTAGCATACCTATACCCAGACGCCTTGATCCGAATAACATCCGACAACGTTTCCAGTGCGGACTTTAGTGAAGCACAGGAGAACTCCGCCAGACTAAAAACCATGGTAGGAAGCATAATAATCTCAGCCTTAGTCGCAATGGCGATCACCTATGTTTTTTTGGGGAAAACCCTTATATCCAGCACTATCTTCTATCAAACCCACCGTCTTGATATAAAATACTTCGCAATAACGATCATAATCTATGCGACCTTATTACAAACCCTATCTGTTTTCTTCGTCATACGGTCAAATTTTCTATTTCTCATTGAGTTTCATGAGAAAAGAGTTAGGCGCGAACGGGACGACGACGCTTGAAGCTCTTCGTTTTCGCGGTACCTGTTACGCAATCGTGAACAGGTTGTCAAGGGCAGGGAGGAGACCGCAGCCCGCGCAGCGACGTGAGCAAGAATGGGGAATATCATGGCGAAGCCTACCCTTGACCCTAAGCGTTCCATAAACCCCACCGACCTCGAGATGGGCAGCACGCTCAGCTAGTCGAGCTTGGCGAGCAGTTCCATGGCAACAAGGTTTCGTAATTTAAAATCGAGGTCGCCAGCGGTACTCGCTCTAATGCGTGGCGCAGCCACGCATAGGGCTCTTGGCCGTTGGCTTTGGCGGTCTCGACCACGCTGTAAAGTTGAGCGCTGTCTGTTGCGCCTTTGGGCATGTTGCTGAACAGGCAATTCTTTCTTCCGATGACGAAGGGCCTGATAGCTCGTTCGGCGGCGTTGTTGTCGATCTGCAAGTAGCCTTCCTCAACATACCGCTCAAGCTTGTTCCAGTTATTAGCCAGGTAGCTGATGGCTTTTCCCAACGCATTTTGTGTAGTCACGTAGGGTAGCGTCTTTAGCATCCAGTCTTTGAGTTCGCCCAAGATGCTAATGCTTAATTCAAAACCACTTGCTTTTCTCGCCTCATCACTGCTCTGTTTGAAAGCGATCTCGATGCCATAGAGTTTGCTTATCAGCTTTAACGCGATGTCGGTACGCCCGGACTTTCCCTCAGGCTGCACTTTTTGCGCCTTGACAAATTTGCGACGAGCATAAGCCCAGCAACCTAAGCGCTCAACTTCGGCTTGCGCGCACAGTGCGTTGTAACCGGCATAATCATCGGTCATACCTTAGCCACGATAGCCCTCGAGTACGCGCGTTAGACCTTCTGCGCTCGGCTGGTGGAGTAGTCAAAAAGGATTACCGGCTTATCCGGTGGGCCACCGTTTTGCACCCACATCCACGACTGGCTGCTTGGCTCGCGGTAACGCTCATTCAACACCTGCACCCGCGTTTTATCGCAGGAGATGACGCGACTGGCCAACCGGCTATCGCGCATTAAATTCAGCAGCGGCTGGAAGTGCTCACCACACTGGATAACCCAGCGTGCAGGGGTCTGGCGAGGCACATCAATACCATGGCGCCCCAGTAATTTTTCAAAGCGGTGCCGCGGTAAACCATCCGCATATTTAGTTGTCAGCAGCATCGCCTGAACGGTCGGGCTGGCCGTACTTTTTTCAAGCACCTGACTCGGTTTGTCCGCAATGACCGGTTCAGTCTCGCAGTCGCGGCATCCGTAGACTTTACGAACGTGTTTGATCGCCCGTATCTGCATCGGGACGATTTCAAGTTGCTCGCTGATTTCCTCTCTGATGGCGTGTTTGCGACAGCAGCTGCGGCAGCCGCAGGTGCACGTCAGCTCATGCTCAGGTAGATCGTGGATAACTTCGATGCTCGGCAGATCGGCCAGCAGTGGCTTGCGCTTGCCACGGCGCTTGGCGGGTGCGACGACCTTGTCTTCCGTGTCTCCGTCGGCAACGGTCGGCTATGCTTTCTGCTTCGTTGAAAAGGGCGAGCTGAGGCGTAGCAGAGGCAGCTGTCTGCTCGGACTTACGTCCGAAAAAGCGCTGACGCAGCAACGCCTTTTCCTCTTCAAGAAAACCGACCCTCGACTGCATCTTCGTAAGCATTTACTTGAGATGTTGAAGATCCTCGGGGAGGTTCTCGGGCACGGAATTCATGCCCTGGATTATCCCGAATCAGGCCACGAATCGCGGCGTCAAAGCTTGATGGGGACGATTACGCCAGAGGTCAAAACCGTCGAGCATCTAGTTGAGTTCCTGGACAGTCAGGACAATTGCTTCGTGCGTCACGTCGGGCGACGTCTTGAAACGTTCGGACTCCAAAGCGCTTGAGCCAAAGACAGAAGCCGTTGCGCTCCTAGTACAAGATCTTCGCGCGGTTGCGCGGCTTTTTGAGGAAAACAAAAAGCACTGGATCAAAGACCGCGACCTTGATATCCAGCTCGACCAACGCAGCCAAGCCGTCAATGGATTTTCGGAAGTCGACGGGTTAGGGATAGAGAAAAAATTTTTCGACTTTGCATCCGGTCGCATTATGGTAAACGGGCTCCTGAGAGCATCGGGAGCACAGCATCGAGCATCAGATAAGCGCTTCGAATATGGGGTTTATGGAGCGCTTACGATCATTGCCTCACCGGTCGTAGTGAAGCGTCCAAATACCGCTATCTGCTCGCTGTCCAAATAATTACTCGTCGACTAAAAACCGCATAGATTTTCAAAAGCAGCGGGAGGGTCAAACTTTAGAACTTATAAAGCAAGTAAAACCTTTGCACAACAGTGCGAGAATTGCAAAAACCAAATGCGGAATCCGGGTCAATAGTAAAATCGATTATGCCGCGAGACGTCAGTCACTACCCTATTACTGGGGACGGATATTTTGAACCCCTCAATCAGGCCAAGCCAGAATGGACTCAACCCTATGAAAATCGAGGATATTCGTCAGAGTCATTCCACATCACCAATCAACCAGCCGAACCCTCGACTCATTCATTGGACGACATGTTATACGTTATCACGGCCAGCAATATGCTAGATATCCAATATACACATTTATCATTTATAACTTCAAAAAGATTATCGGAATCTTTCAGCCTGTCCACTCTAAGATTATCCTTTCTACTTAAGTTGTGAACAAATCCATTTCGCAATGCAATAATAAAGCGCCCTACATTTTCATAGCGAATCGATATCTGACTTTCGCCTAACAATCCCTCTTCTCTAAGTTCACTTCCAAGAATATTTTTAACGACAGCGCACATCGCCGCGGCAGACTCTGCAGTTTGCCCAGACAGATTAAAGTCAAAATCAACTGTAGTGCTAAGTATTTCATCATCCTTAAAAACAGTATTGATAAAAGCCTTGAAGAAGCCCAGCTCGTCTTTATCTTTCGAATCACCAAAAAAACTTTTTATCAGACCGTACGTTCTCTTAAAGTCCTCTGTCATGGACACATATATCAAGGGAAAGCAATAAGACACCCTCTCTAGCAATCTATAAATATATATAAAGGCGGACGTATGAGAACCACGTTTTTTATGAACGGAAAAATGGAGGGCTTCAAATAAAATCTCTCGATAGAACGGTTTGTTTACTGATTTTTTCCTGGATATATACCGCGCAACGTCTTGCGCAACTATATTTTCGCCAACAAGCAGAGAAAAATCTTTACCCCATTTATTCCCAAAACTAGATAGACTGGGTGAAAAATAATTAACCCTTTGCGGTATTTTAGCCCCATTAAATTTCACAGAGAGATTGCCGCTTAAAAGCCTAATCAACAACAAAATCTCAGGATCGTTATGACCACTCACAACTAAGTCTTCAGGCAGCCTTACCCTGATCGACTCTGGCAGAGCATCTGAGAGCTCAAACGGATCATAACGAGGCATCAGGAAGTAAACTCCGCAAAATACTCGGTCAACTCCTCCGCGTCGTATTCAGAAAACTCAATAAAATTCTCAAAAAATTCTTTAGATAATTGCCGGCGATACTTACCCAAGTTAACTTTAGAAGCGTTGATCGCGTCAAATCCCTCTTCGAAAACAGCTATCACCTGTTCAAATCTATCCGGCTCCACTCCGGACACTTCGCCATAAACTTTTTTTATTGCAACACAAAAACCGATAAGATTATTGTTAACCTTGAACCACTTTTTTACTTCGCTATTCACACACAGCTTATCCAACAAATTCAGTACATCCTCAAACTGTACTGACCCATCTGCAATGTCAGTATCCAGTACCCTGCCGACTAAAATTTCGTCCATTTTCTCATTGACAATTTTATTATTTTCATTGTTGACATTATTTGTCAAAAAGGCGAGATAGGCATTCGATATATCTGAAAGGTTGAATGCACCTCTTGTAATTTTTTCTGAACGCTCTTTTTCAGTTTGCACGCTAATATTATTGAGACCGCTAAAATCAAACATCTCTTGCGTCAAAATTTCAACCTGATGCCGGGGCGTCATCGGCTTCTGGCCGTTATTCAAAGTAATCATTCTGTATAGTAACTTATCTTGCGATGGCGATACTATAACATTCAAATGCAGTGGCCTTTTTTTATCAAAGCCTTCTATCTGAGATGCACTCAGTAGCGTATTCAGCCGTTGCAGGCCATCTAGAATATACCCTGAATCAATGTTCTGATTTACAAAACCCTCAAAGACTTTACAGTCGCTCAACTCCGCTTTACCTTTATCAACAAAGGCTATAGTAATAGGTGGCATCAAACACCCTTTAACAATATCTCGCTGCAATCTCTTATAAAATTTTTTATCTTGGAGTTTTCTTTGAGCATCAAACCTTGTCGTAAGAGGCAAAAGCTTTTCTAATGCGAACTCATAGGTTACCTTGCCAGTCGCCACAAAGCTCTCAATAACCTGATCCCTTTCGGTATCAAATATTTTTACATTCATACTGGGCTCCCAAGAAGGAATTATGCAAATTTTCAGACCGTGCGGTGAAGCGTTAGGCGTTTAGAAGAACTTCCTCAACTTGCGACACCTCGAGCGACGGCAGGCTGCCGACGTTGATGCTATACCTAATGGCTGTCACACCGAGTGGCGGCACGTAGTCATCGGGGAGCCTGGGGAAGTTTCCGGCAACTTCAAAGACATGGACATCGCGGAATGTGAACCGGAGAAGAGCACCTGTCTGTCGTAGGCCCTCGTGCCAGCCGAGTTGTGCCAAGCGTGAGTCGAAAACATCTAGAGCATGCCCATCGGACACCAGCTTCTTCCGAATTTCATCGACGCGGTCTGCAAGCGTTTCATCGCCACCCAGACTGCGCTCCAGCATAACGCTGACAAACAGGAGGCGCTTGCTGGTGGGCGCTTTCAGCTGATCGAGACGGGATATTTCGTGCTTCGGTTCTGATCGCGTGGTGGTTTTCACTTCAACGTGAACTCCCTGGCCGATAAAATCATGACGTTCGCCTTCAGGCCCGCTCCAAAGGTGACTGACGCGCGGCCCGATGGTCGGGAGCAGCACATTGGACAGCACCCAGAGCTCGCCGAAAAGACCGATCTGCTCTGCCGCACTCAGGTCAAGTGCAAGCGGGCGCAAAGCTGCACGCATATCGTCGATGATACGTTCAACCGAGATAGCAGGATCGCGGCCTTCAATGCAAATAGCGTGGATGACCTTATTGGCTACCAGCGTAAGTAGCTCTTCGTGGTGGCTGCGTGCGGAAACGTCCAACCAAATCTGCCCGCCCTCCAGGATGCGGACCTGAAGGCTCTGCAGATCCGGCGGCAGTTTCTGCGGGGCAATATCGATGGCCAGCATCAGGTGCAGACGTCCGTCGTCCGACACTCCTATCAGGGCCGCCTCCAGGTCTTCAGCGGCCTGCTCGTAAATATCCTCGTGTGGAAGGCGCTGCTCGCGCAGACTTGCCCAGCGGTCCTGCGTGATCTCAAACATTGCGTACCCCACGGTTTACAACAAACCGTTGTTCACCGTCCGTAGTGCGTGGCAGCGACAGTGCGAGGCCCAGCACTGTCTGCGTTGGCGCGCGGAGCGGTTCGGGATCGAGGGGGTAGAGCAGGAGCAGGCCCTGCTGTACGGGCCGGTCCTCGCGCATTGCTCGTGCATTGAACCCTGAACCAACGCGGTAGTTCGCCGGTCCGCCATGCAGGTCGACACCTTCATGGCGTGGATCGATCAGGATGCCGATCGACTCGTTGGCCTGCAAGGAACGCCGAACAAGGCCGAAAGGCCTTCCACCCAGGAGTACCTGTCGTTCCCGGTCCGGGTTGGCTACGAACACGGTCCAGTTCGTAAGCTCTCCCTTTTCAGCTCGCTCCAGGATCCAGTCGGCAATCTCCGCGCCCTGAAATGCAATGCTGTTCGGATGCCCTTCATAACTCCTCAGGAACAGCGCGATGTGCTCGGCCGGTATATCGTGTGCTATAGCGCCGCCGTGTGCATCCTGTGTCGGTGGATGCTGTCGCAGCAGGGCGGACGCTAGGTCCACGTTCCGCTCCAGCAGTTCCCGGTCTTGCATGGGAAACAGGATCGTCTGCGGGTTCTCGCCAGACCATGACCGCGCATCATCCATCTGCATCCTGCTCTTGTTCTTACTCGTGAGCAGAAGCTTTGAATGGGCGCGCATCCGGATGGCCATTTGGTCAGGTCTGCGGCCGGCCTTGTTGAGTGCTGTGATGGCGTCACGCAGGGATTCTTCGACCAGCGCCAGCTCCACGAACCATTGAGCAATGCCTTCGGTGGTCCAGATACGGATCAGGTCTTCATAGCCTGCCCTGAAACCATACCAGCGGGCCATTTGCAGCAGAGCATCTGCCAGCGTTGTAGTACGCAGGAAGTATGCAATCGTCAATCCCTCGAGCGTCAAACCGCGCGACAGCCTATTACCACCTACTGCAACGAGCTGCCGTCCAGGCTTGGCGTCGTAATCAAGTTCGTCGCCCGTCGTGCTATTGAGCACAACGACCACTAACCGGGCCAAATTCGTCACTGCCTCTTCCAGCAGAATCTCTACGCTGCAAGGCAGATCTACCTGCCCCAGCCCCGCGAGCGTTGATCGGAACATCAGTTTGAGTACACCGGGCTCAGCGTTCTCATGCTGAAACCAGTTGCGAATCTGTTCCTCGATCGCCTCCCCGACGCGCAACTGGTCCTGCTGAAGCCGTGATACGTGCACCAGCATAGTATTCGGCTTACCCATCTGACCGCGCTGCAGTCTGATAGCGCCAGCAAGCGCGAAGGTCAGGAGGGCATCGGCAAGCGACTGTGGAAGATCCAGCGGTCCGCGGGCAACAATTGCTTCGCTCCTTTTGCGTTGCTTCGGCTTCAAAGCTTTCACATCCGCAGCGTCTACAGGGCGCATCACGTCACGCCCCTGCGAGCTGACGCCGAAAAGCTCTTCCGTTCCCGTGTAGCCGTCTGGCCTCGGAAGCTGCACGACGAAGTCCTTGGGGAACAGGTCTTCGCCAACCTGGCTATCACTAGCGTCTGGATCGATGAGGATGTTGGCGAATGGTGTAGCCGTGTAGGCGATGTATGTGGCCCGCGGAATCTTTCTGAGAATGTCGCGAATCAGGGCGTTGGTCAGTGACGGGGCCGTGTCGTCATCAGGTTCGGTGTCGGTGTCAATACTAGGGTCGCGCCGATTCCCACGTGTATTGATGGAGGCCTGATCGGCTTCGTCATCGATGAGAAGAACCGGTACATCAGCGAGCCGGCCTTCGAGTTTACCGAACCACTGGTTGAGCCGTTTAAGGATGGGCGTGATCTTCTTCGCAACGATCAGAACGGTACCGGTCGATGCGAATCCGTCGGCCACCTCCGGCTCACGAAAATCTGATGTCTCATCGGTCAGCGAGATCCAATCTACCCCGGTCCCGGTAAGCTCGAGATCCAGTCGTTTCTGCGTCTGGTTCCGCAGTGAATCGTGAATGCCTGAAAGAACGATGATCAGGCGGTAGCCGACATCGGCTGCGCGCGCTGCGACGGCCGTGAAGTTGGCGGTCTTGCCGGACTGAACGTAGCCGACGACCAGACCGCGGCACTGAAACTCCGGGCGATCTACCGGTGTGGTCGTCGAGATGATGCGCAGTGACTCTTCTGCGACCGACGCAATCTGGTGCGGCTTCCATTTGGGCTGGGCGCGCAGATAGGATTCATGCCGGGACCAATTGGTCCAGGTGGTTGCATCAGTCCACAGTGCCAGCCTGGGCTTCAGTGTAAGGGGAAGCGGAAGCCGGACGTTCATCAGACCTTGTCCGTCAGTTGGTCCGGAACTCCGGCCGACTCCAATGCGCGAAGGAATTCAGACAGAGCCGTTTTGACCTCGGCATCCTTGTCGATGAGCTGCACGAGCGTGACCAGCGTCGGCATCAGCGGGGTGACCTCAACTTCCTCCCCCTTGAACCCCGTCTTGCGTTGCCATGGCTTGTCGCCACTGCTGACAAGGCGGATTGAAGCTCTGTCCTTCTTTGTAGCCGAGGCCAGAACAGGTGCGGCCACGGGAGTGCCTCCCGCTGTTGTCGTTGGAGGCACGAAGCCGCTTGGCGATGGTGTGTCGGCCGGCACCACAGTCTTGCCGCCACCTTTCAGAGTCGGCGCGGGTTTTTTCTTCTTGTCGTACCGGGACCGGGCTGCTGCACGAGGGGTCTTGATCAGTTCTTTGAGGGGCTCGGCGATCGCAAATGGCAGGCGAACGAGCTGCTTGCTGATATCTACCTGCAGCTGCTCATCTGCCAGCCTGTCGAAGTCGACTGCGACACGAATCAGCTTGGTGTGCTCATCCTTGGCGAAGAGATCTTCCCAGCCGCCCCATTTGATGAGGCGGTCAAGTCGATAGAAGTACAGGCCCTGAGCGTCGTTTGCGCGGCCATTCAGGGAGTGGCGGTCGCGTTCGACGCGTTGTTCCAGCGGCGACAGATCCTTGATGTATTCGTCGAACTCTGCCTCGTTTGGCGTGACGTACGCACGAACATAGAGGGCAGGTGTCCTGTCCAGAGAAGCGCCGGGGAGCTCGATACGATGCTGATCGTACTCTTTCGTCAGCGGGTGCCCCATAGGGTTATTGGCACGCAGAACGTCATCGTTCACCCGGATGACTACCTTCTCGCGCCCGCGCGCCTTGCCTTCAAGATACCGATGAAAGACCAGTTCGAGATGCGACTTGATGGCAGCGAGTTCCTGCGCGTAGGGAGAATCAGTCCTGCCTCTCGCAGGCTCCATCGAGGGGCGCATCTGTGTGAGCAGCACGGCCGTGCCCGAGTCGCCGATGTCCACTGCCGAGGCATGCTCGGGAGCTACCGGGTCGCTCAGAAGCTCCCAGCGGCGTGTTTTGGCAAGATGGTCCTTGTCCCAGGTGAGTGTCGTGCTCACGCTTCCGGTAGCTTTAGATACGACCGTTAGTCGATCAGCCTGGGACCAGGCTGCCCCCTTCAGCCCATAGCCGAACTTGCCCAGATCGCCATCGTCATATTCACGCTGGTGCCCGATCTTCATGGCGTCGCGCAGACCCGATGGAGTCATGCCCGTGCCGTCGTCGCGAATGCACATCCACCGGCCGCCCGTATTGGGACTCGGGAAAGTGATGTCGATTTCCCGAGCGCCATGCGACAGGCTGTTGTCCACCAGATCGGCCACGGCGCTTGGTAGGCTGTGTCCGGCACGAGCCAGGATCTTGAAGAGACCGAGCGGGTCCGGTGCGGCGTCATCATCGTTACGGATGTTGTCGTTTTGTGACGTCTCGGACACTACTTCTGCCTCCTTGAATAGCTCTGGAAAGTGATCCGAGAGCACTGCCAAGCAGTGCTGGCCTTCCTCGCCGTACAACGCAATCATTGCGGATTTGCCAAGCTGGGCGCTCTCTCCATGGCTCAGGATCGAAGAGCGGGCTGGGTGATCTGCCGGGATGACAACCCAAGATGCCTTGGCTGGGGTGTTCGAGGCGTCAACCACCATCGCGAACAGGACGCCTGGGTCAACGAAACTGTAAAAGGAGCTCTTCGGGCAATCGCCTTCGAATCTCCAATTTTTGTGCTGCCTCTTGAGCCATGAATCGATCTCAACCACCGTGCCTTCGTCGTCGAGACGTCGGCAGGTGATTGGAATGGTGTCCGGGCTCTCTGCTGAAGGAAAAACCTTGCCGACGACGTCCCAGTCGAAATTAATGGAACGCTGTTTAGCGCGTTCCTTCCCCTGGCGGCGGTACTCATGAAACATGCCGAGTTCAGAATGAGTAAGTAGTCGGAGAATGGTGAACTTCACTTCCTACCCTCTGTCGTCTTGATCTCTGATTGCTCCAAATCGAACAATGCCACCCGCATATCCTGTGTCTCCGGTGCCCCCAAGCACTCCCTCATTCCACGAGCGATTGCATAGGCAAACAGTGGTGGTACGGCGTTGCCAATCTGCTTAAATGCCGGGTTCATCGATCCTTTGAAAACAAAGCCGTCCGGGAATGACTGGAGCCGCGCAGCCTCACGAACGGTGATGGTGCGTGCCTGTTCCGAGTCGAAGTGGATATGGGAATAGGAGTCCTTGCCGAGGTGCGCCATCAGCGTACGTACCGGAGCATCGGCCCGAAGCTTCCACCACTTGTTCGGAAACTTTCCCGGGTCATAAGGGATACGCCACGAAGAGATGTATGTGCTGACGTCTGCGTGTCTCGGGTCGGTGGGCAAACCGAGTATCCTGCGGTCGGCAAGCCAGCTCGCAATTTTCTGCTCCACATAAGCATGCACCTGCGGGTACTCCCAGCCTTGCTGAATCTCGGCGAAGATCTTGTAGTCGCGCGGCAGATACCGGAAAACATGGCCAGTCGTAGACTTGGTTGTAAATCCGTGCCACTCCCGCATCAGGCGCGAATAGGCAGTCGACGGATTTTTCGCTGTGTATTCGACAGGTTCTGATGGGTCTTTTGCCCCGCGACGAATGGCACCCGAGCGAAGCATTTCTTCGGCGTACAAGTGCGGCAGATCTGCCAGCGCATCAGAAGCCGATGTGGCCGCGGGAGAGTCGGGAGCTGGATCGGGAATCCAGCGGTGGTGCTCCGAGCCTTCGGCTTTGATAACCCGCCTCGCAGCATTCTTGGAGCTGGTGTAGCCGGATGGCAGAACCAAATGGTGCGTTGGCACCGGGAATCTTGGTTTGATACCGGTCGAACGATGGAAGCCAACTAGAATCATGCGCTCCCGCACCTGCGGAACGCCATACCAGACGGAATTAAGCAGCGTGTAGGCTACGTCGTAGCCTTCTTCGGCAAGGCTTTTAGAAACGAGCTCGGCAACATTGGTGCCGCCATGGTTGAGGATATCCGGCACGTTCTCCATCAGAAGCGCAACAGGCTTCGTCGCCCGGATGAATGCGACGTACCGCTCCCACAAGCTGACCCGTCCATCCACCAGGAAGGCCTGATCTGCGGTCACCTCTTCGCGGAGGCGCGCTTGCTCGCGGAGCTTCGCCCGACCTACACGGGCGAACGCCTGACAGGGTGGCCCGCCGACGAGGACATCGATCTGACGGTCCGTGGCGCCCTGAAGCCCGAGATCGCCGAAGACGGAGTCAGCAGTCTCGGTTACCGCGTCCCGCGGGGCGTGGTGCGCTCCCTTGTCACCCCCAACTGAGCGCGAGCCAAAGTTGGCTCCGTGCGACTTCGCAGCCCATGGGTCCATTTCGATCGATGCGACCGGTGTGAATCCTGCAGTCAGGAAGCCAAGAGATATGCCGCCACAGCCTGCGAACATGTCCATGTAGCGGATTTCGCCGCCTTCTTGTATACGCTGTAGCTTACCGCGGATAAGTTCATCGTCTGGAGTAGAGGTACAGGAACTCTTGCCAGTCAAGGGGGACAAGGCCTCAGCCGGGGTAATCGGCTCTTCATAGGTACTGCTGGGCTGCGAATTGAGCAGCTTGGTTTGGATGGACATCCAGTATCTCTCATAGGGAACATGCGCCAAGACCAGCTACACGGAGCGCAGAAGGACGGCGACTCAGGCTTGTTCAGGCCACGCAGCGCAACCCAGTTGACGGATCGTCAACCGGGCGCCAAATGTTACATCGTGTCTGAGTGTAATGAAAATGCCGCGCGGTGTCGCGTGCGCAGGCTGGGTAAGCCTTCGTAGCCAGCCAGCCTCAACCAGCGAGAGAATACGCTTAACCTCAAGGTTTGCAGGTAACGGGGTCCGTCTCGACCTAAACGACCATTTCTAGTCGTTTACCATTGCCTGATGAGACAACTCCTTCAAAGAACCCTACAGAACTGCGAAGAAATCCAAGAATCAAATTGGCTCACGAAGCTGAAAAGTCTTTCCAGGGAGGTATCCTGCGACAGGGACAAGATCATTTTTTTTGGGGGAAGGCATGGACATAGTCAGCAGAGAAGTCAGGTCTCGAATGATGGCGGGCATTCGCGGTAGCGATACATCGCCAGAGATGAAGGTAAGGAAACTGCTTCATCGACAAGGCTTCAGGTATCGCTTGCATCAGCGAGATCTTCCCGGTAAACCCGACCTCGTACTGCCTCGTCATGGTGTCTGCATCTTTGTTCATGGCTGCTTCTGGCACAGGCATCCGGGCTGCAAATACACCACGACACCAAAGACCCGTGAGAACTTTTGGCAGACGAAGTTCGATCAGAACGTGAAGCGTGATATCAGAAACCGAGATGAACTGCTGAGGTCAGGCTGGCGAGTGATCGAGCTCTGGGAGTGCGGAATACGCGGACCGGAAGCGGGGATGAAGTGGCTTCTGAAAACAATCCCGGACTGCACTCAAAAGTACGTATCTTGGCCCAATTACTCCGACCCGTTCGCTCCTAGGGATCAGCTTACAGTAAGCTGAGCTTGTCAGGTTCCAGCAGTCAATGTCCAAACACTCCGAAGGATTTCGCGAATTAGTCTGGCGCGGGTGGCGCGTAACGATCAACTGCAACTTTTCAACAGCCGCGTCTAACTTTTTAACAACCATTTGCTTGACGAATGCGATCCCAAATCGTTGATGGGGCGGGCTCAAAAGACACCGTCCATAAGAATCCAGAGCACCCGGCCTTCCAACTGGTAGTCCAAGCACACTGACCAAAAAATTTTTTACAAACCAAAACAGATAGATACCGACTAGTTTCAGATTACCCCGGCTCACTAATTTCAGCGCCAAAAACCAAGCACCCCGCGTCGCTTGCAAATGCTTTTTTGCCTGAATCGACGGCTTTGGCTCGATCGCACTAGCGCCATAACGTTGCTCCACCCACCCACCTCTTGCAGAACCTCGCTCACAGGCCGAAACTGCACCAAACGACGAGGTACACCATGGCACTCGACTACCCGCCCAGCCTCCTGTCCCAGGAAGAACGCTCAGCCATTGCTGAAATCGAAGCCACCACCAACATCCTGCGTCTGGTGACCCGGCTCACCAACATGCGCTTCGCCGCGATCACCAAGTTCGGCGACGCTGAATTGGTCATCTGCTCCGTGCACGATTCCGCCGACCTGGGAATCGGCGCGGGTGAGGCTTTTCCGCTGGAAGACACGATCTGCAGCGAGTTCCAGCGGGACCCTGCGCCGTTGCTGATTCCGAGAGTGAGCCATGACCAGAGCTTCGCCTCACGACTCATCGTCAAGACCTATGATCTGGACAGTTACGTAGGCGTGCCGATTTTCCTGCCTGATGGCCGGTTATACGGAGCACTTTGCGCGATCGACTCGCGGCCTGTGCTGTTTGAAGATCCGGATGTGTGCGAGACGCTGGAGATTTTTGCCCGGTTGATCGGGTGCATATTCTTCGCGAGCTTGGCCGTGAAAGTGGCGGGCGTTGGGATTGAGTTGGAGTCATTGTAGGAAGGGGATGCTAGCTCAGGTCACATTCGAGCGATGTGTACATACCGCCCCACACAACAAGCGCGATAACTGTTCCACCGAATAGGGTTTATGCAACAACTCGAATCCATCGGTTCCCTTCTCTGCCAGCACATGGCTGTATCCCGACGTCAGCACTACAGGTAAACCCGCGTATCGCCGACGAATCTCATGGGCCAGCTCGATGCCTGTCATCCCCGGCATCACCACATCGGAAAACACCACTTTGAATCGGCTGGCGTCGCGGGCCAGTTCGGCCAGTGCTTCCTGTCCATTGATGGCAAGGACCGGCCGGTAGCCCATATCCGTGAGTGAGTGCATCGCAAAGGTGCCCACTTGAGGGTTGTCTTCGACGATCAATACACCGGTGCCGTGCCCGTGTACAAATTCATATGTCGCTTCGACACTCCGTGGCTCGCGCGGCTCGGATGCCTGGGGCAGATAGAGGGTGAAAGTGGTGCCTTGACCGACTTCACTGTCCACGGTGATCTCGCCACCCGATTGCTTGGCGAACCCAAACGCTTGCGACAGGCCAAGGCCTGTGCCCTGCCCCACGCCTTTGGTGGTGAAGAAGGGCTCGAATATCCTGCCCAGGTGCAACGGCGCGATGCCGCTGCCGGTATCGGTCATCGAGATCACTACCTGATCGCCGGCCTCGGCTCCCCGGTGAGCTGGGCCCACTCGGATGGTGAGGCGCCCCTGGCCGACCATGGCGTCATGCGCGTTGACGGCCATATTGACGATTGCCATGTCGAACTGAGAGGGGTCGGCGATCACGAAGTGGCTGTGTTCGGGGATGTCCATCACCAGCTCTACTTCGGCGCCCACCAGTGTCTTGATCATGCTGGCCAGGGCCCGCAGGTTCTCTGCAGGTGCGAACACTGTCGGTTGCAGTGTTTGACGCCGGGCGAAGGCAAGCATTGCGAGGTGACTTTAGCGGCTCGTTCGACGGTGTCGGCGATGGCTGATACGTAGCGTGCGCGTCGCTCGCTGGGGAGATCCGGCCGTTTGAGCAGGTCAGTCGACGACTTGATTACGGTCAGCAGGTTGTTGAAGTCGTGGGCGACGCCACCGGTGAGTTGGCCGATGGCTTCCAGCTTCTGCGATTGACGCAGGGCTTCCTCGGCGGCGGCCAAGGCGTTGGCGCTCTCCCGCTCGGCGGTGAAGTCGCGGCCCACAGCGTTGATCTGCTGCTCGTCCGGCTGGGTCGACCAGGATATCCAGAGGTAGTACGCCTTCATAGCCGCCGCTTTCGCCCTGCACAGGCGAAAAGCTGTAGGTCCATACGGTCTCTTCCTCTTTGCGGTGACGCCGCATCATCATCGACAGGTTCTCGATGGAGAAACCATCGCCTGTGGCGAGCACCTGTGCCACTTGTGGGCTTAGCACCGAGGCTATGTCGGTGAGCACCTCCGGCATCGGGCGACCGAACGCTGCAGGGTGCCGATCGCCCAGAGCCAGGCCGTAGGCGTCGTTGTAGAGCAGCCACTGCTGCGGCCCCCAGTAAAGGGCCGCGATGCCTTTGGTGTTCAACACCAGCGACAAGGCGGTACGGAGCGATGCAGGCCATGAGCGGTAATCACTCAGGGCGGTGCTGGACCAATCCGTGTCGCGCACCAAGTCTCCCATTTCTCCGCCGCCGATCATGGGCGGGACAGGAGCCAGCGAGTTGGAGGGGGCAGCTGACATGGGGGACGTCCAAGGGGATAGGGCTGGAAGTGTGAGTGATTGTGGATAGGGCTGGCAATGCTTGGGAGAAGTCAGGCACGTATCCTCCACGACCCACGAGCCTCTTTGGATTTATGCTTGAGACATTGCTTGCAAACAATCAACCGGGGCCGGCGCCCTGGCTAGACAGGCATCACAGTTGACCTGCCTACCCACGCTGCCTATCCTCCCACTCGTCACGCCACATGCGTGACCAGGTTTGACGGCCTGTCTTACATACGAACGCGCAGTCTCAAGACTCGGCTCGGGCGCCTCCGCACCCGTTTCGAACTCTATGGCGGCTGTGCGTGGGGCACCTTCGGGTGCGCCGGGTTCGTATGTGACCGGTCCGTCAACCCATGCACAGCTGCCACCCACTCGTTTGACGGCGAGTGCTGGCAGATCTCACCTCACATATGGAAGTCGCCAATCATGAAAGATCAAACCAATCTTGCTGCTTACCAATCCCTTCAACGTGCTAGTCAGTTGCTAGATACCGCATCCGTGCTTGCTGCGGAAACGAGCGATGCCAATCAGCAGCTTTGTCGCGCGCTTAACCAAGCCGTGGCCTTGCTGACGGAGACAAGCAGGACGCTGGTGGAGGATTCGCTGTTGGAGATGAAGTTGCGGTTTCAAGTTAACGGCTGATCGCTCCAACGCGAGGATGTGCCGCCCGTCCATGGTGATAGGTGCCGCTAGAAACATAAGCGGCACCTCATTTGCGCGCCCCACTACCCCATCGGACTAAACCCCGAAGCCGCCGAACAATACCGCTCCCGCAGTGCCGGATTTCGCTCTGAACGGCACTGCTCCTTGAACCACTGCTTCGCGCCTTTCCTACACTCGCGGTATTCAATCGATCCGCTTCGG
>Ga0308162_1001499_pt1 | contig 18379 bp, 33 predicted proteins | sample PhySR2_FD_201370 | JGI IMG/M metagenome (GOLD analysis project Ga0308162, IMG submission 201370) | Phyllosphere microbial communities from UC Gill Tract Community Farm, Albany, California, United States - DLSLS.R2 | ecosystem: Host-associated > Plants > Phyllosphere > Unclassified | place: USA... | reverse complement strand
AGGGGGGCTGCGAATATGTTGCCGACGCCCACTCCTGAAGGTTCATTAGCTTAGCCATAATTTCTCCTGCAAGTTTTAACAGAACTTGATCGCAAACTAACGCAAGTTTTCATTCGGAGTGACTTCTGCTCCTTATACGGCCAGTTCCAGACCAGAACGATGCAAATAAAAACGACGAGCCACAGGGTGCACTCGTCGGGGGAGATGTCGCGGATGGTGTTCATGCTGAAGGCTTCAGGAAGAGAACCCAGTGCGTCTTGTCGCCTTTGCCAGTGCGCTGCCAGATGGTTGGTTTGTGGTCGGTAAGTGCGATCACTTTGCTGACAGGAATCTGTGTCTCGTTCCATTTAAAGATCAACGTACCGTGTGGCCGCAACACTCTGAACGCCTCCACAAAGCCGGCACGTATATCGTCTGGCCACGTTGTTTTATCCAGAGCGCCGTATTTCTTACGCATCCAGCAGTTTTCACCTGCGTGCTGCAGATGAGGCGGATCAAACACAACCTGAGCTAATGTGTTGTCGGAGAACGGTAGCGCGCGAAAATCAGCGATGATATCCGGGCTGATCTGCAGTGTGCGCCCGTCACATAAAACATGCTGCTCGGCGCGTCGGTCAGTGAACACCGCGCGGACATCCTGCTTATCCATCCAGAACATGCGCGAGCCGCAGCACATATCCAATATGCTTACTTCAGACATAACAACTCCTCACGCAGAGCGCGATAGTGAATAGGGTGGGTGGGGGAGCTAGGCTGCTACGGCTAAGGTTTGCTTGATGGCTTCGCGGACAGTTTGCACGATGCGCTTCAGGTATTCATAGTCAGGATTCGGAACAGTCGGCCAACCTGCGTACCATGGGTCATCACCGAGCAGTGACAGCAAAGGAGAGCGATAGGTGTAGTCGCAGCAGAGCATTTTAACGTTTTCACTGCCTTCAGCCTCATCCCAGTATTCGCGCGCCTCATCTGAGGATATGTCCCCGTCGCGGCGAAGTTTGCAGATGCGACCTTTTACAAAATCAATATTGGCATCGTTATCTGTGCCATCCAGAACGCTGTGGATTCCCCGATCAAGGCAGTTAATTAGGTAAGAATCGTTGCAGTCCACAAAGAACTCCTCAATTGACCTGTCAGACATTGAGCCCCAGTATGACGTCCATGATTTACCAAAGCAGGTGATGGTGATATTGCCAGCGCCGGGACGAAGGTTTTCAATCATCACCTTTACCGGGTCTAGCCTGTCAGCGTCGGTGCTTACAAGTTGTTGAATTGTACTCTGGGTTACATTCATGCCACTCTCCTGTGCTGCTTAGCGCGCTGAATGCGCTCGTAGTCTTCCCGACATTCAGCCGAACAGAAGCATCCCGCCGGCACCACCTCTTCGCAGTAATAGCAGGCACCGGTAAATGACATCTCCGGATGCTTTCGGTTAGCCAACGCGATATTGCGCTCCAGCTCCTCAAGCTCAGCAGCCTGGTCTAATTCGTCAGACATGTTCCACCTCCGAAAATGCTTTTTCACACCAGATTGAGATGTAAGTAATCTGGTCCTGAATCTGCTGCAGCGTCTTCGCATCGCCGGTACGGATTTCGTGGTTAATCAGCGCGCGGATGAGATGCTCTAATTTCGAGTAGTAGCCGAGGCGCTGCGTTTCCTGCCCGGCTGTCTTTCCATGCTTAACGACGTTCTTTACGTACAGAATGAAGTCGTTAGCGCCACCTTCGATTGTGTACTTGTCACCGATTTCGATATGCATTTTGGTTTCCTATAGGCAATAAAAAACCCCGCCGTGGCGAGGTCAATGTGAATGAGGTAACTTATTCTTTTGGGATGTATTTGAAAGGCCACGTCTCTTTACATGACCCACAAATCCAGTCCCCGGTGTCATTCCCCATAATCTTTTCTTTTGCTACACGCTCAGAACCACAATAAGGGCAATTGCTAGGCCTAGGCTCTCTTTGCTTTATCTGATTAGATGTCATTGCTTGTCCTCCTTCTGTTAAACCGAACCCGGTTTTAGTGGAAGCCTCATCGACTCATCCAAATTAAGTTTGCGCCGCGAAGGCAGTTCGTATGGTGCAGCGGACGACCTCTACTAAAATCTGTTCAAGATTTTATATTCTTCCCAGGACATACCCAAAGCGTCGGCCTGACCTTTATGATATTCCGTAATCACTTCACGCGCTCTGACAGGGTTTTTCTCATATTTCGTAACGTGATATTCAAGTATGTTTTGAATTCCTTCCTTACTGAGCTTATCTGTATAAGCGTTAAGGATTAGATGCTCATGATATTCCTGAACACCTAACCCCAAAGAGTCCGCCTCATTTTTAGCCCTGCTTACAAGTCCTTCGACTAGGCTCGGGTGATGTTTTTTGAACTCTTCAATACCGAGTTCAATATAATTCAATTCCTTCTTTGTCATTTTTTACTCCCTTTGATAACCGGGACCGATACCCACGATAACCTCATCGGCCCTATGTAGTGAACATTAATCCTGCCTATTAAAGTCTAGCCATTCCTCCCAGCAATGCTCCGGGTCAATATCCTGATACCCACGCCGCTCAGCTACCGCTAAGACGCCTTGAGCATCCGTGACAATAGCCGTGGCATTATCACGAATAGCCAACACCTCCTCTTCAGTCAAAGGAGAGCCTTTCTCTTCGGCTTTAGAAACCAGCAGGCTGATCAGGGAGGGAATGAAAAGGACTATCACTTACCTTCCTCCTTAAAATAAACCGGGTCCGTGCCGCGCGGAAACTGGAGAGCGACGTTCCTGTAATGCTGCAATCTCTCTTTGAAATACTCCCTCATTGCTGCAGGCTGCTGCATCTCCACTTCATGCGGGATAACAGGCTGATTCATACGCTCCTTGTATGCGACTCCTGATGCGGCTAAATCCACGTTAATCCTGTCGCGCTCTTCTCTGCTACGTGCTGCTAAGTTGTGTGACATTAATCTTCTTCCTGAATGACACCATATGAGTGCGGAGGGAGCCCAGCTTTAACCTGCTGCTCAATCATCCCTTCCTTCAGTTTCCATTTGGTGACTTTATCAATCCTTTGCCAATACTCAGGCGTGCCATGATTGCTGTCGTCGTGAAAGAAAATTTTGTTTGATGTCTCAGAAAGCTTTCTATTTGAGACCGCATTTTGCTGGGCCAGGCTTGGTTTTCTGGCAAGCGTAAATGGAAGGCCTATCACGTCATATTGACGATTGAAAAACTCCCATGTATTTTCGTTGAAGCCGTTAATTTTTCGCATTCCATAAGGGGCAATGATGTGCCTCAGTGTATAGCCGCGATAATTCCTATTCCCTGTACCATTTCTTGCCATCGCCAGCCCCCTTCAACCAGATTTATCCCATCCGTTTATACCATTACTGCATTTTTTGTCAGCCCATATAAATGTAAATTCACAAACCTAGAGCTACCCCTTATGCCGCTGTCAGGCTCAATGCCGCGGCGAAAATAGTCAGATAGCAGGCAACAAAAAAACCGCCCGAAGGCGGCTCTTTAATTGATTCATAACCCTTTACGGGTGTTCGTACTGTTGAAAAGTACGCGGCACTGGGTCGCCAGGCTTGCGGAACATGGCGTTGTTTTCCTTTCGCTCCTTCAGATACATCAGGGTCTGCTTAGCCTGATATTGATCATCTGGAGAGAGTGACCCCAGCGTGCCGGCGTAGCTTGCAGCTGCTACCTTGGTCAGGATTTCGATACCCCAGCCGACGGCTTCAGTGGTGTCCAGAATCGCAGAGCGATACAGGGTATTGAGGTCTTGCAAGTCTTCAAATTCCTGGTCGGTATGAGACATAATAAATCCTCTTTCAGTTGAGTGAGTTAGGCGGTGAATTCACTCAGTCACAATACTCTCAGCACCTGGTGATGACCAGTAAAATGCTGGTTATGCGTACAGTATATTTGTGTCATAAATTTGGCTTAGTACCACCGTTATCTTTGCTGCGCTCCTCCAGAAAACGTATCCGGCTGCGACTGGCTCGCTGGCGAACGGACTCGTAAGATCGGTTGAGCCGCCGGGCTATAAGTTTGGGTGGGATGGTTGCAGCGAGTTCTTTCAGAAGGCCTATCTCATCGGGTGACCAGCGGCGACCAAGAGTTAACTGATTGCCGCGCCGCCGGTATTCAGGTGATTGCACATGCTCTCCTGTGTTTAGCTAAGCGTCTCTTCGATTTCTGCTTTGCGAAGCAGATAAACATCAGTGGCCTTTTCGAGCGTTTCAGCCTCGCTTGCCAGCATGCGTGCTGCGTACTTGTAGAAGCGATCGAGGCTTGAAACGGAATCGGCATTGGCAGACGCTTCGGTGAAATCGGCAAGCAGCTCATCCGGCGTGCGCGCTGCCGCACTGGTATTTGTCGCCGGGTTAATTTCGCGCTCAGGCTGCTGCGCTTCAGGCTTGCTGTTAATCAGGTTGTTCAGGTCAGCGCGGCTGCGTGCCGGTGTAACGTCGCGTTCCGCGCGCTGCGCTGGTTCGAATTCATCTGGTGTATAAACACCGAGAATCACATCAGGGCAATAAAGGCGCGCCCAGTATTTAACTGCCAAATACGCCAACTGCTGCTTTGGCGCTGTCTTCCAGAGAGGGGAGTTGCGCGTGGTAACGTATTCCATATAAAGCGGCTCACCCCAGGTGATTTCCGTTTCACCCTTCAGCACTGCACCAACGCGCACAGACAAGCCGCGTTCATTCGAAGCGTTGGCTACACCTGGCTTAAACTTTTCCCAGTCGCCGCCGTATTCGTACTTGAAACGCCCCTGAACGGCGGTAGAGCTGGTGATTACCGCGTTGACCAGTTGAGCCTCATAACCCAGCGTGCCGTTTACCAGATGCGTTTTCTGCGCCACTGCGTATGGGTTCATTCCCCACTGCGCGGCTTGTAGTGCGAAAGCCGGTTAAACCTGCGCGATATGGCGACAGTGTTCGTGCTGCTGGAGAAGGTGTGGGAAACGAGCCTGATTGCAGAAGTAGCCCGGCAAGCGGTTGCTGCTGCGATGGGAAAAGAAAAGGCCCCGAGCGCTGGAACGCTAGAGGCCTGATGCGAAATGACTGGATCAATTCACAGGAGTAATTATGCCAAAGAAACACGTTATGTACCAGGCGGAATTGCACAAAAACCTTGCCCGAGTCGAATTCTGAAAACGTTCAATCCGAAGGTTGCTGAGAAGTTGAGGCAGATTCTGGAAGAACACAAAGCGAAGGGGGCAGGGCAATGAGCAACGTAAGAAGTCTGGCTAAAGCAAGAGAGGCCAGAGCGCCTCAGCAAACGCCGAAAGAGGTCGGTAAGGGGTTTACCTTGCTGCACAGAAAAATACAGGAGACAGAGTTCTACAGAAAGGATTCTCAGGCTGTTCATCTGTGGGTTCACCTGATTATGTCAGCCAACTACACAGAGACCGCTGTGAAGACAGAATACGGAGTTATCCAGCTTCAGCGTGGTCAGTTCATCACAGGCCGTAACACGCTGGCAACGGATACCGGAATCGAACCAAACCGCATTCAGTACCTGCTGAAGAAGTTCAAAAAGCTGGGCATGATCGAGACAGTTTCACCGGGAAAATTCACCGTAATTACCATCTCAAAATACGCTGAATATCAGGGCGAAATTGTCCCAGAAGATTCCCAGAACAAAGGCAGAGGTGGCGCGGCTTCCAGAGGTGATTGTCCCAGAAGATTCCCAGAAGATTCCCACAGCTAACAATATAACTAATAAATCATTATCTAACGATAATGATATGTCATCTGCCGATGACGAATCGCCGCGCAAAAAAGCGTCTTCAGTTTCCTATCAGGCTGTGCTTGACGCATACAACGAAGCAGCAGGCAGCAGATTGCCTAATGCTGAAAAGCTCAATCCAAAGCGCCGGACGGCAATCAAGCGACTGCTTGGAGAGCTAAAAGAACCCACTGTTGAAGCTGCGAGCAATTACTTTCACGCCTTCATGAACACCGCGAACCCGTTTTACTTTGGCGATAACAGCCGGGGATGGCGGGCGTCGTTCGATTATCTGCTGAGCAGCGACACACTGACCAAGACCAGGGAGGGAAGCCTGTGAGTGAATCAATCATGATGCCACCGCATAGCTCTGACGCAGAGCAGGCAATCATCGGCGGCCTGATGCTGGATGGCGGCGATGAGCGCACGCAGAAGGTTATGGCGATGCTGAAGCCAGAGAGTTTCTTCACTGCTTCACACGCGATCATCTTCAGCGCCATCCGTGACCTGCTGACCCGCAACAAGCCCATAGACCCGCTGACCCTGGCTGATGAGCTGGAAGCTGGCGGCAAGCAGTACGGCGGATTTGCTTACCTGGCTGAAATGGCAAAGAACACCCCATCGGTTGCCAATCTAGTTGCTTACGCTGCCGTGGTGCGCGACAAGGCGATGGAGCGTTATGCAATCAGCAAGCTGAACGAAGCCACCGAGCTGCTCTACAGCCGCAACAGCATGACGGCCGTCGAGAAGCTGGAGTCAATCACCATGCTCACCACGCAAATCAGCGACTACGCTAAAACCGGCAAACGCCGCGGGCTGCGTTCTTTCGGTGATGTGATGGACGACTGGGTGACTGACCTCGAAAAGCGCTTCGATCCGCAGGGTGAGCAGCGAGGCATGAGCACCGGGATTTCCTCGCTAGACCGCATGCTGGCACCTAAAGGACTGGTCAAAGGCTCGCTGTTCGTCATCGGCGCACGCCCAAAGATGGGTAAAACCACGCTCTACAGCCAGATGGCAATTAACTGCGCTGTGCGTGAGAAAAAGCCTGCGCTGATGTTCAGCCTGGAAATGCCTGCTGACCAGATTCTGGAAAAGCTGGTAGGACAGAAGTCCGGCATCAACCCGAGCATTTTCTACATGCCGGCCACTGATGACGCTGACGACGAATACCAGGGCGACTACGACGCTGACTTCACCCGCGCCACCGAAACGGCTAATCGCCTGCGTGAGCAGGAGCTGCTGTTCATCGATGACACGCCGGGCATGTCACTGGCTCACATCGTCGCCGAGGCCCGCAAGGTTATCTGGCACTGACTACATGGCAGCCATGGGAATGACCCAGAGTCGCGCTCCGCTGGGTTACAGTGCGTTTATGGGTAAGGTTGGAGTAACCGATAACGACGCCCGCCGCGCCGTATCGTTATTAACTGAATATGCCTTGAGTACCTGCGATAAGGTTGCCGCCTTACGTAAGTTAGACCCTGATGTTAAACCAGCCGTGATGCAAACTCTCGCAACTTATGCCTACATGGATTATTGCCGCAGCGCCGCCAGCGTCAAGCAGTGCGAATGCTGCCAGGCGAAAGGTTTCATTGAGGCAGAAGTTTTCACTACCAAGTCCAGATTCGGCACCCAGCGGCCAGAAAGCGTAACGGAGATTAAGCGCCTGGATGAATGTCTTCAGCAGAATGTGAGCTATCAGGTTCGGGATGTTGAGCGCGTGCTGTGTAAATCCTGCAAAGGGAAGGGCGTGGTCTCTTCATCGTGCCGTGACTGTAGCGGACGTGGCCGGGCGGTAGACCGTAAGCTGACTGAAGAGCAGGGCGTGCCTGTAATGGGAGACTGTAAGCGATGCTGTGGCCGTGGTTATGAGCGGATCCCATCCACTGACGTGCATAGAGCCATTGAAGGCTTTACTGAGGCGATATCTCTCGATACGTGGAAGAAGTCGGTCAAACCGTTTTATGACGGGCTGATCGGCAAGATTGAGATTGAGGAATCATGGGCCAATGCCTCTCTGAATAAGGTTACCGGGTAGCGTAATCAGAAATAGCTCATTATTTTATCGGGGGCTATTTACTTTTCCCGAAGCTGGGGATATGATTCCTAACAGTTGAAGTTGCGCGCTGTTGTTCGGTGCGTAAACTTAAAGAGTTCCATCACTCTGTGATAATCAAATCGCCCTACGGCCTCACCAGCTGTGAGGGCGTTTTTATATATCTACGCTGGTGATTACAAATCGAGGCACGTAAATTTTGCGCGAGATTAATTAAATGGAATACCGTCCCAACCAATTTTCATATTAACTGTTGTAGGTGAGCCATCCTCATTCATGAATTGACTCAAAAAATAGCGCCCATCTGGCCCCCAAGCGCCAGGCCACTGAAGATGTAAATAATTAGGGATATGAATTATCTCAGATAGATCATAACCATTTTCATCCATAGGTGGAGAAATGCAGTTTTTGAGGCGTTCTTCTATGATTGCAGCGGCTTGTGACGGCGAACAATAAAAGCATTCGGAAGGGGCGCCATTTAAAAGGTGATACGCTCTGCGATATTCACGGTTAATGTGATTATGTAAATGACCCTCAAGTTTATGCAAATCTTCCATTAGAATTCTATATGCCCTATAAGGCACATAATCAGGGCTAGTTGTTGTTTGCTTGAATCTAGCATCATGAGAAATCTTACTGATTCCTACTTTACAGAAAAATGGCTTTTCAACATAGGCACCAATGTAGATCCACCCATATGCCGAATGCATATAATGTTGTGAATTCATGGATTACTTAATCTCCGCGCCAATTTCCTGCATTTTCTTGATTACTTTTTTTATCTCTTCTTCGGGCAGTGATAATTGTGCGGCAAGGAAAAACAGGATATGTGGTGACATGTCTCGCGGCGATTCGCCACCGGTGTATTTACGCCACTGGCTGTTACTGGCTACCCCTGCTAAATCAGCCATCTGATTGCCGGTGTACCCTAGTTCATCTTTCAGTCGAATCAGATCATCGGTCGAGGGTGGGGAATATTCTTTAATCAGTCTCATTGGCGCACCTGTTAAAAAGCCCCTTTCGGGGCTTTCGTTAAATCATTTTCAGAAGAACCGTTGTGATTGTTGCTACTGCACCAATCAGGCCGGACGCTACAACAATCGGGTACCAGGCTGATTCGCGGTTTAGCTTAGATGTTTCAGCTATCAGCTTGGCAATCTCAGCGTTGATCTTCGCTAACTCTGCCTGGGTCATATCTTCTGTTCTCATGTTCTTCCTTTCGGGATTCGGGCTGCGACCAACTCGCTACCTCATGTGATAAATAATAGCCCCCTTGGTGCTATATGTCAATATCCGAAAGTTCACTTTTCGCCCCTGCCAATCAACCTCGACTCTCAATTTTTCCTGTGTGGCAACGGGCGATCTTTTTTTCTGACTACCTACAGCACCGCCCGTAATCACGGAGGTGATATGAGTATCGATATGAGCAAACTGGCATCAGGCGCAGCTTACGGCGCATCTGCCGGGACAATCGCTAATGGTCTGCTGACCCGGCTGAGTCCCGATGAATGGAGTGCTGTAGGCGTGCTGGCCGGTATTCTGGTCGCGCTTTTCACGCTCGGCATCAACTGGTACTACAGACGCAAGGTAACGCTCGCGCAAATCAAAGCCCTTCAGCGCTGGCCCACCGCACCAGACATCAACGAGGATTAACCCATGGCTATGTCAAACAGCCTGCGCAATAAGCTAATTGCTGTCGCGGGTGGCGGAGCTATGGCTATCGCTACGGTATTCCTCGGCGGAAAGGATGGGGTAGAGGGCAGGGTGTATGAGCCCTACAAAGATGTGGCAGGTGTATGGACTGTCTGCGACGGTCACACCGGCACCGACATCATCAAAGGCAAAAAGTACACCGACCGCGAATGTGATCGGCTTATGTGGAATGACCTTCAGCCAGTTAAGAAAGCTGTTGATGGCATGGTAAAAATTCCACTGGGCGAATATCAGCGCGCCGCACTTTACAGCTTCACCTATAACGTGGGCACAAACGCGTTCTCGAAATCGACGCTGCTTAAGCGTCTAAATGCCGGTGACGTTGATGGCGCATGTGAAGAGCTACGCCGCTGGATTTACGCTGGCGGCCAGAAGTGGCGCGGATTAATGAACCGCCGCGATATGGAGCGCACCATGTGCTTGGCGGAGAGTGCCGATGACCTCAAAGGCTAAAGTGCTCACAGTGCTAATTCTGATCGTCCTGCTGCTGTTAGCCACCTCAGTAGCGTTCGCGCTTTATTACCGTGGCAATGCCATTGATTACAGGGCGCAGCGTGACACTGCAACCAGCAATCTCAGGCTGGCAAAAGACACCATCACCGATATGCAGACACGCCAGCGTGATGTGGCCGCGCTCGATGAGAAATACACGAAGGAATTAGCCGATGCTAAAGCGACTATCGATCAACTGCATGATGATGTTGCTACTGGCAAGCGTCGGTTGCAGCTCAACGCCACATGCACGAAGCAATCCGCCACCGGCACCGCCGGCGTGGATGATGCAGCCAGCGCCCGACTTACTGACTCCGCTCAACGGGATTATTTCACCCTCAGAGAGCGAATCGAAGTCGCCGGTAAGCAAATAGCCGGATTGCAGCAGTACATCAGAGAGCAGTGCATGAAGTGAAAGTTAGAACAGACTAGCCGCAATTTTACTGAGTGATTCGGCATAGGGCCACCTCAGCTTCATTCAGGCTCATGCCGCCATGCACGTTAGCCGGAAATACTTCTTCACTTCCTGATAGCACCCATATCCCTCTGTGAGTCGGATGGCGTGATAGCTCCTGACCTTCAGAGACATGAAAACGCTTATCCACTACGCTAACGCAATAACCATTGATGCTGCGGATAATCAAAGCCCATTGCGGCCTTGTGCTGATGGCAACTTTTTTATTACAACTGCAGTTTCCATTGAGGTAGTTTTGATTTTTGAGGTTGAGGGAGGACATCTCCAGCTAAGTAGAGTGCATTTATGCACGACGGGAGCCATTTACACAATCGCCTTTAGCAAAAAGAACAATGTTATCGAGCGCTTGATAAGCCAACATTAATCAATAGTGGTAACCTGAATCTTCACTTCAAAGGAGATACAGAATGGGCTGGAATTTATTAAAAACATCTCAACCACAAACGACTAAACAGATATCCTGGCTTATCGTTAACACGCCAAAAGGTGTAGGTGTTGCTTCTTATACTGCAGGGTTTGGGTTTAAAGGTCCTGTGTTCATAGACAACTCACAATATCATGGCATCGAAATAACCCACTGGATGCCCCTACCAGACGCGCCATGAATTGATAGCCACCTTAGGGTGGCTTTTTACTGGAGTGAATATGACTGACACCTACCTCATCACAGTAACAATAAAGTCAGGTGAAACTCACATTGGCATGATGAACAGATCGCAACCTGAAATCGTAAACGGCTTCATTGGTGTGGCACATTAAGATGGCGTTTGGGTATACCTCGCGCCGGATGACGTGCTCAAGATGCTGTAAGTGACTAAGATAGCTAGAAATAAGATGCCATGTTAGGGGGCAATTGAACGCGCCCGCAAATTAAGTTGTAATTATCGACGGCGATAAAGACGGCCCAAGGCTTTGATTGCAGCAATTTTGACATCTTGATTGATGTCATTAGTAAGTTGCATTAAGCGATTCTCAATTTCATGAGAAGGACTAGCACCCTCACCCAATGCTTGGATCGCTGATATTTTTACATCCTTGTTTAAATCGTTTGTTAAAGCCATAAGACGTGCAACGACTACCTGAATCATATCCAGTTCCTTAAAGAGAGATAAAAAATGGCACTCACCGACAAACAAGAAATGTTCTGTCGCGAGTACCTCATCGATTTGAACGCCACGCAAGCGGCTATTCGGGCGGGGTACAGCGAGAAGACTGCAAACCGCACCGGATGTGAAAACCTGTCAAAACCTGACATTGCGCAACGCATCATTGACCTTAAATCAAGTCGAAATGAAAGGGTAGAGATCAATGCAGATTACGTGCTGCGCCGCTTGGTTGAGATAGATGAAATGGACGTGCTCGACATCCTGAAAGATGACGGCGGCCTGAAAATGATTCACGAATGGCCGAAGGTGTGGCGCACCACCTTGAGTGGCTTGGACATCCTGACGACCGTCACCAACTTCGATGAAACGACGATGGAGAACATCCTCAAGAAGATTAAGTGGCCCGATAAGGTGAAAAACCTTGAGCTACTTGGCAAGCACATCAGTGTACAGGCATTCAAAGAGCAGATTGACCAGAAGGTTACTGCGACCCATAACATTATGCCGGTTCCAACTTGCGCCAGCGCTGAAGAATGGGAGGCGGCCGCACAGCAACAGCAGAGCGAGGTATTAGGCAAATGAGCTACAACGTAGTTTGGAAGCCTTTGCCCGGATCGCAATCTCTGGCGCTGAGCTGCCCATGCGATGAAATCCTGTTTGAGGGAACTCGCGGGCCCGGCAAGACAGCGGCACAACTTGCACGATTCCGCCGCCTGGTTGGGTTGGGGTACGGCACGTTCTGGCGCGGAATCATCTTCGACACTGAATACAAAAACCTTGCCGACATAATCACTCAGTCAAAGCGTATGTATCGCCTTTTCGGTGATGGAGCGAGGTTCCTAAACTCCGCTTCAGAGCTGCGATGGGTATGGCCTACTGGTGAAGAGCTTCTTTTCCGGTTCGGCAAAGAGGCGGATGACTACTGTGACTATCACGGGCAAGAATTCCCATTTATAGGTTTTAACGAACTGACAAAGCAGCCTAATGCTGACTTTTACGAATCCATGTTCTCTTGCCGTCGATCGTCGTTCAGGCCGCAGGATTATCCGCGCGAAAATGGCACATTGTTGCCAAACATCCCACTTGAGACATTCAATACGACTAACCCCTTTGGTATTGGCCATACATGGGTGAAGAAACGCTTCATTGCTCCTGCACCGCGCGGAAGCATTATCCGGGAATGGCCGCCATGACCGTGATGGAAGCATGCTGCGAAAGGGATTTATCGGTTCTTATCGGTGAGTTCCGTCCGGCCAGAACGAAAGGCAGGCCATTTAAGCGACGTATGGGGCTGATGGGTGACTTTGAAGTACTGCTGATCGCTCAGTTACTCATAACTCACGGTGTCATCGGTAAAGCAAAGGTTCGCCAGTTACAGCGCCACGAAAGCGGTAAGGCGACGACAGAGTTTAATGCCTTTGACTATGTCAGCGCGGCTCGCAATCATTTCGGCATGACGCGCTCAGAAGCAGAGCAACTAACGATGACCGATTTTCAGCACATGCTTGCAGCGAAATACCCTGACCAGAAGGGATTCACACGGGAAGAGTACGATCAGGTTGCAGATGACTACCTTGCTAAAAAGGCGAAGAGGCTGGCTAAGGAATCATAACTGTCGATACATCATTCTTGCTTCCCATTGCGACACATCCCGGCTAGGATTTATCTCATCTTTTAATTTTGGGATAGGGATATGAATAAGATAATTTGGTTATGTTTATGTGCTTTTCTGTTGCCTTCACTCACGCATGCTAGTGAAAAAATGAAGCCAAAGGACATTAAGTGGTTGCAAGGAATTCCTGAGGTAAAAACGATAGGTTGTGATACATACGAGGACAGCTCTTACCCGACAACAGGGCGAGAGGGTCTAGAAATTAGTGAGAACTCTTTCAAAGAAAAAAGATTGAATCCTGATAGTAAGATTACGTGTGATCTATGGGCTAAAACTGATGACATGAAAATACCAGTATTGCAGGTAACAGAAGCCTTTAAGATTGATGGGGTCAATGTCAGCATTTTTCACTCCGACGCATCTGGGACCATTGGCAAGGATTACAGCGACAAAAGCGCATGGAATACCGCCTGCAAAACCGACACAATGACAGACGATGTAACCTGTTACGTAAATCATAAGAGTTTTTACATCATAAAAAATAAATCAGGCTACAACATCTTGGTCGGAAGTGAGCATTTCCCGGGGACGGTTGCATATGTGAGAATCGGCAAACAAAAGCCAGTTTCATCAGGTAAGGATGGCGTGTTTAATTCTGCTGATTCATTGAAGATAATCGAGTCAATTGGCAAGCAAGAGACAGTTTCCACTAGATATACTAAATGGCCCTATGAGACGCCAGTCGATGAAAAGCTTGATATCAAATATTTCGAGCAGGCAAAGAAGATCTTAGATCTAATCTTTGATAGTCACGCCTGAATAAAAGAAAAATCATTAAACCTCGCTCCGGCGGGTTTTTTTTATGCCCGGAGAATGAGAATGGCAGGCGAACAGCAAGTGGGAAATATCGTTTATGAAATAGAAATGAACGTCGCCAGACTTATCGAGGGTCAGCGCCAGGTAAATGAGCGCCTCAACAAGCTCGACCAGGGCTTTAATAGCACTGCCAAATCAGTTGGGAATGCAGAAAAGCATTTGCCTCATTGACTAAAGTCGCCTCAGCTTTGACTGCTGCCATTTCGGTGCAGCAGATCGCCGAATATGGCAACGCCTGGGTAACGGTGAACAACAAGCTAGCCAACTCCGTACGCGCCAATGAGCAACTTGCGGATGTTACGCAGCGAGTCTTCAATATTTCCCAAGATACAAGGTCAAGCCTGGAAGCAACGGCAACCCTTTATGGCTGCCTTGAGCGATCAACAAGGAGCGCTGGGACCAGCACAGCCGACCTGATTAAGCTAACGACGACCATCAACAAAGGTCTTACCGTATCTGGTGCAACAACGGAAGAAGCCAGTTCAACCATGACGCAATTGTCTCAGGCACTGGCGTCAGGCGTTCTGCGTGGTGAAGAATTCAACTCAATCTCTGAAAACGGCAGTCGCCTGGCTGTTGCTTTGGCTGACTCCCTGGGCGTGACTATTGGTCAGTTGCGTGGCATGGCTGCGCAGGGCAAGCTGACTACCGAGGTAGTGGTCAATGGCCTGTTGAAGCAAAGCGATGCCATTGCGAAGGAATTCGCGAACACCGCACTGACTATGGGGCAGGCATTCACAGTCGCCACAAACAACATCACTAAATTTGTCGGCGAAAGCTCCAGCGTCAGCACGTCAATCAAGATATTTAACCAGGGCGTTATCTCTTTAAGTGAGAATCTGGATGTGGTCGCCAACGTGATTGCTGCCGCCGCAGTTATTTTTGGCGGTAGATTCACAGGCGCTTTAGCGATGGCAACCAAAGCAAGAGTGGATGACGCATTGGCGGCCAGGGCTCAGGCTGTTGCTACAGCGCAATCCACCGCAGCAACAGCTACAGCAGCCACTGTAGTCGCCAGAAAGGCCCTTCTGGATAAAGAAGCCGCTCTGTCTTCGCTTGCACTTGCTCAGGCTGAGTACAACGTTGCTAAAGGCTCTTCGGCTGAGGGCTTTGCCCTGCAAAATCTCAATGCCGCAAAGTCAGTGGCTATCCAGCGATCGGCTGCATATGCAGAGGCCCAGATTGCACAGGCTGTCGCAACGCGAACAGCAACAGCCGCGGCAGTGACTGCAACAACCACGATTAAGTCTCTTGCCAGTGGCGCATTAGCCCTTATTGGCGGCCCGGTTGGAGCGGCCGTAATAGCAGCGGCTGGAATTTTCTACTTCTATCAGAAGATGCAGTAGGCGCGACAGGAAAGCATCGACTTTGCTGACAAACTCGATGGCGTCATTGCCAAAATGAAAAGCATGAGTCAGGTTCAACTTGCTGCTGAAATCGACAACGCCAGCAAGTCTATCCGTGCTCAGGCTGATGCGTTAAAAGACAATCAGTCGACACTTGAGGCCAATGAGCTTCAGCAGTCTCGGCTTCGTCGCACTCTCGGATCACTTGAGGAGGGAAGCCTTCTCTATAAAGTCACGCTCTCTGAGCTTGCTGATGTCCAAAGTGAGCACACTCAGTTGCTGGCGCAGAACGAATCAGCGCAAGAAAAGCTTAGCCAGACTGTCAGTAAAACCGGCATTCTCCGCGCTCTGATGAATGGCACCTTTGCTCAGGGAATCGACTTACTGAAGCGTGACGGTGACGCTGCTGGCGTGGCTAGCGGGCTGATGAATCAATTCGGGCACGCAATAGATTTTGCCAGCCGCGCAAAGGATAAATTCAACTCTACAAGTCTTGAAATCCCTCGCAGCGATAAAGCTGATGCATATAACAAAGATTTGGAAGATGAAAACACTCTACTTGCCATCACCGACAAGCGTCTCCGCGCAGTTACCAAAGCCCGCATGGAGGCCGGAGACAAAGGCGGCAATCAGAATCAGGTAAATGCAGCAGGCCAATTAGCTGGGGCGCAATACGATCTTCAGGCTGCAGAAGCAGCCAGGAACAAAGAAACTAAGGACGGACTGGCTGCCGGAAAGAAAGCCGAGAATCAGGCTGAATCAATAGCGCAGAAACTGGCTAATCTGAAGCAGCAGTCAGAGCTCGCTGGCGATTCAACGCGTGAACTCAGCAGAGAGCAGGCAATCCTCACGGCTCAACAGTCACTGGGTAGCGCGGCAACGCAGAACGATATCAAACTTGCCGGGTAGTATGCCGCAGCCAAGTGGGATACAGGAAATGCGATCTGGGCCCAGGCGGCAGCTGAAAAGCTTCTCCCCGAAACAAAGGCAGATGCCAGCTATAAGCAGGATGTAGCGGACCTGCAGACTGCATTATCCGCGAAGAAAATCAGTCAGGAGCAATATAACGCTACTGCTGAGCAACTGGAGCAGCAGCACCAGACCAACCTCGCGAAAATACGTTCTGAGCAGGTTGTCACGCCACAACAGGCCGCCGCAGGCACTGTCGATCCAGTTCAGCAGCTTGCCAATGAGAATGCGCAGAAACTAGCGCTCATCCAGCAGTTCGAGAACCAAAAGGTTCTTACCGAACAGCAAAGCCTCGCCCTGCGCAATTCACTAAACACACAGTACGACCAGCAGCGAACAGCTGCAATGTGGACGATGTGGCGCAATCAGAGTGTCGGCAACGAAGCAGTTGCCGCGTCGTTTGATTCTCTGGCCGGCAATGCATCCAATGCTTTCACCGGAATGGTTACTGGCAGCATGACAGCCCAGGAGGCCATGCAGTCACTCGCCAGCAATGCCATCAACAGCCTGATTAACTCTTTCATACAGATGAGCGCTGAGTGGGTTAAATCCTCAGTCATGGGGGCTGCCGCTCAAACAACTGCTGTTGCTACAACCACAGCGGCATCTGTTGCCGGAACGGCTATCACAACGGCGGCAAGTACAGCTGCTGCAGCAACGACTGTCGCAGCCTGGACGCCTGCCGCCATTGTAGCCTCAATAGGGTCATTTGGCGGTGCGGCAGCGATAGGTATCGGTGCGGTTCTTGGTGCATTGGCTATGGGCGTTGCAGGTAAACGCAAAAACGGCGGGCCTGTCAGCTCAGGCTCAATGTACCAAGTTGGTGAGGGTGGAATGCCTGAAATCTACCAGGCAAGTAGCGGCAAGCAGTACATGATACCTGGCGATAACGGCTCAGTGATTAGCAACAAAGAAATGACGTCATCAGGAGGCGGTTCAGGCGGTGTGGTTATCAACATCCAGAATTATACCAGCGCCACTGTTGATGCTCAGGCCAGTAACACAGGTGGCGGGCTAACTATTGACGTCATCGTTGCAGACCTAAACCAGGGTGGACCAATCCGGCAGGCTATCACCCGCAACACAACAGCATCAGCGAGGGCTACAGAATAATGGCTATTGATTATCCTAACTGGCTCCCGCTGGCTCAGAAGTCGAATAAAAACGTCACCAATGATACGGGGTTCCGCACTGACCAACCGCAGGTGGGTGAGCCAATATTCCAGAAGCTGACTGATGACCTTAAATCTTCATTCAGCCTGACATGGATATTCACACGCGATCAGCATCGCGCATTTTACCAATGGTTGCGCAGTCCTAACTATCTGGATAACGGTAATCAGTGGTTCAACATGAGGCTATCGACAGGGACAGGCGATTCAGGACTGGAAGTCCAGGAGCTTCATTTTACCGCTTATCCAACATGGAACCAGAGCGGGTCTGTGTTCACATGGACAGGAAGCGTAATTGCCAGAGAGCTGAATAACTCAGATGACGAATTTGATGACATTCTGATTGAGCTTCCGCCGCCATGGGGTAGCTGGCTGGACATTGTCGTCACTGGTTATCCCGACAGACGGGATAAGGAATCATTACCAAGGGTGCCTTAATGCCGACTTTCAGAGAGTTCAAAAGCCAGCGCCCAAATCGGGTGCTGTTCGACACGCTGACGTTCTATAACCAGACATTCGGCTATATCAGGCTGGTAGATAAGCAGGTGTTCCCCAAAACGTTTGTCGGCCAAATCTATACGCCGTGCCGCATGGAAATCAATGAAAGCCAGCAGAGCAGCACGCCTGTTATCGATTGCAGCGTCAAATTCAGTCGTCTTGCACAGGATTTTAAGCAGCAACTTAAGCTCTGGCGGGGGTATGCGCGCATCACTCCAATTTCTGCCACATACCAGCGGTTTGATTCGGCGGATATGAACACGCCACTCAAGCCATGGACGCTGTACGTCAACGACGTCAGCATGGATCAGAACGATGTCACCGTTA
>Ga0308162_1001493_pt1 | contig 18426 bp, 19 predicted proteins | sample PhySR2_FD_201370 | JGI IMG/M metagenome (GOLD analysis project Ga0308162, IMG submission 201370) | Phyllosphere microbial communities from UC Gill Tract Community Farm, Albany, California, United States - DLSLS.R2 | ecosystem: Host-associated > Plants > Phyllosphere > Unclassified | place: USA... | reverse complement strand
GCAAACGGGGTGGGTATCGAAATCCGTGATTACACCGATAAAGTTGTGGAGCCAAACGGTAACGTCTTCTCAACGGCGCAAAAACTGGTTGACGGCTCCAATGTGTTGAGTTTTAGCGCGCGCTACAAATCAACGGCGGCTACCGTCAGCCCAGGCGCTGCGAATGCGGATGCGACCTTCAAAATGCAATACAACTGATTTTTGTCCTGTGACATGCTGGCCGCCGGCAACGGCGGTCTTTACGGATAAGCAGGAGGCGAACGTGTACAAAAAACAGTTGTGTGCAGGAGGGGTGCTGTTGCTTATGGCGTTTGCAGATGCCTCGGCAGGGGACCTGCACCATGTTGTGATTGATGGTGGTATTGCCCATTTTCGCGGTGTGCTGACGGCAGAGGCCTGTGCGGTCTCCACCGACAGCCGCAGCCAGACGGTGGATATGGGGCAACTGCGCAGCAATCAGTTCAGCGGCGTGGGGAGCCTGACCTCACCGGTGGGATTCAGTATCCGCCTGACGGAGTGCAGCACGGCCGTCAGTGAGCAAGTTGGTGTGACGTTCTTTGGCGTCACGGACGGCAAGGATCCGCAGGTGTTCAAAGCCGGCAAAGGTGTGAATGCGGCCACGGGCGTCGGGCTGGCGCTGTTTGATGAACAGGGGCAAATCATTGTGCCGAATACTCAGCCGCGTGTCTGGAGTCGATTGCATGAAGGGGATAACAGCTTGCGCTTTCATGCGCGCTATCGGGCGACATCCCGTCAGGTGACCGGGGGAAATGCCGATGCCCTTACCTGGTTCGCACTCACCTATCAATAACCACGACGCAATTTCTTTACCGGCATGCATAGCGGGTGCGGAATGAATAACAGTGAGGTTTCCGTGTTTGATTCTTATTTTTTCCAATTTAAAAAAGCCGTTGCCGTTACCGGGCTCAGTGCGTTGTTAATGCTGCCGTCATTGTCTTGGGCGGGCGGTATTGCGCTGGGGTCGACGCGGGTAGTCTATCCGGCGGATGCACGTCAGGTTTCGCTAGCCGTTAATAATAGCGACGAGCATAACCGGTATTTAATTCAGAGCTGGGTAGAAAATGAATCGGGCAAAAAAACCGAAGACTTTATCGTCACGCCGCCATTATTTGTCAGCAAGCCGAAAAGTGAAAATACGCTGCGTATTATTTACAGTGGCGAAAAACTGCCTCAGGACCGCGAAACATTATTTTGGCTGAACAACAAGGCCATTCCGTCCATCAATAAGGATGAGGTCAAGGACAACAACGTCCTGCAGATTGCCGTGCTGGCCCGAATTAAATTGTTTGTCCGTCCAGCAGGGTTGACCGAAAAGTCTGCGGATGCGCCGTCCAAGCTGAGTTTTAGCCGCAGCGGTGATGCGCTGGCTATCAATAATGCCTCGCCGTTCTATGTGACGCTGGTGAACATGTCCATCGGTGGTCGCAATGTCGCCACCACGATGGTGCCACCCAAATCCAGTGCGCGCGTGGCGCTGCCAAAAGGCGTGACGACGGGCACCTTAAGCTATCAGACGATTAACGATTACGGTGCCAATACGCCTGCTGCCAAGGTTCAGATCAACTGACGGGTAAAGTCTGACGGCGGGAGCTGAATATCAGAATTAAGTAACAGTGCGCGGTCAGCAAATAGCGACTGCCCGTTTGTGCTGCCAGAGGAGTAAGTTATGCAGTATTTCAAGCTGCCGGCGTATTTCAGGAAAAATGCCGTGTGGGCAAAATTATCCCTGCTTCCGTGTTTTGCTCTGATGGGGCTGGGAGCACATGTTAGCTACGCGGAAGAGTATTTTAACCCGGCGTTTTTATCCGGCGATGCGTCGCAGGTGGCGGACCTGTCCCGTTTTTCTAAAGGGGAGGGGCAGCCGGCTGGTACGTACCGCGTTGAGGTTTATATCAACGAGGAATATATCGGCACGCAGGATGTGCGCTTTGATGTACTGGAAAAAGGTCGAAAAGGTGCGGACGATACCGGTCTGGTGCCCTGCCTGTCGCGCGCCTGGCTGGAAAAGCAGGATGTGAATATCCAGGCGTCGCCGGCGCTGCTGAAGTTGACGGGAGAGCAGTGTGCAGACCTGCCTGCGTCGTTTGACAAGGCGCAGACGCGTTTTGAGTTCGAGCGTCAGCGGTTGGATATCAGTATTCCGCAGGCGGCATTCAGGAACAACGTTCGCGGGTATATTCCGCCGGAGCGCTGGGACAACGGCATCACGGCCGGTTTGCTGAACTACAGCTTCTCGGGAAGCAATAGCAAGAACACCCAAAGCAATGCCAATTACAACAGCTATTTCCTGAACCTGAACAGCGGGCTGAACATCGGACCATGGCGGCTGCGTAATTACAGCACCTGGAGCTACAGCGAGAATGGGCGTTACCGCAACAACACCTGGCGTAACGTCAGCACCTATGCGCAGCGCAGTATCATTCCGCTGAAGAGCTCACTGACATTGGGTGACAGCTATACCGAGGGAGATGTGTTTGACGGCGTTGGCTTCCGGGGCGTGCAGTTGGCCAGCGATGACAGCATGTTGCCGGACAGCATGCGCGGTTTTGCACCGACGGTGCGCGGCGTGGCGAACAGCCCCGCGCAGGTGACCATTCGTCAGAACGGGTATGAGATTTATCAATCCTACGTACCGGCAGGGGCGTTCGAAATTACTGACCTGTACTCGACGTCAAGCAGTGGTGACCTTCAGGTGACAGTGCGGGAGAATAATGGCACCGTCAGTCAGTTCACCGTGCCCTATTCGGCGGTACCGATACTGCAGCGTGAAGGGCGGGTGAAGTATGCCCTGACGGCTGGGCAATTCCGTTCCGGCTCTGAGCTGCAGGACTCGCCGGACTTCTGGCAGGGGACCCTTATCTGGGGCTTGCCGGCCGGGGTGACACTGTATGGTGGTTCGCAATTGTCGGACAACTACCAGTCCTTTGCGTTCGGAGCGGGTAAAAATCTGGGCACCTGGGGGGCGGTGTCGGCGGACGTAACCCACGCCCGCAGCGTGCTGCCGGACGACAGCCAAAAAGAAGGGCAGTCACTGCGTTTCCTGTACGCCAAGTCACTGAACGATTACGGCACCAACTTCCAGCTGTTGGGCTATCGCTATTCGACTCAGGGCTTCTACACGCTGAGTGAAACGGCGTGGCGCCAGATGGAAGGTTATCGCTTGAAGACGCAAGACGGTCCGGTCGAAACGAAACCGGAGCTGCTGGATTACCACAACCTGTATTACAGCAAGAAAGGGCGACTGCAGGTGAACATCAGCCAGCAGGTGTTGGATGTGGGAACGCTGTACGTGACCGGCAGCCACCAGACCTACTGGCGTACCGGTGAGACAGATCAGCTGTGGCAGGTGGGATACAGTGGCAACTGGGAAGACATCAACTACAACCTGAACTGGTCGTGGAACAAGAGCCCGGGCCTGAGTGATGCGGACCGCCGCGTGGCGTTTAACATCTCGGTGCCTCTCAGCCGCTGGCTGACAGGAATGGGCAGGGCGCGCGATATCACCAACTCATCCAACACGGCATACGCCACCTACTCGGTGACGCATGATGCGGATGACCGGGTGGCGCAGCAGGCCGGGGTAAGCGGCACGTTGCTGGATGACAATAACCTCAGCTATAGCGTGCAGCAGGGCCACACCACGAAAGGCGGTGGTGCCACCGGTACGGCGAGTCTGGATTATCAGGGGCGCTATGCGAACAGCAATATCGGTTACAGCTACGGCAAGCATTACCAGCAGGTTAACTATGGCCTGAGTGGAGGGGTGGTGGCGCATGCCGATGGCGTGACGCTCAGCCAACCGCTGGGAGACACCAACGTGCTGGTCAAGGCACCGGGTGCGGACAGCGTTCGTGTGCAGAACGCAACCGGGGTGAGCACCGACTGGCGTGGTTATGCCGTAGTGCCGTATGCCACGTCTTACCGTGCGAACCGCATTGCGCTGGATACAACAACGCTGCAGGACAACGCCGAGCTGGAGAATGCCGTGACCAACGTGGTGCCGACCAAAGGTGCTTTGGTGCGCGCCAGCTTCGATACGCGCATCGGGGCGAGGGCGAAAATCACGCTGACGCAGCGTAACGGCAAGCCAGTACCGTTCGGGGCCTCGGTGAGCGACGAAGCCGGTGGCGGTGGTGGCATCGTGGGTGATGCGGGCCAGGTGTTTATGTCAGGTCTGAGACCTAACGGCAAGCTGAAAGTGGTCTGGGGTCATGCGGCATCGCAACAATGCACGGTGAGCTACCAGTTGGGCAAAGACGCAGAGAAGCATGGCATCAGCTATGCGCGTGCTGGGTGTAACTAGTAATTCATTACTCTAGCTTTGTGCTGTAATGAGTGGCGATTAGTGGGGTTATAAATGCTAAAGAATGTTTTCCTTGGGCTCTTAATAATGGGTGCTACTGGTGACTCTGTATATGCAATATCATGTTTAAGTGGTTGTGGGCCGGTCACTACAACAATTAGTGATAATATGAGCTCCTCTGAAAATACAGTGGGGCATGAAAAAAACTCTTCAATGGTTAGCGATCCAGTAAAAACTGTAAAGTATGACTCTGGAACTGCTGGGAATTGGGGGGTTTGGTATGGGGAGCAGCCATTGGGTTATCACAGTATCCCCTCTACGTGGCAATATAAAAAGATAGATGATTATATATCTATTGCATTGCTTCAAGATTCTGCGTGTGAACAAAGGTATTTCCCTTTCTATGGTTATACGCGAGACGCAAATACGTGTGGTAATGTTGTATATGCGCAGGGGGAACAGGTTTCTTGGAGTGATGCAAATTGGCAGTCAAGAATTAAGGTTACGAAAAAAATTGTCAATGGAACGTACTCTAAAAAAATACCGATTGCAGAGTGGGGACAGTGCCAACCCTTTGGATGCACAAGTAAGAATATGGTTATACGTAGAGTTGACATTGACTTGAATATTACTGTCCCTCAATCTTGTGAGCTTAATGCGGGTCAGGTGATTAACATCGATTTTGGTAATGTATCTTCCGGTGCTTTTAAAAATGCAGGGGCAATTGCTGAAGGTATTCAGCCACAGTCGAAGACGGTTAGCGTTAAATGTGATAATATTGCCGGCAATGCCCAATTGACCCTGCGCATGCAGGCGGATAAAACCAGCGGTAATATTGTAGTCTCGGATGAAAATAATGATGTTGGGTTCCGTGTGACCAATAATAGCGGAACGACATTGATACCCAATAACTTGTCCAGTGTTATTCCCTTTACCCTGGATAGCAATGCGCGTCAGAACGTGATTATTCAAGCCTACCCGGTTAGCGTGACGGGTAATAAACCGACCGAAGGGCCGGTGACGTCCCGGGCATATTTGCGTGTTGATTTCCCCTGATTATTGGAGAGTGAATCATGTTATCTGTTAGCTTTAGCGTACATTCTCCTTATCGGAACAGTGTGAGGTTCATACGTCCGCTTATTCTCATTGCGGGGCTAAGTGCATTATCCCCTGCGTGGGCTGATCTGGGTGTCGTGAACCTCTATATGCGTGCGACGTTGGTCTCCAATGCTTGTACCGTCAGCACTGACTCTGCCAATAAAACGGTAAATCTGGGGGTTTGGGCAACCAGGCAGTTTGCGGAAACCCCGACTCCCCCTTCACTGGTGCGTTTTACCATCAGTCTTGAAGACTGCGGGCCAGCTGCATCCGGCGTCAAAGTCAGTTGGAGTGGTACGCCACATGCCAGCAATAACGAGCTGTTTGCACTGACAGGGGATGCGGGCGTAGCAAAGAATGTTGGTGTTGAATTGCTGGACTGGAATCGCAAGCGAATTGCGCCGGGTTACACCACGCCGGCCTATGGTTTGACAGCCAATACATCCAGCGTATCTATCCCCTTCTATGCTCGCTACGTCAGGGCGGGAGGCAGTGTCACGGCGGGGACAGCCAACTCGATGGCGACTTTTACGCTGAGCTATTTGTAATAGTGTTTTGCTTTAAGTCTAACGCGCACCCCATTCAAGCATCGGGAGCCTTGCAGGATGCCAGGTAATCCGTTCGCACTGGATTGAGCGAAGCTTTATCGCAACTATTTAAGAGCTAATTTTTGAGTCAGAGGGCAGTGATAATGAAAATGCGCGTATTGTCAGGAGTGATTTTTTCGCTGATGTCGGCGGGAGTCATGGCGGAAACTATTTCGTCAGGTTTTTACCTTTCCGGCAAGCTCGGGGCATCGCAGTTCCGTAACTCGCAGAATACGGCGAGTGAAGCGGGGACCACTGTCGGTGCATTGAACTGGGATATGGGTAAAACGCAACTGGAGAACACCTCGTCTTCCGTGTTCTCGCCGTCGATTGCTGTGGGGTATCGCTTTGCGGATGATTGGCAGCAACCGGTCAGGGCGGAACTGGCGTTCCAGACCTTCGGTAAATCCGAGAAAGACTTCTCGTTCAAACCGTCAGCCAACGGTTATTGGAATGGGGATGCGAAGAACAACTTCGCTCTGCCGGCCACGGCAGACGTGCGTCAGAAAACCCGCGTCAATACGTTGATGGCCAATGCCTTCTATGACTTCCCGCTGGGCAATGACATCACGCCGTATGTGATGGCTGGGGTGGGGGCGGCCTTCGTGCGCCATAACATCGCAACCAGCAGCAACGTCGGCGGGCAGGCACTGGCAGAAGACAACTACAGCAGCAAAAAGACCAATCTGGCCTGGGCTGTCGGCGCCGGAGTGGCCTGGGATGCGACTGAAAATGTCTCGGTTGAACTGGGTTATACCTTCACGGATGCCGGTGATATCGCCACCGACTGGTCGGCCGCCAACGGCATCATTAAGGGTGACGGGGACGTACATACCAAGGTGCAGCTGCACTCCTTGCACGCCGGCGTGCGTTATCACTTCTGACGGCTGGATTGAGACATGAATGGTCGGTTGATGATGGCGTGTTGCGTTCTCTCGTGCCTTGCGACTGCTGGCGGCGAAGCGTGTGCACAAGAGGAGGGCTCACTTGGGGCAGTGTATGCCAAGCTCCTGATGCTGTCATCAACCGACGACATCAGTGCGTCCTCATTTCGGACTCACGATGGCGTGACGTTCGGCACGTTTTCGCTGCCATACGAGATGTTTCGTCTCGAACTGACCGACAGGCTGTCTCTTTCCGGCACTGTCCGGGGGAGCTACCTGAAGTTTAAGGGTACGGATGAAGATGAGGGGATGGTAACGCGCTTTCGCTGGGATTATGTTTTCGGCCGTATCGGGGCTGGTTGGACGCTACAGTGTGAGCGATAGCGTGGCCATTAAAAGCGGTATCAAACTGGGCTATGCCTACATGCGCAATCGCATCTCTTTTGGTGAACATGCGCCTGACGATGAGTATCGCTGGGATATGACATCCCGAAACGGTTTGGTTGCACCCATGCTGGGCATTGAATATGCCAACGGGCTTGATGGCGGAAACCGTATTCATGCAGAGGGTAGTATTTCATGGATGTACGTTTCATCCTTTAGCACGAATAATCGCCTGATAAATATTCATAACGAGAAGGCGGGAACCTGGTCCTTGCTGGGTGAATATACCTTTGGTGATGTTTATCGATTATTGGGCTGGCCAATGGATGTCATCGCTTCGAATAAATTAGGCGGCTTTTATGGTAAGGGGTATCGCGATATTGATATGGGGTTTATGAACAATACCGAGTTGGCAACCGGAACTCGCATCAGGCTTCTTAATCAGAATTATGATGTGCGCGTCGGTGTCGGGTATTTGATAAACGGCAATGGTCAAGGTATATCGCTGGTTATGCGAATGAATTAGGGTGGCGCAGTTCGTGCGTTAAATAATACCATTGCGCAATGTATGCTTTCTGCATGCGCTGACTCTTGTCTATAAAGTTCGCGTCAAAATGGAGGGGTATGGAAAGAATTTTAGACTGAAACCGATGGCCTTTTTGAAGGGATTGCAAGAGAGGGGTTTGGGTAGCGGTTTTTTCTTCTTGTTTTCTCTTTTGGGGTGCCTTATTTCTTATTTCAAAGCCGTGGTGGCAGGCGCTTTGTTGACCGGGTGAGATGATAACCACCTATTTTGATTAGACTGTTCTTATTGCCTGATACTTGGAGGGTGTATGTGGGATATTTTCCTGGTGGTGGTCCTGTTTATTTTCTCGGTGTTTTGCCTATTTCGTCACTTTATTCAGGACCGAAAGCGGCGATTGCATCAATTTAATCGTAAGAGGCGATGAGTTTCGTTTCATCTCTCTACCAGGGAGGGCAAAGCGGTAATGCAGTCTCAATTGGCTTCAGCTGTCGGCATGGAAGTGCACCTGCGAGACGGTGGGTTTCCTTATTTCTGTGACGTGTTGTTTCGGGCTGGGGTGCTAAACGTAACCTGGTTCCTGCCAACGTGTCAGAGCCTGTATATCACCAAAAATAATCGTGTAAGACTTTCGGGGTTTTCGCTATCTACCACTGCAACACCGTCACGGTTTGATAATAAGCGTCTTTTTGAGGTGATTAATCATGAAAGCAATGAGGGCGGCCATGTCTTTCGCGCGTTTTTGTCAGGGCTGTGGTCGGCGGGAGTGGTGCGCTATACGGTGGATTGCATTGCGCGGACGGTGACGTATTACGGCGCCGACGATGTTCAGGTCACTCAACGTTATATGACGATAATGGAAATGCGCTCTCCACCCTGCGTAACCGGTAAGCGGGGTATACAGGGTTGATGATGGGGTCTATTACCTGTCCCTGTATTAAACCTGCGGCCTTTCTTGTTCAACTTCCCGCGTATTAATGCCTGGCGTTAGGTCTTGGTGGCATTATTAATGAATGTTGGGGGATACATGTCTCGTGAGAAAAATGAAAATAAGCCCCGGAACAAAAGTACTGCCGTTCGTGTAGCGGCCCGTCAGCGTAATCACGACAACTATTCACTTCCTGCCGAGTTAACACATTTATCGGATGCGCCGCTTTATTGCGCAGTGGCGTATTTTGCCCTGTTGCAGCAGCGCCCGGTATCGCGTCAGCAGATTTGTCGTGCCTTTCACATCAGCACGCGTCGTGCGGTGGAGGTGATGCGTTATCTGACAGGCAGTGCTACCCCGCATGTGGCATGTGAGCGTCTTCCGCCGGTATCCGGCGAACGCGAGCAGGGGTACCGCATTCATGTGCATGCCATCGCAGGGGGCGGGGTAAGGCGGAAACGCCGTGCGCCCCCCGGCATTGATGTCGAAGCAAACTCCGCACCGGCATCGGAGCCTCCGTCTGACGAGGGGGGAGAAGGCGTAAAGGGGCATCGGCGCATATCGCGCAAGGCCAATGAGCAAGCGCATCAGAAACTGCGCAGCTGGTTTTTACAGCGCCCCAACCTGAATGCCCAATCGGAGGAGTAGGAGAGATCATGATATTGCTGGTCGTTAGCGGTGCGCTGCTCCTGTTGTGGTTGGGTGTGACAGCCTTGTTGGTGGGAGGGATGTGGGTGTTGCCTCCACTTTCTTCATCAACATCGGTGTCGACAACGGGAGTGTGGTGCTTTTTGTCCGGTGAGCTGGGGGTGTGGGGAACGCTGCGCGCGGGAATGGCGGTGGGGGCTGTGGTGTGGTGGTGTACGACGGCCGGCTATCCCTTGCCGCCGACGGTGTGTGATGGGCTGGGTCTGGCCGTCGGCGGCGTGATGTTGATTGCGTTGTTCAATGCCGGGCGCAGGCTACCCCTGTCTTCTGCTGGAGAACTGTTGTTCTGTGGGGCATTGAGTGCAGGGTGGATGGGGATGTTGGCACTGGCGCTTTATCTGTTGCTGCGACCATGATGATTTTTCAGGCATTTTTTTACGGTAGAGAGGTAGTGCATGTCCGGTACGAACAAGAACGCGAAGGGGCGAGCAGAGGCTACCGCCATGGCGGCATCAGGGGCCGTTTCATCGTCTTTCGATGAACGGATGCGCTGGTCGTTTGTTGTCGTGGATGTCTGTTATTATGGGCGCCAGGGACTGGTGTGTGCGCTGAAAGAGACGACGCATGTTGAGGGGAAGAAGGAGGTGTTCGCCTGTCCCTCGCTGGATATCGCCCTGTCGCTGCGCTGGCCTGCCAGAAACAGCAAAGTCACGCAGTGTCTGGTGGTGCGCCTGCCGCCGGTTGCCCGGGAGGCGTTAATCATGTTGTTGCAACTGAGCGAACGCATCCACAGCGCGGCCATCGGCAGTTTTCGTGTTGTGGTGCTTTCGCCGTTTGGTAAATTGCTGACGCAGCGGTTGATGGACGTGATGGGAATGGATGAGCTTCCCGTTATTGATTCCCGTCTGCCGATTTCGCTGCTGTGCCGTGAAGTCGGTATGGCAATGAAAAAGGAGCCTCAGGTTCAGGAAGCGTGGCACGTCTTTTCGGTATTGAGCCCTAGCGAGCGTAAGGCGTTATTCTCATCGCTGCAAAATCGGGATGTTCATCAGCAGGCGCGCAGTCGCAGTATAAGCCCAAAAACGGTGTACGCTCAGCGAAGTGGCGCACTGCGACGATTGGGGGTGCCGAATATTTTATCTTTATTGCGGCTGCTCAATGCAAAAAAGTATCGGATCGCATGATGATGAGAATAACACGGCCCTGGTAGCATAATGAAGTGGGCAGTTGGTGGGGGAGGGGGATGTATTGTCATCGGCTTGTTTATTGAATTCCCTGCGCATGAGTTCGGTAAGCGTTTGCTGGCGTTTGGTCGTTACCTGTTATTTTCCTTATCTTAATGTATTACCACCGAAACTTTGTTGCAGCACGGCATGTCGCCCCAGGCCGCCAAAACGACAATGTGGCAGCCTGAGCGTACAACAAGGAGAAAGAGGGTAAATCGTCTGCCCCTGCCTCGGTACTGGGTTTGGCTGGCTGTAGATTTGTCCCTATAACTCCAGATTCATTGACTCTCTTATTTAGGTTTGCCGGTGTCGCAGATATTCCCGCGGAGAACGGTAACCTAACGCACTGTGCGGATGCCATTCGTTGTAATGCTCGAACACCATCGCCAGGTTCTGCACTGCCTTACGAGCATCAGGTCGTGGCATAACGCTGATGTAGTCGCGCATTATCGTCTTCACGAAGCTTTCTGTCATGCCTTACGCGGACTACGTACCGCTGTTCTTTTCGGTTCCAGCCCTGGCAATCGGGCGAGCCGCCGGGTACACCCGTTTGGCATTGATGATCGCCATCTCCAGTGTCTCCGATTGCGCAGCAATGCCCAGACACGGCGATAACCGTAAGTCGGTGCCTCACCAATAACGCTATGGATCCTCTCCAGCACGTTGGTGTCATCGGTCTGGCGCTTTTTATCCCGTCCTGCCAGTCTCCGGGACGATGCTACGGGGTATTAAGTGCGCACGCGCTATCCACTTTTTTGGCGGTCTTCTTCAGCAATTCGTTCTCCATGGTTTTTTGCCCAGCAGGTGCTGCAGCTTTTTGATTTGTTTCACCACCGCGCAAGTTCGGAGATAGAAACGATACCTCCCCGGCTTTAATCGCGGTCAAGCTGCCTTCCTGATACTGCTTGCGCCAGGCGAAAATCTGGTTGGCATTTACACCTCGAAGCAGCGCGGTATGAGATACCGCCATGCCAGGCAGAAGCATCTCCTGAACAATGGCAATTCTTTTCTGTGAAGAATGGCGTCTGCGGCGTTCTGGTCCGAGCAACTCTTCGAGCATGTTTATCTCCCAACCAGTCTAATGACCTGGCTTTAAGACTGGTCACTAATTTAAGGCGGGATGAAGTGTCTGTAGATTCAGGTGGGCAGTCTAGTGGTGTTGGCTCGGCATGACAGGGGGAACGAGGCGTCCTAATGACCAACGCAAGTAGTTGTCGTGTGTCTTTTATTGTTTTTCGATAATTTCCCCTTGACGGATTACTGCAAAACGATAATTATTGGTTCGTAGAATCATTCGTCTAGAGGAAGCAAGCATGAAGAGTATTTCACATAAAGTGCAAGTTCGGTTGTGTTGGGCTATGGAGGCTATACTGATATTTTTAATGCTTACACTCCCCCTTGTGTGCGCCTGGTTTTGGTTGGGGAGTTATGAACAGTATCTCCCTTTAGGGGCGGAAATAATAGGGTCAACATCCGGAGATAATCTACATTATCTCATTGATAATCTGGTCACTTTCTTTGTGCTATGTCAGATGTTTATCTTTTCCAGAGGAGTGCGGAAAGGAAAGTTATTTACAAAAAAAAGAATTAGAAATGTAAGGAATATAGGCTTGATACTCGTGGTTGGATATTGTTTTAATCTTTTTATTCGGGCATTTTTTGACTCCTCAACCGATCAGTGGAACGCTGACAACATGTCTATTATAAGTACTGAGTTATACCACCTACAACAATTGTTACTGGGGGGCGGTTTGTTTTCTTTAAGTTATATATTTGAAAAAGGGAAGGAGTTGGAAGATGAAAGGAAATTGGTGGTTTAATTATGTCAATTATTGTTACGCTGGATTCTGTACTAAAAGACAGGAAAATGAAATCGAAAGAATTGGCTGAAATAATTGGTATTACAGAGGCTAATTTATCCATACTGAACAGCGGTAAGGCGAAAGCAGTTCGGTTCAGTACATTGGATGCTATTTGTAATGTGCTGAAGTGTCAGCCTGGCGATATTATAAAATTTACAGAGTAATTATATAAAACGCTGTTGTATCAGGGTGTGAAACTGTTTTTTTTTACAAAATTGAGCGCGATATCAAAATGTGGTGTGGTTTTTCGGGTTAATGTAGAGGATGTTGATTGAAGGTGTTTATTCATGTTTTCGAGAGGAATGAGTTGCCTGATGTTAGTGGCTATACCATGATTATGTTCTTTCGCAATTAGTGTGCGCCGGAGGTGCTCTGTGTTTGGTGTCGGATTATTGCTTTCTTCGTTGTTTCTATATTGATTTTATTTTTTCAAGATGAATGGCGAGTATTTGTGGTTTTAATTTAAAATTTGATGTTTTGAATAATAATTTTTATGATGACACCCTGAATGACAGGATAACTTTGTGGCAAGCAAGAAGAAAATTTCAGATGCGACAACAATAATGGGAAATCATGTTCTCTAATGTCTCGGAGGCAGTTTCCTCCGAGTAATGAGTTCCTTTCTGTCCTCGATATTATACGCATAAAATTGCAGGCGTAGTGAAAGCGTTCGTTGATAAATCACGTTTGCAACAGGTGAGAAGACATATATACCAGGGGAAGCAGCGTTGGTTCTTGCAGTTACAGAACGTTGAGTGTTGCGCCTATGGATCTGTATGTGGGGCTGATGATGATATGGTTCAACCTGTCGGCCGTGTTGTTGGGAGCAATGTGGGTGATACCTGTGTCTCCAGATTGGCATTCTCGGGAGCAAGGTCGATTTTGGTTGATAGGGTATCTTCACAAAGAAAGTGGCTCGTTTCGTGTCGGTGTATGCATGTTTTGCATTGGGTGGGGATTTCAGATTAGGGGAGCCTCCTGGTCTCTGGAGGTGAGTGATATCGGAGCGCTATTGCTGGGCGTGCCTTATTGACTGCTACGTTCAATGCCGGCCATAGAGGGAGATTGCCATCGGGGAGGACTATATTGCTTTACTGTGTACTGGCGCTGGGGTGGATGGAGTGGTGGCGGGTTCTTCTGAATATACTATGTCGTTACTGATATTCGCCTGCCATCACACATATATTGTCAGGTAAATTGCTCGATGCGGTTAGCATAGAAATAAGGTTGAGTTCTCGCCGTTTTTTTTGAGTAAAAGTGGTAAATAAATTGAAATTGCCGGTGGCATTGTCAGAGTATCAGTTGGTGAATTTTTTTCTGGGTAAATTGTTGCATGATATAGCCGTGCTCAGACCCATTGGGTCCGTGTCAATATCATAACGACTTATGTACGACATGCTTGTAAATTATGGAGGCAGAGCCTTCTGTATGTCCTGACTTTTACATTATCGCGTATCACTTGTCTCGAGAGGTGCGCCGAATAGTGACGTTAAAAGGCCTCGGTGAATAAAATTGCCAGAGAGATAAACTTTCCAGTAGTATCTATTGATACGGTATCGGAATAAATAAGGTTTTGGTAAAAGATAGCTGCGTGCTGATGTGGATAACGTGCAGTTCATAAAATGCCACTTCACCAGTATAGACCTCGGGAGTATGGTGAAGGGACATGGTATGGCTGTGGTATTTGATATTTATATTGTTCTTGGGTGTTAATTATGATGATTGAGACTTACATGTGTGCACTATTTTTGTTTTTCTATGTTGGTTGGTCTACTGCGGAACTGCATCGTTTCATTGGATGCTTCACCCGGTACTGCGGAATAAAGTTGATGCTTGCATGGTTAGCCGTATTTATACTGTGGCCAATCACGCTTCCACTGTTAGTCTATTCATTTAGACGCACCTAGTCGATGGGTAAAGTGTTACATGTGGGCAATCTGTCTGGGGCTCTTCCTATGAACTGTTCCGGTTCTGGAACAGCGTCGCTCGCTGGTTTTAGCTCATATCATAATTGGGCTGATACTACTAAGCTTTCCTTTATCTGGTTATAATAATCAGTATGTCTTATGACATTTTTTCCAAAAAATACGAATTTTTATATTAATTGAGGGGGAGGGGTAGTTTTCAATATTTCGAAAAGCCCTGCAGAACCATATTGTTAGGATGGTTCCCATTGTGGGATGTCCCCTAGATTATGCCATTGTCCATGGTGCCGTAATCTAAAATGTCAGTGGGTGTGCTTTTTATTATTAATAGCAAGGGGGGAGGCGGGACCACAGACACTGATTTCACCTTAATGAAATTTCAGATGAAGATCAAGCGCAACATTTTATATCCGTACATTGTAGGGGCGCTGCCATTAAACGGGGGGTTAGGTGACTATCGCAAGCATATTTGTACATTCCTTGGTATGAACTGTATTTCTTTATGTTGTAGGCTGCCTAACGCCCAGTTCTTTCGTTACTTTTTTCAATAAACGCCCTTCATTGTGGCATGTCAATCCGATGTGTTTGTGTTGTCTCCATTTTTATTGTTGCATGATGAAAAATTCCTCACTATAGCGCGATTCTTTCTACCTCGTTAGGGGTGTTTTGTGGTTTAGCGCCACGTACAATTGTTACATAGTCGTTACGCGCGTAGCGTCACAAACTCGCTTCTTTAATTGATAAAGTGCTTTTAAATTAGACATATTTTGTTACGTTCTATTGGGAATATTCTTATAACCACTCTTAAAGTGAGCGTAATGATGAAGCGTAAGTATTTGACCGGGGAAGAGGTGCGGAGTTTATTGTTAACGATTTCCAAGGATAGAGCATCGTATCGCGATTACTGTATGGTGAGCATGGCCTTTTTGCACGGGCTGAGAGTGAGTGAGCTGACCGGGCTGAAAGTGACCGATTACGACCCTCTGTCGAAGAAGTTACATATCAGACGGTTGAAAGGAGGATTTAGCACCAGCCATCCGTTATTACCGGAGGAGAGTGCGGCGCTGGAACAGTGGCTGGTCGAGCGCCAGGCCTTTCCGGGGCACTCGTTGTCGTGGTTATTCTTATCCCGGCAGGGAAAGCGCCTTTCCCGGCAGCGCTTTTATCAGTTACTGAAAGAATACGGACAAAAAACGCACCTCCCCCTGCCCATTCATCCGCATATGCTGCGTCATGCCTGCGGATATAATCTTGCCGAGCGGGGCAACGACACGCGATTGATTCAGGATTACCTGGGGCACCGTAACATCCGGCACACGGTGTTGTATACCGCCGCCAATGCCGCACGTTTTAATGGGGCCTGGCTGAAAGGAAATGAAGGCGTACCGATTTCACCGCTGGCCTGATACGGGTTTCTATTTCCCAATATCGTCTTGGCGTATTTACCACTCCCGATAAGCTCTGTCACTCAGGGCAGGTATCGCGCGTGCGCTATTGGTTTCTGAATCAAAAAAAAAGCCCGAGAGTGGGGGCACGTCGGGCGAAGGCTTCTCTAATAGTAACGTTTTGTCTTGTAGATAGCGCTGGCAATGTCTCAACGGGAGATTGTTGGTGTCAATTAAATAATGCTTATCATTATTTCCTATGACGCGTCGAATGACATCACGGCTTATACTCGCGCGTTAACGGTATTTTTCGATATGTGCGTTGCCGCAAAAAAACGACCGGGTAATCGATTTCACGGTGCTTGCAATCTGTCGTATTTTACGTCAGGTTAAATTTGTGTGAACGGATAAGTGAATACGTCGCCGGCGACAAACACGGCGCTATCCGTTTTATACGCGACGGCACGCAATATGCCTTTGCCTCTGTCAGTGTTTTCCATTGGGTTGTTATATCTCATGTCTTTGGGCATTAATGCGGGAGTTGGATTGCATGAATGAATTTGTCAATGCCGTCAATGGCGTGATTTGGAGCCAGGCCCTTATTTATCTCTGTTTGGGAACCGGTTTGTATTTTTCTTTGCGTACCCGCTTTTTGCAACTGCGTCACCTGAAAGGGATGGTGCGTTTGATATTTCAGGGTAAGGCGAATGCCGCCGGAGTGTCTTCCTTCCAGGCGTTATCCATGACCCTGGCCGGACGGGTGGGCACCGGTAATATCGCCGGGGTGGCGACCGCCATCACCTTCGGTGGACCGGGGGCGTTGTTCTGGATGTGGATGGTGGCGTTCCTGGGTGCCAGCTCCGCCTTTGTGGAGTCGACGCTAGGTCAGGTCTATAAGGAGAAGCTCGACGGCGAATATCGGGGCGGCCCGGCGTTCTATATCGAGAAAGGGCTGGGCATGAAGTGGTATGCCTGGATTTTTGCGTTTGCCACCATCTTTTCTTGCGGCGTGTTGTTGCCGGGCGTCCAGGCCAACTCCATCGGCGCCAGTCTGGATATTGCGTTCGGTATCAGCCCGAATGTCACGGCAGCCCTTATTGCCCTGCTGCTGGGGTTCATTATCTTCGGTGGGGTAAAGCGTATTGCGAGCTTTGCCGGTACCGTGGTGCCGTTCATGGCGCTGGGCTACATCATCGTAGCCTGCGTGATTGTGGCGCTCAATATTGACCAACTGCCGGGTGTGATTTTGCTGGTGTGGAAAAGTGCGTTTGGTCTTGACGCTGGATTCGGCGCTATCCTGGGGCTGGCCATTATGTGGGGCGTGAAGCGGGGAGTGTATTCTAACGAAGCCGCACAGGGGACAGGACCGCACGCATCATCCGCTGCTGCCGTCAGTCATCCGGCCAAACAGGGGCTGGTACAGGCGTTCTCGGTCTATATCGATACCCTGTTTGTCTGCTCTGCCACCGGTTTTATGCTGTTGATTACCGGCCTGTACAACGTTCAGGGGGCGGATGGTGTGGCGCTCTATACAGGGATTGCCGGTGTTGCTGCGGGCCCCGGTTACGTGCAAACCGCGATGGAAAGCATGATGCCCGGTTTTGGGAGTTACTTCGTCGCCATTGCGCTGTTCTTCTTCGCGTTCACCACTATCGTGGCGTATTACTATATTGCGGAAACCAATGTTGCCTACCTTAACCGCAAGATACATCGTCCCTGGCTGACATTCGTGTTGAAAATCGGGCTGATGGCATCGGCTGTCTATGGCACGGTGAAGACGGCGGATTTGGCATGGGGTCTGGGGGATATCGGCGTGGGGCTGATGGCGTGGTTGAACATCATTGCCATTTTGCTGCTGCGCAAGACGGCGTTCACCTGCCTGAAGGATTATGAAGCGCAACTGGCGAGGGGGGAAGACCCGGTGTTTCATCCGGAAAAGCTGGGGATTAAGTGGGCGGACTATTGGGTAGATAACCGCGCCGAGGTGAACCGGATACGCGAATCGACGGGGAACATTGATGAAAACGTGGGGCTGTCGGGTAAATAGCACCTGCAAGATAGCAGTCAGCGTTCGACAGCGTACACAAACCGGCTACGGCCGGTTTTTTTACGCCGATGGTTTCAACTCAGCACCAAAGGGTGAAGGGCAGTGAAGGGTGCGGATACGCGTGTTAACCACGTAACATAATGAATATAAAAACAAAAACTAAAGAGTGAAGAGGGTGCACAGTTTTGGGTTAAATCTTTTTTGGTGGGAAATCGCAGGCAAAGGAAAGTGAGGTTGGGGAAATTTTATACTTGTTACGCTGGCATGGTTTTATGGGTATAGCTATGTGTGTATATGATGTTGGTGTTTGTATTTTTATATTAAATATCAATATATTGAATTTATTTATCCATTCCTATTATCGGCACCATACTCTCTTCCTACCACATCCTTAATTATCCCCAAACGCTTTGAATTACAATGAATCGATTGGTTTATTGTCCGGTAAAATCCGGCGCGCGCGTACTTCTATTCGGTCTTGAATTGTTATTCGCCATTTCGGCTAGCTTTCACTGCCATGGCTGAGAGCTCGTTTGAACAAACTGATTACGCTAGTACGTATTGCTATTTTGACGGGACGTAAGAAACGCCATCGCTACCGCACC
>Ga0308162_1001488_pt1 | contig 18496 bp, 26 predicted proteins | sample PhySR2_FD_201370 | JGI IMG/M metagenome (GOLD analysis project Ga0308162, IMG submission 201370) | Phyllosphere microbial communities from UC Gill Tract Community Farm, Albany, California, United States - DLSLS.R2 | ecosystem: Host-associated > Plants > Phyllosphere > Unclassified | place: USA... | reverse complement strand
CGCCCTCAATAACCTGCGGGTTGGTTTTCCAGCAATTTGACGCCAATTTATTTACTGCGCCGTTAGCAATGCCGCCACGCCGGTACAGTTTGTACAGATCATCGAATGTCAGGTTTTCTTTAAAGCCATATTCGCACCATGCGCTCTCGCGCTTTGTATCCAGCCCCATGCCAGGGTTGAATGCCATTGCGCGCGCACGGGCCATCCTGACGTCATTCAGTGCGTGATTGACGGCGAGTGATAATTTATCAGTCATGGTTTTTCGCTGGTGGATTTTAGACAATAAAAAAGGCCGCCTGAGCGACCTTTGTGATTATTTAAATGTTGCGGGATCGGTGTATTCGTATAAGCGCTTAGCCATGTAATCAAAGGCAGGGGTAAAATCGACACTATCACCCACTAATGGGCAATCGATTTTATTATTCGTTATCACTACAGAATAAACGCCATTTTTTTTATAAAAACTGCAATAGAAGGTTAACGCTTCATCAACTAGCTCGCTGCCTTCTTGGCTTAGAAGTACCTTTACTCCAAAATTTAAAGCTAGGGTTTCTTCATCTTTATCGAGAGTGTAAGACACCGCTCTCTCAACGTTTCCGTTGTTTAAGCGCCCAAATAAAGTTATAGGCACGGTTTTATCTTCGTGATCATAAAGGGTTTGATTTTCTACGCCAAGATAGGAGATCAATTTTTCATGAAAAGATGAGAGCTTTTCCTGTAAATCGCTCCAATATGCATCCTGAAGTTTCCGAAAATTAGAAACATTTGTTTGTAGCTGTTTATACACTGTTGACATTTTTTGCCCCCTTTCTAGGAGGTTTAAATATGAATCATTTTAAAAATTTTCACTACGAAAATCATTAATAACCCTGAAGTCTTTTTGGTAAAATCATTCCCGCCATTTTCACCTTTCGCTTAATATGCCCATCAAGACTGTATCTAATGCCATCCCAGCAGTGTTCATTACCATCAGCCAGTTTTGGCAATACTTCCCCTGTAATGCGATCAGTCTTGTAAGACCACATTCGGGCTTCACGCGCCACGTTCTTACAGCGCGGGTGGATAATGATTTCATCAAAGCCGCGTAAGTGGGCAATGCCATCCTCTACACTGCCCTGCCACTTCTCAGCTGCGGAGATATTGAATCCCTGACGCCTGAGATAGCTGATAGTCTCCGGGCGCGCGGAATCAGCCTTGATGGGCCAATCACGTGCGCCGGGTATGGTGTCATATAGAGCGGGCATGTGGTCGAGTTCGGTTTGCTGTCCATAAGCTTCGTACTCAACATAAAGTCGATTGTGCAGGATAAATGAGCGCGTCAATGTGTTTGGGTCTTTGGCAAAACCGAAGTCTGCACCAAAGAAAAGCCGTTCCGCCTCTTTCCACAAATTATCCGAGAACTCAGCAACACGGTATTTACCAGCCAGCACCTGTTTGTCTGAGTTTTCGAGGTATGCGCCCTCCCATACCCATGCGTAAGTTGCCGGATCGAGGCGGCGCTCATCGTTCTGGCGCTCGCCCTCCAGCACGTCAGGAAACCAGGGGTTATCCGTGTAATTCATCTCTACAGTTATGCAGTCGTCACCAGCCTCTTTGCGGAATCGCTTATCGGTAGCACTGCCGTCGCGCTCAGGGTTCCATGTCACCCAAATCTCTGAACCCTCTTCGCGCACTGTTGGGCTAAGTTTCTGCCAGGCGATTTCACTGACTGACTCAGCCTCATCAACCCAGCACAGTAGAATGCGCGCTTTTGACTTGATGCTATCCAGGTTATGCCGCAGACCAGAGAAAACATATGTCACCGTTTTGTCGATGGTACGAATGTATTTATCACCAATGTCAAAGTTAGACGCCAGCCAGGGCACGGATAGGATCGCCTGCTTAACCTCCTGCATGCTCGACTCCTCCAGTGAGTTCATGAACTCTCGCGCACAGAGGATCACCCCACTCTCACGGTTCATCATTGCCTGATATGCCCTGACCGCTGTCATCAAGGCAAACGTGCGTGTCTTTGCACTGCCGCGCCCACCATGTGAGCAGCGATAGCGTTTGTTGACCGCAGTGAACAGCGGGGCAAGTTTGGCGGGGATCGGAAGTTGTACGGCGTCACTCATGCTTAGGCTCAACGGGTAAAAGCTGAATCACGGTTGGTTTTGATGCCATGCTGCCATCGGGGCTGGTGTGCTCAAACTTCTGCCGATTGGTGTAGGCTTCCCCAACCTCTTTGGCTGCCTGTTCCATCAGTGATGCGGCCAGCGCAAGATTCTGCATTTTTTCTGCCTTGTTCATCATGCGATCAAGCGTGCGTAGACGATAAGATTTATTGGCAATCGGGATGTCAGATATTTCGGTCTGAAACCGGGCGCGTGTGCTGTTAAACAGAGCGACCCACTTTTTTGCAAGCCCCTTGCCGCTGGCCTTTGTAGGATCGTGTGATTCAATCTGTTGGGGTGTGACTTTAATGCCAAATTGTTTTTGGACGGCCTCAGCAACAATCGCTAGCGAATCAAAGCATGCAAGTGACTGAATGATGAAGGCTTTCACCTCTGGTTTTAATGCAGCCATATTTCACCATTCTTCCAAAGCATTCTAAAATTTACGCCAGTTTCATCAGGCACGTTCCACAGGCTCTGGCTACATTCAGCTGTGCCACCTCAGCGGGCTGACTTGCGGCTTCCACCAATTGCTGAACGTCAGCGCTGGCACCATATCGGCGAACAACGCCAACGAACTCCTCAACGTCATGCCCCCGCATTGTCATAACTGGTCGCCCCTCTGAATTGAACTTAGGTGCACCGAATTCATCCCGCGCCTGTGCTATGTGATAAAGCTCATGTTCTATGAGAGCGCAGAAGTCGAGGTCACTGCATTCACAGCAGTAGTCTGCAGCCAGCGTTATGATGAAGCGGGGAACATATCCGAACCACTCATGCATCTGTTGCTGCATGCGCGCCTTTTGCCAGCCACCTGACCGCATGGTGATCTCCTCAGCCTGACCCAGCACAGTTCTGCCGCGTTTAGTGAAAGCGCTCGATGCCCACATAAATCGAATATCAGCGTGCTGTAGGTGGAGATGCTCAGGATTGTGGAGTATCCCCTCTTCACTGAGGATGTGTTCAGTGATCCACGCATGAATTTCATTGGCAGGGGTCAGGCTGATGTGGGGGTTTAACTCATTCAAAAAACTTTGTGGTGGTCGCGGTCGGTTTAACTGGTCGATTTGCATGGGCCTATCCTGTCCGTTTAGTCACTACCACTTCAGCCTCCGCGCCAGATGCAACGCGCAGCCAGACTACCCATGGCGCGTATACATTTAGAACGCGACCGGCCTGATGCCAGGCGATTGAATCTGCGCTGTCGGCATATTCGATAAACCCCTCAGCGACCGTTACGTGGCAGCTGTTCGTGCCGTCCGTAATCTGGACGGGCGTTCGCGTTACGGTTAATGGCTCAGACATAGCTACCTCTCATTTATTGGGTTGGCTGTTAGACGGCGGTTATTACCAGCGTTGAAACCATGTCGCGCAGCGTAACCGTCAGCGTGCATGTTCCGGCAGTGAGAATACTGACAGCCGCCTGACCACCAGCAGATGTACTGATATGCTGCACCATGCTGGGGTTAGATATCGTCCAGACCGCGCCGTCAGCGCGCCCGATTTGAGCGCCGGTCTCACCGCTGACTAAAAACGCGCCGAGGTATTGCCAGCCTTTAGGGGCGGTCGCGTTCAGCATCGTGTAATGCGTGCTATCTACCTGAGTGACATACCACGGCGACGTGAGTGTTTTGTTGCTGTCGTTCTGGATGAATATCGTGTCCGCAGGCGATTTGACCTGCCCGCCAATAACGATAGCGCCAGGAACGATTATGCCAGGCATATTGGTGCCATCAATGACAGTGGCATCGGGTGTTACAATCATTGGTTGCTCCAATAAAAAACCGCCAAAGCAGTTTCAATTATTTATTTATGCAACCATTTACATGTATAAATAGTGCGGTTACTTCAAAACAAGGAGCATTAAGAATGTCCGAATCTAAATCTTTCACAATGAAGCCCGAAGGTTCAGTTACCATAACTACAGATAAGGATGGTAACCGTACGATTTCATCTGAAAAACCCATTTCAACACATATAGATAAAATCCTTTCTTACGGTATCGAAAATCTTGTAGATATCCGTAGTTACACCATCGAACACAAGGACGGCGAGATATTTCATCATGTTGTTTTCAACTCTGGTGGGACTTTGGATTTGTCCTTCGATTCAGAAGGAAAATTCAAAGCCACTGCCCATGAATTGAGTTATTCAATTACTGAAGGTCAACGGGTACTTATCAAAGAAAAGTCAAGCAAGTAAATATTAATTACGAGCCACGTTATCAGCAGATAGTGTGGCTGTTTATTTAGGCACTTTTCCCTAATGTACTGCTGCAATCCGACTATTTGATTTCCAGTTTGCGGATGGCGGCCCTGTCAATGTTGCACTGCCCCAGAGCGCCATATAGATCAGCGTTGAGGCTCACGCTGTCACCGAATGTCATTTGCTCTGATGGAACCGGCACATCAATCGGTCTAGTCAGTTCAGCTGGAAGGTTTAGCATTGGCTGTTTTACTGTCCGGTATTCCACCCGAGGCGGCGTTTGCTGCGTTCCGCAGGCGCTCAACAGCGCGGTGATCGACAGGAGCGGCAGCGCACCGGTCAGCCTCCAAATATTTTTTAATGTCATCCTGCAATGTCCTGTTCTGCTGATCGGCAACTGCGCGCTGAGCCTCGACCCAGTCCATTACATCGTTCTGGTGCTGAACGGCCTCAACCAGTGATTTGATGTTGTCGGCCAGTTCGCTATTTTCCTGACGCAACAGCCTAATTTGTTCATCCTTGCCATCGGCAATTTTTTCGAGTCGTCCGTTTGTCGCCGTGAGCTGTGAATTGCTGGTGTTCAGACCCCATAGCGCAACGCAGATGAGTCCGATAACAATGAGATAAAAATAGTTTTTCATGAATGCAGCCATGACGCCCCCTGCGTTTTATCTGGCGAGTTCCAGCGCACGCACGAACATGTCCAGCCCATACGGCTGACTGCCGTTCTCGTGACGAATGATTGCCTGCAGCAACGGGAATAGTTTGTGGCTGTCGGTCAGGTCAATCGGACGATCTGCACCTGTACCGGTTGCCTGCGCCACACTGTCGATGTAGGCCTGTGTGTTATTCTCGTTCGGTGGAGCCCAGCGTTTAACCATGCTGGTAATAGTTCTCAGTCCGTATTTGCTCTGATAATTACGTAGGATGACAATCATTGCGCGGATGCCGTATTCAGGTTTGATAAACTGGCAGAATGATTTATCAGTGCGCTGGGATTTTGGCACCAACCCTTGCCACTCATCGCCCCAGCGAATGTTGCCGGGGTTGTTGTTGCGAATGCCGCGTGGGTTTTTATTGCCCGTCATTTTTTGCCACCCCCTCCGTTGGATATGAAACAATGCGCGCAACGTTTCCACGCGCCGCAAACACCGCGATGCATATCAGCGTATTTGCCACAACCACCGGCCAGCCGCTAGCGTGGTAGTGACCGAATAACCAGAGCAGTCCAAAGTTGCCGTAAAACAGAATCAGGCCAGCAGCAATCCACGAGATGCCTGGTTTATGCGTTCGACCATTTTTGTTGAAGAGCATCAGACGCAGAGCAATAGCTGCACAAATTGCGACATCAATTACCGTTAGGAGATCGTGGCTGATCATGATTGTTCCCCCATCCATTTTTTGACGAACGGCAGTCTTGAAACACCGCCGTTTTTCAGCCAGAAATAGCCCTGCACCGCAGCAGCGGAAATAACAACAGCAGCCAGGGCATCAAGTGGTTTTTCCCGATAATCGAAATAGTCCTCTACTTTGTCCGCTACAAAACCGGCCCCAAATACGCCAGCTGCATAGCCAAACAGGAAATAACCAAATATCTGTCGTCGCGTCAGGTCGCTGGCGGTGACGATAAAACACATCGAACCGGCGAACGCACCGAACGCGATTGAGTAATCTACAGAGGTGATGAATCCTACCAGCGCAGACGTGACAATGCCCCAGCTAGCTACGGTTGCCGTAGCGCCGGTGCTTAATGGCTCAGCCATTAGCGGTCCCTCTTAATGATTAATAAATTCTGAATTACTCGATTAGCTGATTTAGTTCGCTAACCGTCTGCCGGAATCGTTCCTCTTCCAGCTCAACGCCAATTGCAGAACGGCCCAGCTTTATTGCCGCCTTTATCGTTGACCCTGACCCCATGAAAAAATCAGCGACCACATCACCCGGCCTGCTGCTGGCATTAATAATCTGCTCCAGCATGTCGGCAGGTTTTTCGCATGGGTGTTTGCCGGGGTAAAACTGAACTGGTTTGTGTGTCCATACGTCTGTATAGGGAACGGCTACAGTAACGCCGAAATACCGGCGCAGGGTTTTGTATTCCTCCTGTAACTCAAGATATTTACGGTTCAATGAGTGATACGTGTCCACCAGCTGGTGGTGTGGTATAGCTAACGTTCCTGATTGGTGGCGTGCGATGGCTATCTCAGTAAACAGCGCCTGCAGCTTGAGGTAATCAGCTTCGCTGGGTAGCTGCCACTGGCTATAACTGAACCAGTGCGAAACCATATTTTTCTTGCCTGTCGCCTGAACTATCTGGGCAGCTGTTACACCAAGCTCTGACCGGGCATTGCGGAAATAATCAATCAGGGGTCCTAACACCTGCCGTTTCAAATCATCGCATTTGCGAGCGTAGGCGTTTGATTTGTACGGCCCCTGATAATGCTCTGCGAACAGTATGCGCTCTGTGGCAGGGAAGTAGGCTCGGAGGCTTTCTTTGTTGCAGCCATTCCACCAGCCAGAGGGTTTAGCCCAGATGATGTGGTTGAGAATGTTGAACCGGTTACGCATCATGATTTCGATATCAGATGCGAGTCGATGCCCTGAGAATAGATAGAGACTCCCGTTAGGTTTTAACACCCGCCAGAACTCCGCTAGGCAGCAATCCAGCCACTTCAAATAATCTTCATCCCCTTTCCACTGATTATCCCATCCCTCCGGTTTCACTTTGAAATATGGCGGGTCGGTAACAATCAGGTCAATTGAATCGTCTGGCATGGTTTTCAGCACGAGCAGACAATCGGCATTGAATAATTCAACGCCGGGCATCGTTATTTTTTGCATTACAATAATTTCACAAATATATACAGGTAAAAACCAGGAATAAAAAAACCCGCTCGGAGGCGGGTCTTAAAGAGGGGTTGCTTGCGGATGCAATCATGCGAAGCATACACTTATTTAATCAGTCACTGGCTCACTATTCAAGTAAAATCTTTTGGCGTTTAATTCGAAGGCATCGCTCATTGGCTGGTAAAGCATATATTCAGCAACAGATATCCAAGTTTTTATACGGCGTCGGCAGGTTGAGTAACTCCATTCAGGGTGTTCCTTATTTAACTCCTCTGCCAGTTCACGCATACTCATCCTGTTTCGGTAATGCTTCTCAACTATGTGCCGCAGTGGCTGGTCATTGATAAATACTGCGGCAATAACTCTATCCATTGTTAAGGCTTCGTCGTCTGTACAGAATATTAGGCTTGAACGCAGGCTTTCCTGCATCATGTTTTCCATCCATGACTTAAGTTCTTTTGAGCAGCCTATTCTCTTTAATTTCTGGTAAATCTTACTCAAATCGTTTTGCGTGACGACGTATTTTTTGAATATTTTTTTGAACAAGTCTGGTGCTTCAGGGCATTCATTAATAGCTGACCACCGCCCCCACATTTTTAATTTACCATGCAACCAAACAATTTCTAGCGTTCTTAGCTTGAACTCTCCAATAGTTATTTTTCGTAATGAATCACACATTATTCTTCTCCACACAAAAATTACTTTATTACAACAAATAAAGAAGGCTTACTATTACTTGCTTCATGGAAGCGAACATTGCAATCTTTCTTCCAAGTTGAATGAGCTTTCATTATAAAAAGCAATATAGTGATGCGCTCTGCAAAGCAACACCCCTAATATACTCAACTCTCTTTTCTTTAATTTTTTTATGAATAACTAACGGCAATAATGTTACAATTCATATTTCAAAAAATAGAAAAGATATTTTTCACGATGAAATTATAAAAAATCCACTTGTTTATTCAATAATTAAAATGGTTATGATGAGCATTTTCATTATAAATAATCCACAATTAAAATCCAGAAAAAATAGTGCCCAAAAACCAATCATTTATTGTTGATAGAACTTTCGGGCCAAATTAATTTTCTAGAACATCAAGCTATACATTCAAAAAATTAGTCATTATTATAAACCTCCGTAAATTCCCCCTCGAAAATTTCATCATACATCCTTCTATATTTTTCTTCTGACTTAGAGTCATTTTTTAACCTCCATATCAATATCCCTTGGAAGAAAATGCTTTCAATTAATTCTTCGATTTCTTTTTGCATAGCAATCTTCCACAAGATATCATGGCAGCGGTTAAATAAATTCTCTAAACCTTGATGATAGAGGTAATTATATATATCTTTAAGATCTTTAATTGACTGATCATTTATTTTATCAAAATCCCCCCTCTCTAGAAGTATCTCATACTTCGTTATATTGGCCCTGCATGTATTATACGAAGAGTTCCCAGATGATAAAACAACTTTGATTGCTGCTAATTTTTCAGAATCCTTCAAATATCTATTAAGACTTAACAAAACATTATTTGCCGTGGTGAAATAGTTAAGCCTACGAGCTTTTTTCTCATTAAATTTTAGCTTAGCTATTTTAGCTTTAGTTTCTAATGAGTTTGCTAAAATAATATCAGCAATAATGTAAGCATCCGTATTAGCTTTATTCTCTGATTTTACTTTTCTTGCCAGAACAATAGCTTCATCAGGATCTTTCTTTTCTAAGAGATATAATTCATCAATAGTAATCTCCCTAAATGTTACTTTATCTTCTTTAGGACATTTTTCTTTCGCCAACTTAATATATTCATAAGAAATATCATAATTTCCCAACATCCGCTGCGCGCATGCTAGGTAAGCATAAAACTGATGCTCACTATCATTGTTGATATCGTTGAATTCTTTTAAAAGCACATGCGAAGCTGTCACAACTTCACTAAACCTTGAAGAACCTAATAAGCCCATAACATATGATTTAGATAAATATAGTAACCTATCTAACTGCGTTGTTAAAGCATCTTTCTCCTCAGCATCTAATGAGCCCATATCTAAAGAATTTTTACTAAAAGAAATATTGTTTCTTAGCAGGGTGATAGCATTGTCTTCCTCCGTTTTCAGTCCGTGTTCATTTGTTTTTCGACTAATTGAGCTTAAGTTTATTTTATCCTTCCCTACAACAATTGTTTTTGGTAAGAACTCACGGGATATGTCGTAAATTTCTTGATAAGAAATCATTTTTACAACGTAATCTTTTACAATAGAATTTAACTTTATAATTGTCGTGGCGGAATCAATTGTTGTTGAAGTAGCAAGTTCTAGACTTGTAAGTTCTTTAGTATTTCTAGGGGTAAGACTGGCTCCCAGCTTAGTATCTCTAATGGTTTTTATTGATTCTCCATTTTTCAATACTGCAAGTATCTTTAATAATAGAAAAGTGTCAGCTTTGTTGCGATTATCAGATAATAAATGAATGCTCTCCCTCGTTGTTAATGATAGATTTTCTTCATAGTAAACATCATCGAAAATGTCGTCCATTGTTGAAAGTTCATCTGCAGAGCAATCATCCAGAAAAGTCATTAAGTGATCTAGCTTAGAAACAATGCCCTCTGATAAGTCATAAACTAAAACCGAATCATTTTTACTAAATTTTTCTGCACCATACCTATCAGTTAATACTCTTATAATTTCATGCTGAGTAAGATTGTCTAATCTAATTGAGAATTTCGATAATTGGCTTATCATTTTCGCAGAGCTAAAAATAAAATAAATGTCTTTATTTTTAAGTCTAAACTCTGTTGCAAATCTTATTAAGTAATTTAATGTCTCTTTGTCTATTTTAGGGCTTATTCTCTCAAAGATAACACAAAATCTTTGTGTCACGAATGAATTTATATGTAACACTAATGCCGAGGCTGACAATTTAGTATCGGCTAGAATTTTATCCTCAACTTGAATTTTTGTTATGCAGCCTTCAAGATCTATTTTGAAAAAATTTGCAGATGATAAATATACTGATAAAGCTGAACCTAAAAACTTTAACAATCCAGAGCCGAAGCTAACCTCAACAAATAAAATGTTATTCTGCGTAAGGATACGGCGAGCAATATTTTGCTCTTGTTTTCTTACATTATCATAATAAGGGTAATTAACAAGATTGAAATATTCCGCTTCATTAGATGGTAACCCTATTACAGGGTTACTTTTTTTTTTGCTTTTTCTAAATCAATGCTATTGAATATAATATGACAATTGATACCATTGAAAAATTTAACGCGACCTCTATCTCTAGCAGGGGATAATTTTGTATACAGCTCTTTATTATTTTCTTTAAGATATTTTTCATCAGCGCTATAGAAACACCATGATATCTCATAGTTAGCATCGTTATCATGTACTATATCAGCAAGTGTCCTTGTGAAACTATCTTCCCATCCTCCATAGGCCATAACATATACGTCATCTTTTGAAAGAAGATTCTTAATCGAGCTTTCAATTTTCACCCTATTATTGCTCAATTGGCTTAACGTATGCATTGTGTCGCCTTCATCCCACTTTCCATGAAGATGGACAATATTTACTAAATCATTATTATTTTTTAATATTGCAGAATCGGAAACAATACTTACTGAGTTGTATTTCACACCTAAATCATCAAGCTCTTCTTCAATTAATGTATCGAAGTTAGTAGTTAATATTGTTTTTACTTTGCCAATCTCAATGAGCTTAGCAAGTCCTTTAACGGATGGCGGTATGTAACTTCTCCCTGTCGTAGAGTCAATATTTGACTCTACGACTTTTCTTATTATTTCATTAACAGAGTTTTGGTTATAAAAATCTGCAACATACTGTATGGCTGCCTGATATTTGTCTTGACCGGTTTTAGAACCAATGTGTTCGAGATATTCGAGATATACTTCTTCATCATTTTTGCTCTTAATAAATTCAAGAACAAAATCAGGGACACTATTAACTCCAGGAATCCCTTTACCATTCAATTCTGCAGTCAATGCTGCTCCGAGCACTAAAGAAAATGGCTCAGATCTTTGAATTTTCTTTAACAGTATATCTTCGCTTAAGTATTCAATTTCCATATATTTTACCCTTATTGGCAATTTTGCGATAATAATATACCTATACAGATAAATCTCATAGCTTTTTTTATAGTCAATAAAAACAATAAGATAAATGATTTATGGCTACCCTGACAATGCTAAATGTACATTTATTGAACTAAAAATCATGCTTTGATATTTTTTTTGATTTTAAGGAAACCCTCAAAATCACATTCTTTTTTCTTATGATTGGTCGGAAGGTCGTGCTTTGCTTGTAAATAACTTCTGTAATACATCTCAAAGGTGTTAACGATGGATTTCAATTTCAATCACCTATAAAAATAAATTAAAAAATCCACATTAAATTTACTCTTTAGTATCTACACTTTATATGAGGCCGTAATGCTCTCTGGCAGCCTGAATGATGTCCATCACCTCAGCCACATGCAGGTCATTTTCAAACGTCACAGTGATGCATGCCCCCTCCTCGGCCTGTTCTGCCTGGCAATGTTTGGCTAACAGTTCCACCAGCTGGCGAGACTGTTTGGCATTGAATTGAGGCAGCGCTGCGGTCTTGGTAAGTTTTTTCTTGCCCGTAGCTTTTGCTTTTTCCAGCTCCGTTTTTGCCACTCTGCCTGCTGACGCACCATGTTCACGAACCAGCGCGACGGCAGTAGTCGCAGCGACCTCTTTGTTTTTGACCAGTGCGATCAGCTCATCGCCAGACGTGAGCAGCGACAGATGGTTTTCGACGTCAGTGATCGACCGCTTAACTTTTTTGGCAATCTGAGCCGGTTCCCAGCCCTGATTAATCAGGCGCTGATATGCTGCTGCCCGTTCCAGTGGTCCCAGTGCGCGCCCCTGACTGGATGTGACCATGAAGGCGATACGATCTGCCTCACTGCCTATGAGGTCTTTGCATTCCAGGCGGATTTCATAACCAGCCTCCTGTGCCAGTTTTGCGCCGTAGTAACGATGGTGGCCATCGATGATTTTTATGCCCTGCTCTGTTACCTGCACAGCGAGCGGCGGCACATGCTCACCAGCGATGTAGGCGTCGCGGAATTCCTCGACGTGGGTCTGATCGATTTCCCGGATGTTGTAACCAATCTCGACATAGAGTTCATCAACGCCCAGCAAGTAGGTTTTGCGGGTAGTGATGTTCGTTTCAGTTTTAGATTTGTTGTCGTAAATTTTCGATAGCGTAGTCATTTTTGAAATCCCTTAACAACCGCGAAACCCTTCTGGGATGGCGTAATCAACTGGTGAAATGTCTGTGATTGACCGCTGAACCGGGCCGAGCCTTAGTACCAGCTCATCCCATTTGTCGCGGAGTTTTGACGGGCTGAGGATGTTCCGGCACCAGAACGGGTCACCCTGCACGCGTTTGAACATCTTGCAAATCTGGTAGTGAGTGCGCTGGTCCTGTGAGCACATCAGGCGCACGTCGTTAGCCCACGCTGCCCAGTTCGGCTCTTTGGGTTTTGCCAGTTCACCATCAGTCTCGGCGGCCTGTTCGTATAGGCGAGTAATCTGCCCCCAAATCCATTCGGCGCACTTCAAATCCTCATGGCTGCCCCAGTGGCGTTTCTTTTCGCTGTAAACCACCGCGTCGGGAAAGCGAGCCAGGAATTGATCGGGGTTATCCACAGGCGAGTCGTCTGGCCGCGAAGCGTCCGGACAAGAGAGGTTTTTATCTAATGGATCATGTTTTGATCTTACTGACGGATCGTCGCCAGATTCTGGGGGGTGAAAACCCGTTTTATGGTCGGATTTTGACGGGTGAAAATTTGACGCATTAAAATTTGGTGCATCAGATTTTGATGTGTCAGATTCTGACGCATCAGATTCTGGCTGATGAGCAGCAGCAGCCTCTCGTAGTTTCCTGACGTTCAGCTGATACATGTTCGAGGTATTGCGGTTCCCTTTACGCCTTGCCGTGCTGGTCAGCCAGCCATCGACTTCCAGCTTGCGAATTGAGGTGCGTACAGTGCTGGGACCTGCCCCAATCTGCCGGGCTATGGTGGCGATTGAGGGCCAGCAGATGCCCTCATCGCTGGAGAAATCAGCCAGGCGTGCCATTATGGCCACGCTGGTGATTTTCATACCCGAAGCCGCGCAACCGTCCCAGACGTATGCAGACAATTTAACGCTCATCCAACTCTCCTGAACTTCTGGCCCCATAGATTGCGGGGCTGGACGCAGACGTGCGGATAGCCTGGACGCTTGAACAGCACCCTGTTATTCGCTACATCAACGCCAATGGTTTCAACAATCACACCGCGTGGATCGGCATAGCGCGCAACCCACGGCTGAATAATTTCATTTGTCTGCTGGGGCATTTAGCCCCCTGATTTGCTTAATTTCTTAAGTTGCTCACCCACAGCCCACTCAACGAAACTGTGGTTAACTGCATGATGGCCATCAGGTAAATTGAGCGCATAACGGAATGGCTGATGGCTGGTCCCGCCCGTCATGGGCAGGCAACGGAATTGCGGAAAATCCGGGGATCTGTTTAAATTATTCACGCGATTATTTCTCCACACTAATTGATGTAGTCGCCGAGAACGCTGGGCTGCAACCCGGCGTTCTCACTTTTCTGGGGCACAAAAAACCCTGTAAACGAGCGTGGTGTGCTCCTGTAATTTGGTAATGGCACGGTGTAATTCCTCGTCAATCACCTCACGCTCATGCGGTTCCACCACTCCATCCTCAATGGCTGCTCTGACTTGCTGTGAGTAGCGGGTGATCTGCTCGATAGCCTCCAGCAGTCGCTGATTGATATCGCCGTAATCCACCAGCTCAACGTCTGGCAATGGCACGAATACACCACCAGATGTTTTGGCTATGGCGTTTGCAATGTGATGACTGCCAGCTGCCTGCTGCAATACCATCGACCAGCCAATCGGAAACAACTGATCGCCACCGCTGCGCAGCCTGTTATGAACAGCGTCCTCGGTAACATCCAGAATCTCAGCGGCCTCGGAATATCCACCAGCCAGAGCGGCAACAGTTTTCCGGATGGCTTTAATCAGCCACGCTGGCTGTCGTTCAGCTTTCCATTTCGGTTCCTTACCCACAGTGCAAGGCCTCCAGCTGTGGTTCATATAAGGGCGCTAATTGCGGATAATCACTTCTGCCAAAACTAAGTTCATCTTTCGTAATCTCGGCGATCAAAAGTGCATATTTCCAAGGGATAGGGTCAGGCCATCCGCTAACGCTGGATTTTGCAATGTTCAAAAATCGTGCTGTTGCAGTAACTCCACCGTAGTAATTTAAAACCTCTGCCTTTTTCATAATCATCTCATCCGTAAAAGCGAACAATGAGAGTTTACCCAAAAAGACGCATTTTGGTCAATAATTCAAACAATCAAAGTTCAACAAAGCGAACAGCAATGAACAGTAAATATCATCAGACGATGAGTGAGCGCATAGTTAGCAGAATGCAGGAACTTAATCTGAGAAGCAGGGATATAGTGGCAGGAACTGGAGCATCTAAAAGCACTGTGAGCCAGTGGGTAAATGGAAACAATAACCCTTCCGCAACACATATTCCCAAATTATCAAAGATTTTAAACGTTACAGAGGCTTGGCTAATAAATGGTGGTAATCATTCACAAAGAAGTATTCACAGTGAGGTGGATCAAAGGCCACTCCAGAAGGTGCCGCTAGTCTCTCTGGCGCAGGCGGGGGACTGGAGAAATGTGATGAAAAACAATGCTGAATTTTCAGAATGGACTACCGTTACTGATGACGTATCCCCCCATGCGTTCTCTGTAGTAATGGATAATGACTCAATGAACGGCCTCATTCCGGAGGGTGCTATTGTCATTTTTGATCCTAATAAAGTGCCCAAATCAGGCCAGATTGTTCTGGCTAAGATCGGTAATGCAGCTGTCATCAAAAAGTTAGTTATAGACGGTCCTAGCGCATACCTTGCCCCGGTAAACTCTGGATATAAGACAATTGAGTTAGAGTCTCTCACTCAAATCATCGCTACTGGAGTGTCAGTTCAAACGAAGCTTCCTTAACCCCTTCTATTTAATACCTCAATAATGGCCGCATTGACGGCCCCTCCCGCTTGTGTTCGTATATACGAACAAAAACTATTGACCATTAAGTCCGTAAATGCGAACATCTGTTTTAACTTAACTCATAGAGGTAAACGAGATGGATGAAGCATACGAAGGGTATTTCAATGGTCTGAAAGAAGGCGAAGAGGCGCTCAGCTTTACTGAGTTCGTGGAAAGCCTCTCTTAAAATTTTTAGTGTGGAGATCGGCGGTGGGCTATTGCAGTAGCCCACCAGCCACAATCGAGGAAAGGATTATGAATCAACTTATTGAAGATCTGATTGCAGAACTTTATGACGAACACCCCCAACCACACATCATCTGTAGCACCCCTGGCGATTACACACCGAGGCTGGTTTCGCAGCTCAACCTGAAACGCACCGCACGCACCAGACAGCCCCCTCTCTGCTTACATGTATGTTCTCGTACTGCTGAGCAGGAGGCGCAGCCATGAGATATCAGTGAAAATCATGTTGAGTATTTCTCTAAAGGCGAAGGTTACACGTTTGCTGGCGTCCCGCTGGATTATGTATCTGAAATCAACATGTAGGTCAGTCGAGATGTGAACGCAGAAAACCCACTACCAGCCACCGACGACTATCTCAACTCTGTGCGGGCTGAGGGTGTTGAGATATTTGCAAAGTACTGGGAAAGCAACTGCGCTCACGATGACACGTTTGTCGGCAAAAAGGCTAAGCAGTTCGCCGCCCAACTCCGCGCCGGAGATGATGGTGAGTATTACACCAATGGGTCATCGATTTCATCCACCAGCTCAGAACCTTGATTATGGATATTGCCAACCTTCTTAGTTACCGGATGCCAGCTGAAGTCCTTTTCAGGAACAGAAGCATCATGTGCAATCTCCTGCGCACGTTCCGGGCTGGTTTCAACACTGAGCCATTCACGTACGGCATCGGCAGTAAGTACCAGCGGACGGCGATCATGAATATCAACCATGCCTTGGTTACTTGCAGAAGTCACAATGACGAAACCCTCATGGCCGTGATCTTTACCGAATGGTGCTTTACCAATAGAGGCAAAAAACAGGGGTTTATCATCCTTGTGGTGAATGAAATAGGGTTGCTTCTTGTTTCCCTCTTTCTTCCACTCAAACCAGCCATCTGCAGGCACGATAGCGCGTCCGTGATTCCAGAGTGGTTTGAACATGCGACCAGTGGCAGCAGTTTCTCCACGCGCGTTAATCAACGGTTGTTTGTTCCACCATTCAGGGCCATAACCCCAGTAAACGGGGTCGAGGTGCAATTCATCATCACGTTCGTTAAGCAGCAAAACGTTTGTGCCTGGTGCCACGTTAAAGCGCCCTATCGGCTCAGGGTCATAGATGACTTCATCAGGCTTAACGCCGAGGGCTTCGAAATATTCATCTCTGCTGCTGTACTGCGCAAATCGTCCACACATGTTGTACCTCCTGCAGTAAGCATAGTGCAGGGTGAGGACTTGAATGCATGCCTATAAATGCACTGGCATTTCTAACGTTAAGAATTGCTGATTTTTGAGAATAAAATTTTCTCGATCAACCTGAAATGAGGTTGGCCGGTCATGAGGTTTGATTATGTCCAGAATGGTTAGCCTTGAAGATTGGGCTAAAGATGAGTTTGGGGATGAAGCGCCAAGCGCACGCACTTTGAAGGCGTATGCGAAAGGCAGAATGATGGCCCCACCAGCAGTAAAGGTTGGCCGGAAATGGATGATTGATCGCGAGGCGCGCTTTACCGGGATTCTCGCTACACCGAAATTAGCACCGACAGCAAACCCAAAATTGAGAAGGATTATCGAGGATGGCTGCAAGACCGCGCACCCATAACATTACAATCCCCAACCTTTATTCAAAGCTGGATAAACGTACTGGTCGTGTGTATTGGCAATATAAGCACCCTATCACTGGCAAATTTCACAGCCTGGGAACCAATGCTGATGAAGCGAAGCAGGTCGCAAATGAAGCCAACGCCATTATTGCAGAACAGCGGACCCGGCAAATACTCAGCGTTAACGAGAAGATCGCAAAAATGCGGGAGTCGCGGGAATTTATCACCGTCACAACGTGGCTTGATCGTTATCTTGAAATACAGCAAGAGCGTCTTGTTTCAGGCGAGATAAAACTAAATTCCGTGAAGCAAAAAAAGAAGCCTGTCGATTTATTACGTCAGCATTGCGGGATGATGTTTTTAATGGATGTTGGCGCATTACAGGTCGCGGAGATAGTCGATGCTGTTAAAGCCGAAGGCCATAACCGAATGGCGCAGGTAGTAAGGATGGCGATCATCGATGTGTTCAGAGAGGCCCAGCACGCTGGGCACGTTCCCCCCGGCTACAACCCTGCACAGGCCACTAAACAGCCGCGCAACCGGGTCGTACGTCAGCGTTTGTCACTGGACGAGTGGCAGGCCATATTCAGCGCTGCAGAAGATCACCCGCCCTATCTCCAGAGCGCAATGCTTTTGGCTCTTGTCACCGGCCAGCGGATTGGGGATATTTCTAATATGAAGTTTTCGGACATCTGGGACGACATGCTGCATGTTACCCAGGAGAAAACCGGCTGCCGTGTAGCCATCCCTCTGAGCTTGAGGTGCATGGCCATTGAGATCTCACTCAGGGAGGTTGTCGCCCAATGCCGGGATGCTGTTGTGAGTAAATATCTGGTCCATTTCCGTCACTCAACCTCGCAGGCCGTCCGGGGGGATAAAGTGTCTGCCAGCTCAATTACCACCACATTCAAAAAAGCTCGGAACCACTGCGGCATAACGTGGGCTAAAGGCGCTGCGCCCACCTTTCATGAGCAGCGTTCGCTATCGGAACGTCTGTATCGTGAACAGGGTGTGGACACTCAAAAATTACTCGGCCATAAGACTCAAAAAATGACTGATCGCTATAACGATGATCGCGGCAAAGACTGGATCGTGGTAGCTGTGTGAAGGCGATTTTATAAACAGTTTTGGGGAAGAGTTTTGGGGAAGTTTTGGGGAAAGAAGGCGTGAAATAAAAAGCCAACACGATTTTTACATTCGTGTTGGCTATATGTTACTTAATGCGGATTACATATTTTCGATGATCGCGTCACCAAACTCTGAACATTTCAGCAGTTTAGCGCCATCCATCAGGCGTTCGAAATCGTAAGTCACGGTCTTGTTAGCGATAGCGCCTTCAACACC
>Ga0308162_1001481_pt1 | contig 18530 bp, 16 predicted proteins | sample PhySR2_FD_201370 | JGI IMG/M metagenome (GOLD analysis project Ga0308162, IMG submission 201370) | Phyllosphere microbial communities from UC Gill Tract Community Farm, Albany, California, United States - DLSLS.R2 | ecosystem: Host-associated > Plants > Phyllosphere > Unclassified | place: USA... | reverse complement strand
ACTGACTAAGCATGTAGTGCCGACGGTGTAGTAATTTCGGACGCGGGTTCAACTCCCGCCAGCTCCACCAAAATTCTTCAAAGATGGTTCCAGTGCCATCCGCAGAAGTCCTGAAAGCCCGCAAGGTGAAAGCTTTACGGGCTTTTTTGTGTCTGTAACCTTCCGAGACGATCCGTCTGAATCCAGAGATAATTGGTACACGTTTAGGTACACGCTATAATGTGGGCCAAAAACGTGTACCAATTATGGACGGAAATCAGTCATGGCGCGGATGACACGCCCCCTCACTAATAACGAAATCCTTAAAGCTAAGCCTCAAGAGAAAGACTTCACACTGCATGATGGTGACGGCCTTTTCCTACTCATTAAAACGTCGGGTAAGAAGCTATGGCGTTTTCGCTACCAGCGGCCAGCAAGTAGCAACCGTACAAATCTTAGTCTTGGCTCATACCCTGCATTAACGCTTGCGGCCGCAAGGCAAATGCGTGACCACTATTTGTCGCTGCTTGCGCAAGGGATCGACCCGCAGAAGCAGCAAGAGGAAGTATCAGAGCAACGGCAAATTGAACTGGATAGTATTTTTTCAGTTGTTGCCGGAAGGTGGTTTCAGCTTAAGAGCAAAAGCGTCACCGAGGATTATGCGAAGGATATTTGGCGTTCGCTGGAGAAGGACATATTCCCTATGATTGGTGAGACTCCTGTTCAGGCACTTAAAGCCAGGACGATCGTGGAAGCATTGGAACCGATTAAGGCTCGCGGGGCGCTTGAGACAGTTCGCAGGTTGGTGCAGCGCATTAATGAGATCATGATTTATGCAGTCAACACAGGGTTGATTGATGCGAATCCTGCTTCGGGCGTTGGTATGGCTTTCGAGAAACCCAAAAAGCAAAATATGCCTACGTTACGCCCGGAAGAATTGCCGAAGCTAATGCGCGCGCTGGTAATGTCTAATCTATCGGTTCCAACGCGCTGCCTGATTGAATGGCAACTCCTAACCCTCGTGCGTCCATCAGAGGCATCAGGTGCTCGATGGGATGAACTCGATATTGATTCCAAACTCTGGATCATTCCTGGCGAACGCATGAAGGCAAAACGAGAACATATCGTTCCTTTGTCAGCAGAAGCATTAGAGATTCTTGAAATCATGAAGCCTATAAGCTTTCATCGAGAACACATCTTTCCCAGCAGAAACTCTCCAAAAGAATCGATGAACAGCCAAACAGCTAATGCTGCGCTTAAACGTATTGGCTATAGTGGTAAATTAGTTGCACATGGATTACGATCAATTGCAAGTACCGCATTAAATGAACAGGGATTTAATTCAGACGTGATTGAAGCAGCATTGGCTCATTCTGATAGAAATGAAGTTAGGCGGGCATATAATCGTTCTACTTACTTGACAAAAAGAATAGAGCTAATGGATTGGTGGGGGGCATTTGTTTATATGAAGTAAAAGGTGAAGCAACCTCATCCCTTGGTGTGTGCATTTCTGCTCTCACATCTCAAATTAGTGAAAAATGAATTTTTTCAGGTCTCAAAAAGATGAAAGATGAGTATATCAAACTAATGTGTAGGGCATCTTGGTTGCTTCAACAAAAAAGTATCAGTTTAGTAAGATTTTTTCAATTGTTTTTTCTCCAGTAGATTTAGAAGATCCACATTTAACCAGTCTACGAACCAAGGATTGGATGTCTCATGCTGGATATAAACATCTATTTCAGCATTCGTCGGGCTAGCTTCTTGTAGTTCTTTCGCAATACTCCTGACCCAAACCCTCTTATGTTTAATATCTATATATGGGCAGGACATTACATCTAAAAAGAGTAATGCCCTTTCAGAACATTCTTGTATGGCATTTCCATCAATCAGCTTGAAATTTATTTTATCAATCAAATCATCTTTTATCTTATCGTATGCGACATTGTCACCAATCATAAATAAAAGTGAAATAATATCGTAATAAGAATCCACCCCTTTAAATATTTCACCTAATAAATCAGAAGGCAAAAAGCGTGATTTATCTAACTCACCAATAACACACATAATGTTATATGCTTCTAAATTAACAACTCTATTAATAGAAATACTTTCTTTTGACAAATCACTTAGATAATCAAATATCTCACTGTAAATGTAAAATTCAATTGCATCACTAAATTCAGGAATAACCTTTTTAACAAATCGAATTGCAACTATTAATGTTGATGCCAGCTTATACGATGAGTTAACTGATGGCGAAACTCTAAAGAAAAAGAAGCATATGAAAAGAAGTATATATACTGCAGAATACATATCCCCCCTATCATACTTACCGGCTTCTGGAGATAACCTTTTAATTCTTTCAAATATTGCAGAAACAATATATGAGGAAACATCATTATAAGCAGCTTTTTCACTGGAGCAGATTATTTTAATTTCATTAATAAATCTCATTGCCAGGTTGTTTTTTTTAAAAATACTTTTCGGATTCAAATGAATCGAACTGTTTTTTTCAAGGAATATATCAATAAACGAGTTAAAGCTGTTGTTAACTAAATGAATCACTTTTGACTTGGCCGTTGAAAATGGTTTAACCTTTAGTTCAACCTTTCCTAAATTGACATGCATATTGTATTCAGCAAGGCCATCTGAATAAACCTTATAAATATCTTTTGCAATCACCTCGGAATTAGTAAAAATAAAAACATCATCAACGTAACGCCTTATTTCATAATCATGACCATTACGCAGCCCATTTTTTTGTTCAAGTAATTTCTTTTGAACTAAAAAATCTATCTTTTGAAAAATAATTTCAGAGAAAATACGGCTAATCTCAGGGCCGATTATCAAACCATGAGTTTCGTTAAAATTACTTCTTTGCATTAATCTATCAAAAGCATCACCAAAATTTAACGATTTATTAGCCAGCATCCTCTTAGTGAATAACTTATCTTTAGTTGCCCAAGAGATAGAATGTGTATAAATGCTATCAAAACACTTGGATACATCGAGAGTTTGAAGAAAATTAAATCTTTTTTCAAGCTTAAGAAAATTAAGGGATGTGAAAAATTTATATAATCTATCATATCCTACATAGCTAAAGTATGACGATGCATGTTTTGAAAATATTTCTCCGCTTTCAGTATCAACCACACCTTTTTTATATAAATTACGATCTTCAAGAAGATTCTTGAAATAATATGTACTGGCAACTTTTTTGGGCGCCCTAATTGAAAAACCACTTTGAGAGCAGAAATGCACTATCATTGCGCTGTAGTGCATATAGAAGTCTCTCATTTCAATTTGAGAAAATGGATGAGGAATTGACAACCTTCGAAACTCAGTTTCATTCTTTTTTATCTTGTAAGTATATGGGATAGTGTATTTATTTTTCTTTCTATCACCTAAAATAACCCTCTTAAAAATAATAGCACTAAACCCTTGCAGTGCAGAGTGGTTTCTAACATTTTTATAAAAACCATCATTTGATGAAATAATGGGTGTTTCATAAGGTGTAGTTTCTGTTACTAAAACCCTGTTAAAATCTTTTTTATTAACTTTGTATGGCTTTCCTTTATGCATATTTCCAGCACTCCTGTATACGCTTCATTTTTTTTGCAGAGTAATGAAAGAAATGACATTTACTATGACCTCTAACAAAACTGAACTTTAAAACTCTATACTTTTGAATCTGACTAAGATTGAGATGAAAATCGTTAAACACCCTGCCATTGGAAGAAAGAACTGCCTTTTTCAAAAACTTATCAAGCTCAACAAGCCCAACTGAATTCATTGAGTCAACCATTGGATAGTTATAATAAATCCCTGATAATCTTTTTAAAGTTCGGTCTGCATCTAGCACACTAAAATTCGTTGATAAAAACTTCAACCTTTCACATAAAAGCGAGAAATCTTTATTTTTATTGTAATCAATAATCGAATGCACAATTCTACTTTTTAGCTTGTTAATTTTAGCTTGGGAAAAGTCAACTTCTACATCCCTTACCAACCCTCTAATACTGCACTCACTTACGTTATCACTTACAGAAAAACCGTATCCTAAATACTCAAAATTCATTAATTTGTTTTTAGGTTTTTTACTGTTTTCCTTTCCAACCTTTGCAAGCCCATCACTAACAAAATATTTTTTGTTGTTGAACTCCAGTCCAGCCGGCAAAGCCCGCCTTAGATAATCCATTAATATTTTTTCATCTTCGAACCCATCTGTAATTAGGATGATGTCATCGACATATCTCGCATAATAAAAAACGTTCGGCAGATTTCTTATGAGTTCATCAAATTCATGCATAAGATAGTCAGATAAAAATGAGCTTATAGATAAGCCTCGAGGAACTCCTTTTCCGCCACTTACATAAAATTCATACATGAACTCTTTTAGGAGCTGTTTACTTTTAACATCTACTCCAGTGACATCATCTATTTTTTTAAAGATATAGCCTTGGTTAAATGATTCATAAAAAGATCTTACATCCAATCTATATAACCGAAACTGCGAGCACTCTGAAATAAACATCTTCACGGCATCAACTATTACTGAACGCGGAATTGTTTTAACTTTGTTTTTGGTAGCAATATTACTTTTTATTTTTCTGAGAACAAGTATATCGGCCAGTTCGTTTACCCAATAAACTGTCTTCCCTCTTATAACTGACGAAGATAATTGATAGCCCAGAAAACCTGTTTGCGCGCGATTGACAGCCGCATTAATGATTTTTTCCCTCTCATCACTATTGCCTAAGTTTCGCCATTTTTGGAAGTCTATGGGTTTAAAACAATACGCCAGTGTACGTGTGTTAAAAGATTGGTCATGCATATAACTACCCGAAGGACATTTGAGATGTATCGAATATGCCTTCAAGTTAGAATTGATTCAAGACTCCAGCGCGCAATGCTATCCCCGCCACGCCTGCCCGCTTTATGCATCGCTTTTCATGCAGGTGCATGATGCGGTCAGAGTCGCACCCGGTATAGCCTGAACAGTGGAGAGCGATGCATGGTTTTGCATGCAGATCCATGCACGCTATGCATGCATCACTCTTTACAAAGCGGCTGGCCAGAAAAAGGGCTTTAGAAAGTCAAAGGACAGGCACAAAAAAGCCACTGGTCGGGCAGCGGCTGTGCGGGGATTAATGAATCTGGCGGAATGCAGAACCATAACGGCCCAGCGTCTGGCGTTCTCTTGCCGGTTCCGGTGGTGCTTCCGGTACGTTTTCCGGCTGTGGCGGTGCAGTGATCACCTTTGTGATGCTCTCATTCGTCTTGAAAGTACAGGAGCAGTCCAGGTTAGTGCACTGGTGATAACGCTCTTTCACCTGTTCGGACATATAACGGCTCGATTTGGTGTGCGCCGCACTTTTGCAGTATGGACAGTGCATCATTTCTGGCTGCCCTCCTGAAGTTTTGCACGCTGCGCCCGGATTGATTCAGCCAGCTTCTGGCGGCGCATAGGATGTCGGTAAAGCTCGATATCAATACCCGTAAGTGGCGGGCGATACAGACCAATATTCTCCAGCAGCGGAGCCTCATTTAGTATGCTGTCTGGCAGAGCAGCAGCCGCCAGCGTCAGCGCTTCACCGACCAGATATGCCACGTCCTTAATACTATCCCGGTCGTCTCCGGCAAACGTAGGGGAAAGCTCTTCACGACGGAGACGCAGCTTAATGGCCCACAGCAGCGACGGACTTACGTTACGCAGGGCTGACTGCCAGTGTGCATCCGCGAACCCGGTAAAAGCCTCCCGGTGCGATTCAACATACTCTTTACCACTGCCGCAGCATTTCAGCATCGCCTCCTGCTTATCCAGCGCCAGCTCTTTAAGCAGCCCGCCGAATTCATCGGCCAGTTCACGGCTGGCGATGCGCTGAGAATGTCCGGCGCGCAGCTCGTCGGTGAGATCTCCTCCCAAGCTACGGAAGGAAACACACAAACCGGCTCAGGCTGGTTTTTATATATTCAATGTTGAATGAAATTATTGCAATTAGTTATGAAGCATAGGTTAACTCTGAACAAGTACAGCATATTAGGAATGAGACAAAAGCAGCAAAGAAGGTTCATGCATATAACCGGTGGAATATGGTTAGGAAAAACTCCAACTTCATCATGAGGGACTCTTCTGAGGCCTTTAATCTTTTTACCTTAATATAAAAACAATTCAATATCAAAAGATAAGCCTCACGTAATATAAGCACCCCCTGGAAACGCATCATCCATATATTTATGGTAAGTATATACATGAGTACCAACCAAATAGTTCCATACTATTATAGGTCGGTATCTCATGAAGTCATACTTTGTCGATTTTTTATTTATACGTCATCCACTTCAGCATACTCGTAATCAATCAAAAGGCCTTTTTCAATTGCCGAGCTCATAAAATCATGAACCAGCACCAACTCTTCTGGAGTAATAAGCTTCAGCGTCCTAAATGTAAAATACATCTTCAGATTGGCTGTGTGTGTGTCAATCTTTGGATTAAGAGGCCAAGGCAGAGGGATTCTGATTTCTTCTGACTTACAGGTTACTGTCACCTCAAACCTAGCGTTTGAAGATGAGTATTTGAAATAATAATCCAGTATCTGTTTTTTAACCCACTGAGACATTTGTTGGTTCTTTTCATCATTCTTCGAACTTGCTGAACTCATTAGCTCTTCAAAGATTGAATTTACTTTCTCTATTGTTTCTACGTTTGCATCACGAGCCGTTAGAGATGTTGACCAATTTGACTGCCCCCACTGGCTCTCGACATTTGGAAGGGCTTCTAAGATTATAAATCCTTTATCAGCCTCATATACTGACTTACCAGTACAAAAATCGTTTCCTCCAGCATAGACTGATATTTGAGCACCTTTTACATGCTGTTCCTTACCGATTTCCAGAGAAAAACTTGAATCGTCTGTTTTTAATGTAAGCAACGCCATCACGTTCACCTTTATGACTGAATGGAAACCCTTAGCAAAATATGTGCCTCATATATTATTGGCACTAATTTTGCGTTGTATTAATTATTTTTCCGACAGGAAGCAAACATAAACGAGAGTCTATAAAAATTTATAGTGATCTATAGCTTGCCTCACAAACCATGGTTAATTTAACTATCATACCTAAGTATTTCTGCCACCATAGTCACAAATTCATGCAAATCATATTTAATGCACTCTAATACGTCCATTTTCAGGGTATTTATAAGTTTTTTTAATAATTCGAGAGGAGTTAACCATCCTTTGCGCAAACTTGTAAACAGCCACTTAAACAATCCCTTACCTAGCACAATGAATTACATCAATAAAAACCAAAAGCAAATATTATGCATATATTCCCAATGAATCTATTATTTGAATTTGACGTCAGGCATTGGTGTTTCTGGTTAAGGTGTGCAAGGAAAGGCATTAAATAATTACTAGAAATTTAGGTGCACGAAAAATTTGAATTGCATAAAAAATATATTTCATTTGTAAGTATCCCGCATAATCGTGCCATTCGCATTTAGAGATCTTCCGGCATACTCATTTTGCCAACGAAGGAGATCGCTATGCGTAAAGCCCGTTTTACTGAGCATCAGATCATCATGGTAATTAAGTCGGTTGAAGCCGGAAGAACAGTGAAAGACGTCTGCCGGGAGGCCGGGATCTCTGAAGCAACATACTATAACTGGAAGTCTAAATACGGTGGCATGGAAGCATCTGATATTAAAAAGATAAAAGATCCTGAGGACGAGAACCAACGGCTTAAGCAGATGTTTGCCAATCTCAGTCTTGAAAATCGGGCACTGAAAGACGTTATCGAAAAAAAGCTCTGAAACCAGCCTTTAAGCGTGAGCTGGTGACGCATCTGATAACGACATTCGGATTGAGTACCCGTCAGGCCTGCAGGACTCTGAACCTGAGCAGAACGGTTTACCACTACCGTCCTGACAGCACGCGTGACGATCCCGTTATTTTCGCGTTGCAGACGGCGGCTGAAAGATATCCACGATACGGCTTCCCGAAGCTTTTTCAGGTTCTGAAGCGGCGGGGATATCAGTGGAACCATAAGCGGATCCACCGCATTCACTGCCTGCTGAAACTGAACTTTAGTCGCAAAGGCAAACAGCGTCTGCCGGTACGTAGCCCATCGCCGCTGACCACACCTGAAGCGCTGAACCAAAGCTGATCTGTTGATTTTATGCATGACGCGCTGATTTGCGGTCGACGCTTTAGCACGTTTAATGTCGTCGATGATTCTAATTGCGAGGCTTTGTCGATCGAAATAGATCTGAACCTGCCGGCCCAACGGGTAGTTCGTGTGCTCGACAGGATCGCAGCAAATTGGGGATATTCCGCGATGCTTCGCATGGATAACGGTCCGGAATTTATTTCGCTGACTTTGGCTGACTGGGCAGAAACGCACGCAGTGAGGCTGGAATTTATCGAACCGGGTAAACCGACTCAGAATGCATTTATTGAACGCTTTAACCGGACATACCGTACTGAAATACTCGATTTTTATCTGTTCAGGACGCTGAACGAGGTAAGGGAAATCACAGAGCGGTGGCTTTCAGAATATAACTGTGAACGTTCACATGAATCACTGAACAACCTGACACCTGAGGAATATCGACTGCAGCATCATCTGGCCGGGATCTCAAAAAGTATATGGAACTAAAATGGGTCTATTTACAAGCCGCACTGGTCGATGATATCGAAATTGAAAACATTATCGTAAACAGGGGTAACTACAGGATGGAAAATCAGCGCTTCAGAGAACTGAACAACTGCATGACAAAAATACCAAAACGTCTGAAATATGGAGAGGTGATAACACTGGACTTCTCAGGGCCTTGTAAAGCCTCGCAGGTGGACGTTGTGACCAGCAAGGGTAGCTGGTCACAATCTTATCAGTAACCTGTTCCATTCCTGCCGTTCACTCTGAAAAAACACATACAGAGTGTGTTAATAGCCGTCATAAACCTCCCATCAGTAAGGTTTCCCTCCTTTAATGATTTTAACCATATTATTCTCCTCCTGTATTTTTTGAAAACCATACCATCATACAGAGCAGGCTGTTATCAGCCCGCTCTTTTTGTTGACAGTAAATAAATAGAAATATCGCATTATCTCTCACACTCACATCACACCGCACAATAAAACGTGCCATGATGCTGCTCGAAAATCATCTGCGCGAACCGGGAGTGGCTTTTACCTCAGCACCCTTCTTACGCGACTGGTCCCGCCTACAGCCAGCCGGTCAGGGGCGGGAGCTGTTTATGGTACTGCTGCTCGATAATCAGAACAGGCTGCTTGCGTATGAGACGCTATTTTACGGCACGATAGCAGCGCGGTAGTTTATCCACGCGAGGTGGTTAAAGCAGCATTGCGGCATAACGCCGCAGCGGTGATCCTTGCACATAATCATCTATCCGGGTTTGCTGAACCGAGTGATGCCGACAGAAATATCACCGAACGGTTGAAGAAAGCGCTCAAACTGGTAGAGGTGCGGCTGCTGGATCATCTCATCATCGGTAGCAAAGAGATCGTGTCACTTGCTGAACGAAACTGGATATAAACAAATTTAATTAACTTAATCTCCTCTCTTTTTCTTCCTTTTTTTACCCCTTCCCTTTCTCATCAATGTACTTGTTTTAGCTCGCTCTTTCTGCATTTCTTTATTCCATTTTTCAGCTGCAATAGCTGCATCCTCATAAACCCTATTCTTGGTTGGCATCGATAAAAAAAGTTCCCGAAGCGATGGAGAAGCTTCTACCCTACCTTTATCCATAATAAAAATAAGATGTTTGGACATGAAATACAATGATAATGAGTAGGAGAGAATAGTTACTTGATACCATAATGATTGAATTAAATTAAATTTCCCTCTTGCAATCTCCAAGGTAACATTCAAGAAATAGACAGAACTCGCCAAACTAATGAATGAAAGTGCGGCAGCCACTTTCCATGGGTACTTGACCTTACCTACTTTAAAAGAAAATAGCTTTAAGAATCCAATGTTACCAAAAAACATAAACCCGAACCCAGCCATGCTGATATCAATAGTCAAGTTTGATAACGTTGATAATGTGGTTGTATATATGATAATAGTAAAGAGCATAAGGGCAGTTAATGTTAGCAATTCAACTTTGACACTTTGGTACAACTCTTTCATGTAAGGCGAACTTTTATCTATGATCGCCATAAAAAAATCATATATATATACTGCTGCAACTACCCAAGTTACTGAAGGAAACCCATACTTATAAACTCCAACTATCATATCCGAAAGTGAGGAGAGAGGATTGATATCAAAACTAGGGAATATAACATAATCTGGGAAAGCATACATACTCCACAGTGTCGAAACAATGATGATTAAAATCATAAAGCTTTTCATGTAAACCTCATGAAACAAATTAATTAAAACTGGTAGCGCCAGCAATCTTACCATTCACATTAGTAATTTAAAACGGAGAATTAGACACACCCGGCTTTCATCAACAACTTCTCATGAAATTACATCGACAATAGAAAAATTAATGCATTATCCTTATTAGAAGACAGGGTAATCTAAAGCATAAAGTGACAGTATATGAAATTTATATTATTTATTAGAATCCATAAAGAGACAACTATAACAACCTCAGCATTACATTCGGGTCAAACGGCATCGTACTGCCTATCAACCGTAGCGCACTGGCGAACAGTTCTAGCGTACCTGCGGGAAAAGCATTTCGGAATGGATTTAACCGATACGCCATTTTGCAGCGAGTCAGTCATCCTACAAGATATTGAGGCGAGAGTTACCTTGGCCGATGCCATTAATTTTTTGGTGAACAAATATGAACTAGCGTGCCTTGATATCAACAGCAACGCTTACATGGAGACATAAGGCTTTATGACAGCTATAGATATCCTGAAGGCAAGTCACACTACCGGATTAACGCAACGCAATTTCAGCTAAGTCCTGCGTGCCGCTTTCCAGATTTAACTTCTTGCAATTCTTTCCTTTAACTGGCAACGCATAATGCCTCTGCCATTACCAGCAGGGGCATTTGCTTTCATGGAATTTTTTATGATGCGAACTGAGCCTGAAGTAATTATCGAACATACCGAGTTGATTAACTCGACTAGCATTGAACGCATCGTCACCGGACGTGATGTAGCCTTGGTGCAGATTGAGCAGTTAATTCAGCAACTCGAAACCCTTTCTCAATTAACTGCCGGGATCGGTAGCGGCATTGCCTCTGACTGAGCGATGAAACCAAGGCATCGCTATGACAAACTTAGCCGACAAATGGGTCGGCTTTTTTGTTATAAACCGAAAGGATATGAAAAAATCGCTGAAGTGCGTCAATCTTTGCTAAGTTTATCTTCAAGCTTCTTTAGGAGGTAAAATGAATCATCCAGAGTATCACTTTGCTTGGTACTCCATAGACTTTCGTTAAACTGCTTTAACTCCTGCAAATTCTCCTGCGTAAAGACAGAATTCATTGCTTGCTGCGATCTATAAAAAGTAGCCAAAAATCCAGCACGTCTGCTAAATAGCTGATAACGCTCATCGCGGCGAGTGAAACCCAAGGTTTTATTAGCGATCAAAGCCATGATTGTCACACTTCCTGCAAGCGAAATTCCGACGATTACCGGTTGTTCTGCAGTTAAAACCACAAAGAATAGTGTCATCAAGGCGATTAGTATTAAAATGGAAAATATGATGGCCGCAATACAATCACGCTGGCGAAAGTACCAAGTGAGAAAGCCAGTAATAACCAGAAGAACCACCCCCTCCCACCACCTCAAAGCTTCTGGTACAGAACTCAACCAATCATTGACCATAACGAGCGTCACACTTTTGGTGAACGTCATCACAAGGCATAAAATAAAGAAACAGAGTGCACTGCCGAAATAAAGCGACAAACGTCGGAATAGGTAACTGAGCATACGTACCTCCTTACTTTTATCCGACAGCCTTTCGGCTTCGTCATCAAACCAGCGTATTAACTGTGGAAAACCGTCGATAACATAGGGTTCTTTGTCCATCTAATAATACCTTAAAGAGGGGAAAAAACAGGCATGTGATTCCGGTGAAATTGCTCGATGCCATATTGTCTTATCTGTTCCAGCCAGCGTTCAGCTACCGTTCGACTGATACCTGATTCGATGGCGGCTTCACGGAGTAATAAATATTCGGTACGTAATGTAGTAGGCATCACGCCAGGATCGTCAGTATTGATTAACACCCTCATTGGGCCGCGACGTAAGCCAAAACGGTTATAGACTTCCCCCGCCGCTAGCAATGTCTCATCAGGCGGGTTCCAGCGAAAAATAGGATGTTCGCGGTGCTTTTCGAGCCGGGCGATATAGATGTTTGACGTAGGATTGGTCTCAATAATCAAGCCTATTCGATCGTATCGATCCAGTAGATAGTCCTGTACTGCATGCATAAATTCTACCTCTGCCGGGGTATCGATATCCTCCAGTATTCCGCTATCTCCCATGGTGCGTTTTCCGCCCTGAGCAATGTGGTCACTTTGCGCTTGCCACTCATCGCCGATACGCACAATGACCAACGGCTGAGCGCTTGCGGCGGACAGGTGCTGGTGCCGATTAGCGTACAGTACCGCCGCAGGATCAGGGCTCTTCAGGAAGGTGAAATCGGGTAAGGCGCTAAATTCAAGTGTGCTAAGAGGAGTACCGCCATGCAACTGCATCAATCGAAAATGACAGTTTTTGCGCAGTAGCCAGGCGCGAAAAAGGATTTCGGGATTGACGTTTTCATGCTTGAGCGGAGCGGAGTCACGGCAGCCAGCAAGGTCAGGCACGCTTTGCCAGCCAGATACAGGAAAGAAGCGGGCTATCCGACGCGCCAACTGGGACTGCACCTGTTGCGCCAGAGGTAAACGTCCACTTAGCGTAACGGCGTAATGCCAAAGCCAGACGAGATTATCCAGATGTTCGTCTGCTGGCAGAATCATTTCGCCCTGGCGCGCCATCCACCACTGCGGTTCAATGCCCAGCGCCAAAGCATGCCCCAAACGATCGCCGTCGCGCATTTCACAAAAACGGACCGTTTCATCAATATGTCGCAGGCCAGATAGAGGATGGGAATAGTCCTCCCCGGCGTGGATGCTTAAATGGAAACCAGCCGAAGCGCATTCACCTTCAGGGCGTGAAATTAACCCCCGCCGCAGCCAGCGTAGCACTGGGGCAAACCATTCGATGCGCAGATCATTTTCATCCCCCGCCACGTCCAGCCCGCGAAACCATCGCGCGGGCTGAAAGTGAAAATGCGGATTACGATAGCCCATCATGAATTCACGCCGGTTCCAGGCGGCTGTGTTGTCTGCTTTTTTCATCAATTCGATGGCTGATTTCCATAGTGCTCTCATATTAGCAACTGGTGCTCTACCACGTTGTAGGGGCATTGCCGAGCGCGAAAAATGACCGCAAAAATGCCAGCGCTCAAGCTGCTGCATATAGTTATGTACTTTCGCATCCGGCACGATTTCATGCTCGCCAAAGATATAGGGCGCGTCAGGTAGTATGAAACCCGTCTCCTGCGCCAGCGTGGTGGCAAAATCTGCGGCAAAGTCGGCACTGAAAGCGCCCGGATGCGACTTAATTTCAACCACATCGCCAGCCACTGATAATAATTGTCTTATATTGTCTTTGCGTAATGCCTTGCTCCCCCTGCCCAAAGGTCCGTTAAAATAATGTTTAGAGAACCGGGTCAACCCCTGACCATCCATAATCAGCCGTCGACGAAACTCATTCAGCGATTGATACCAACAGAGAATGGCGACCCGCACCTGTGGTGTAGCCTGAGGAGAGCGGTAACAGCGGCAAAGATAGAGTTGCAGCCACAACCAGCGCCCGCGTAAGCTGCACTTCATCGCCACGGCGAACTGACTGAGCAGCCAACCGGGGGAACCCACTTCATTTACGGCATGTACTTTTGCCGTCATTTCCCAGTCGGGAAGTCTGGCTTTATGTAGCGGCATTGAGAGCTGCGGAACGAGATTTGCCCACTCTTCTTGCCACGGATGTATCCGTGCGGCGGAATTTTCCCGCTGCGATTGCTGGTAAATGCAGGTGGCCGGATCATCACTTTTGCCATCCAGTAGCAGCCATAATAATGCTCTTAAGCGTTCAAGTAGGTTATTGAGTTGCGAGGTCTGCTGCAGGTGCCAGGGAGTTGAACGCTTGTTCTCGGGAAGCTTTGATGCCGGGTTTGCCAAGAGGTATTCATCAAGAATTGCGCTGTCAGCGGTCACGCCTCCGATATGCACATGCCCTTCTGCAAAGGGTTGTACCGGATTACCCGGAGGTGCAAAAAAGGTGTCCTGAACAGCCACAATACGCTGTATATCGTTTGCCGTGGGATTACTGCTCTCCTCCAGCCACTGACTCAGATTCCAAGCCACCAACAGCGTCGGGTCCAACTCTGCCGTCAGCCGGGCATAGGCCTGAACTTCCGTTTCGCGATAGCAGATAAGATCACCGTTGCGCACCATCAATTGATCAAAGAGTTTGGTTAGCCAGGGTAGTCTGCCCGTATGAAAAAGTTCGCCATCGCAGAGCTGATTCATTAGTTGGCTGATATCATTCAGGCGGTAACGGCGCGGATGGCGATTGTCCACACTTTCAATCAATTGCTGATAGCAGGTTTCCTGTAACGCCTTTACACGCTGAGTCTCATCCCCACTTGCGGTTTGCTGCAAAAAAATCCACAGCTGTGAGGCTAGCAATTCGCTACCGTAGAAACATCCGGCAGCATGTTCTGAAAGTGACCTTAGGAGCACTATTTTTCCCCCTTAATCTGGTCGATGATACCGTGAAGGCGATTGGTCACATAATAATCAGGGTATAAAGTGAACATCTCATTCAGTAAACTCGCTCGTTCATCATTATTAAAATTTCCCAATGAAGCTGCAATTCTCTTATCCGTTAAACGCGCATCCTTCTCCAACCCCAGTTTTCCACGTAGCCAGACACGAGGATCGCTAACCTCAGAGTCCGGGGTTTGTTTTTTAGGGGCGGGAGCAAATACTGCCAGCGCTTCCTCTATCCAAAGTTTAAGAGGATGATCGGCCAAGTAATAGCTGGCCGTACGCGTACTCGCAGCGTACTTACTTTTTGCTGGCGCAACCTGTTCTGCTCTGACAACGAAAGGCCCGACATTGACATTGAAATGGTCATTACTAACGAAGTTATAGGGAGAGTTTAAATTTACTGTAGCCACCACTTCAGGCAGACCAAACAGTCGACCCTTTTCAAAACTGCCAAAAGCTGACCACGTTGAATAAAAAACTTTGCCGATACTTTCGATCGCTTTACCAATATCTTTGGAACCGCTGGGGAAAAGTACCGTGTTTGCCGCCTGACTAAAGACCTTGTTGAAAACCTTATAAACCAGCCATGGTGAAAAGCGCACATTGTTAAGAGAGTGACGCTCGCGCCACTGCGAAATACTAAGCACTAGCTCCGCAAGGTAGTTCTCCTGGATATCCGCAACATCCCCCTGCTGTTGGTGGAAATCGCTCGTCTCAGTTTCGTCATTGAATTTGTTCTTAGTATCATCTTCTGTCACCGTGACATTTTTCGTAGGTGCCAGCGCTCTGGCTGAGAAGAAGGGCGCGTTCTGAATGATTCTTTGTAAATCAATCAGGCGCACATCGCCGCACAGGCTGGCAATAATGATTTCAAAAATACGCCCGATATTCATCATCAGTGACTGTTTGGCGTTGGTATAGAAGTTGTACTGCATCGACAAAGAGACCAGAAAAATAATTTTGTCGCCCACGTCCTGCTCTTTCACCTCATCCGGCACCTGCAGCCAGTATTTCCAGTTAGTTGCGGTATTCACCCCCACTTCCGCCACTGGATAAGGCAGGATCGTGTGATGAGATTGCAGACTGCCAAGCCAGCTACTCGGTAAGCGGTCCTGCAGGCGATTGATCCATTCAGAAAAATCGTATTTTTTGTCAAAATGGTTAAGATCGCCGGTATCGTGAATTAGCGGTTTAAACAGCGGCGTGTCGAGCACCGAACGGCCAACCATATCTGAACGGTTATCTTTCAGTGACTGCCAGTAACTGCTGGCGAGCAGCACCAGATAAACTGCTCCGGCCTTGACTTCATAACGGAAGTAATCAAGAAGTGCCTGTTCCCATTTTTCTATTTCCTCCGAATCCAGAGTGCACTCTTCAATTGTTATGGACTGTTGCTGCTCATCATAAAATCGCTGATATGCACGTGCATAGTCACGTTTGGAGGACATGCTCTGCTGGCGATACTCCTGATAAAAAGTATCGAATGCTTGTGGATTTATCCCCGGCATCTGCCAAAGCCGCCTAACCTGTAATTCATCAGACGCGTTGCGAATTGCAGAGGGTAAATCTGGAATCAATAAGCCACAGTGGTTTATCAGCTGAGTCAGCGCGCGAATTGAAGGTATTGGCAAGGAAAGCTGGCTATCTTCAAGGCCATTCACCGGACCGGAAATAAACATCTGTAACCAGATATAGAAATTATTGAGAGAAATTAATTTCTCTCCTTTCAGTTCTAGATTGATCGCTCTATCCGATTTTTCCTTCAGGTATTCGCTCACTTCCGGCATCACCAGACGACGCGGCAACGGCAACAGCTTACGCTGATATTCTATAGCCAGATCTACGGCTCTGTCGTAAGCCTCGCGCGGTCGATAATGGGAATCTTTGGTCAGACGTCCGTGAAAATCACGCCAGGTGACTTCACGATAAAGATCGCGATCGCCGCTGACAATCGGCAAAACATACGGGGTTGTCAGATAACGGCGGATAATTTCAAGGTTTTCAAAAGCACGATTTAAAGAGGTATCGACATCATCAATCGGCAATACCAGCAGCTTTTTATCCAGCAGTTCTAGAGTAGTTTTGAAAAAGTGCTGCACGCAGTCGGCCAAATGCTGATTACCGAACATAGCGCGTAGCTTATCCATACCGTAATCAGCCCTCTGTGTTTCAACAGAAGCTAATGCATGAGCGAGTGATTCAAGGCTTTTATTTAACGCCTGGCTTTTGACTGGCGACTGGCTTTGCGCCAATTTTATTGCCTTATCAGACAGAAGTGCAGCGACAATGATATGAAGAAATAGAGATTCGTTATCTTCCAATAGCGTAGGATCAACTGGTTTAAGAATGTGTATATCATTCAATAAATCTTTATGATCCTGTTGAAGATACTCTTTCAGGTTAACCAACACAGACGTTTTTCCTGTCCCCCTCTCACCATCGACAGATACAGCATTATGGCTGCGTACATCGTCAAGCTCGGGCGAAGCAGCAGATTGGGGGATATTGCTTAACGCCTGGCGAATAAACTGAGCAATTTTTTTATAAACATCAAGAGGTAAAAGCGAACGAGAATCTTTCAATACAGCTGATTCAGAAGCATCCAGAGGAATAAAGCGAAGCGTAGACATGGAGTCCCTTTGTCATTTTAACTGGTGGATAGAACGGAAATATATACAGCACCAAAAAGAAACTAAAGAGAAATATTAATATAACTCATTAAAAAAACATGAAAGCAATAAAAGAAAATATAAAAACCCATTAAAATCAATTGCATGGAATTTTTTTCTCATACAACCCAGAAACAATCCTAACCTTTTTTAATAATTAATAGTTTACAATAAGACCTTGATAGGAGCTCAAGCTTGAGCCTGCACTGCTGGAGGATAGTTTTCGGACGCGGTGGACGCGAAGTCCAGTATGTAATAAATACTATTTAACAGCATTCAATAACCTAATTATGATAGTAGTTGAAAGAGATCGTCGAGATAAGGCATAGTTAAGGTTTCACTAACCGTATAGCTTTTCACTTTGCCATTTATCAACCGGATAGTCAGGGCTCTGACTTAGGTGATGCTCATCGCTTTCGCTTGGCTGTAGGGCCACTTAATAATGCTTTGCCCTTCCGGGAACGGTGTTTCCGTTGAGGGCTGACCAAACAGTTCGACCAGCTCCTGCCAGGTAGGTTAGTCAGTTTGATCTACGCCAGCTTACTGTCGTCAAAGTTTTCCCCCACCGAAGCGGTATAGTCCATCAGCATAAAATACAACAGAATTGTTTTATGCATTTTTAACCGTACCCTCAGAATCTTGGCTATTCTCGCATTGTTCATGGCGGGCGCATAAAATCCGCTGGATCTTCGCGCCCCGTTCATTCAGTACTTTAGTGGTCAACTGATTTTGACCACTAAACCAGATTGTTCGTAGAATAGCCGCTCTGGTCATTTTGGCATTAGGCCTCCATCATACCAGTGGAGTCTTGGAGTACTCCATGATATTGCGGGCTATGACAGTTTTCGCTTCCAAGAATTTTGTCTGTAAGACTCTAAATTAAGCTGAAAGTGCCGTAGTTGGGAGACCCGTCCCGTCGCGAGCTAGTTGCAGGCAAGGAGCCAGGCTGACTATTCGCAATGCATCTGGCAAAGCGATCGGCTATGGTTTCCGGCGCGGAGGTAGCCAGCTAATAGTCATGAAAAATGTGAGATTTGTTATCGAGTTTCAGCAATATAACGGCA
>Ga0308162_1001477_pt1 | contig 18566 bp, 13 predicted proteins | sample PhySR2_FD_201370 | JGI IMG/M metagenome (GOLD analysis project Ga0308162, IMG submission 201370) | Phyllosphere microbial communities from UC Gill Tract Community Farm, Albany, California, United States - DLSLS.R2 | ecosystem: Host-associated > Plants > Phyllosphere > Unclassified | place: USA... | reverse complement strand
CCGTGCGACGTAAGCCTTATAGCGTAATTTTGCTGGATGAGGTGGAAAAAGCCCATCCAGATGTCCATGAGCTTTTTTTCCAGGTCTTTGATAAAGGCTCAATGGAAGATGGTGAAGGTCGTCATATTGATTTCCGAAATACTATTATTTTACTTACCAGTAATACAGGCAGTGAAATCATCAGTAACGCTTGCGCCGATCCGGAAACAATGCCGGATGAAGAAAGTTTATTGACGGTATTACAGCCAGCTTTGCTGAAGGTTTTTCCTGCGGCTTTTCTTGGAAGGGTAACAGTCATACCTTATTTGCCACTGACACCTGAATCGCTGCAATTTATTGTGAAGATACATTTAAATCGGATTGCTGCGCGGGCGAGTGCTAATTATAACATTAAATTAATCTTTAGCGATGAACTGATTCAGTTCATTGTGGAACAATGTCCGGTTGCGGAGACAGGTGCAAGGATGTTGATCCGATTTATTGAGAAAAATGTTCTTCCTAAACTGGGTGTCGCTGTAATGAATCTTGCCAGAAATAGCATTGAAGAATCCGGAGATACAAATATGTTGATGACCTTATCAAATGAAAAGGTTATTGATATTTTAATAAGCGAGGGGAAACAGGAGGGAGGTTAGGTAGTTAGGGATTTAAGAATTGACGTAAGCGTTAAAAATGTAGGATATATCAAAAACTTATTATGGAAACTAAGAGGTTTATATTAATGCGTAATTTAAAATTATCATTTTGTGCTATAGCACTGACTATTGCTTCAGGTTCAGCACTGGCTGCAGGCGAAGTCACTCAGGGTATCGTAACTTTTAATGGTGAGCTAATCACTGAAACTTGTAGCATCGCCACTGATTCTGTCGATATTCAGGTTACCCTGCCAACTGTATCAACTCAGACTTTAAATGCTGCTGCGGTAACAGCTGGCTCAAAAGGTTTTGATATCAACGTTGTGAATTGCCCAACTGGCATTACCAGTGTTGCTGCACACTTTGAAGCTATTGGCAGCAGTGGTGTAGACAGCGCTACGGGTAACCTGACTAACCAGTTTGTTGCTGCAGGTGATGAAGCCAAAGCGGGCAATGTGGAGGTGCGCCTGTACAACTCTGACGAGCAGCATCTGAAGTTGGGTGAAACGGGTGCAGCAGCAACCGTGACTGATGGTAAAGCGACTATGCGTTATTACGGTGGCTACTATGCAACAGCCGCTACCACCGCAGGTAAAGTTATGGCGCAGGCTGCTTATACGCTTGCTTACCCATAACCGATAATTTTTTATCTGAACAGGGGTGAGCAATCGCCCCATTTAGACCCCCTTTTTTACTGTTAACGAGAATAAAAGGTATCCGTAAAGGGTTGTGACATGAAATATAAAAGTATATTTAATTTAAAATTAGCAACCGCCATTCTTTCTCTGATTTTTATGACGCAGACTGTTTTTGCCGGAATGACTATTTCGGGAACTCGCATTGTGTTTCCTGAAGGTGAGCGAGAGCACACCGTACGAACAAATAACAGAAGCAATTCACCGTTGCTGGTGCAAGTGTGGGTTGATGATGGTAATACCAGCGCAGATATCAATAGCTTTAAGGTTCCGTTCACTGTTACGCCGCCAGTGTATCGTGTTGATCCCGGTAAAGGTCAGAGTGTCAGGCTTATTTACAATGGTATGAAGCTGCCGCAGGATCGTGAATCTGTCTTCTGGTTTAATATGCTAGAGATTCCACCTGTGAATGATTCTGTGGCGAATAAAGATCGCCTTGAACTGGCTTTCAGAACACGTATTAAAATATTTTATCGCCCAGTTGCATTGAAAAAGAGTGGTATACAGGAGGTAGATAGACTCAAATGGGAACTTATCAGCCCGGCAAGAGGAATTAAGGTGACAAATCCAACGGCTTATCATATATCTTTTGATTCCGCTTATATTGTTTCGGGAAGTACGAAGTCAGTCTTGAAAGCTGACATGGTTCCGCCTTTCAGTAGTAAAGAGTTTTTATTGGATGCAAAAACATCCCAGCCTTTGCGGGCAGACAGTGTGAATGTACGTCTTATTAACGACTACGGCAGCATTGTGGAATATAGTCTGGAACGCGCCAGTGGAAATAATCTGTTAATTAAAAGAAGTAAATAATAAAAAATAAGCGACTGGCTTTTCTGATTAAATTCGTAAAGTACATGTTTTCATCGGGAGCAGGGAAATGAAACCGAAACAGAACAAACAGGAACGACGCATCATATTGGAGTCAAAAATTGCTTTTGCAGTTCGTCAGGTCTTGATGATTTCTCTGGGTGTAAGCTTTTCCTTGTTTGCTTATGGCGCTGATACTTTACCTACCAATACCCTACCGCTTAATCGTGCGAGGGACGTGAAGTTTAATAGCGATTTTATTCATGGAATGAATGTTGATATTTCCCGTTTTTATAAGGAAAACCCGGCACCTGTGGGTGAGTATCTCGTAGAGGTTTCAGTCAACGGTGAACGCCGCGGGACACATAGAGTTGTTTTTGAGGCAGTACCAGGAAGTAGCAGCGCACAACCCTGTTTTACTGAAGCTGAGCTCGACAGTCTGGGCATTAAGCACTCTGTCAGCTCGCTATTGATGAGCTCGCAGCCGAAAAAAGATGATGAAGCCGCTGCGCAGTGTAAAACCATCGATAAATGGATTGTCGGTGCTCAGACAAATTATGTGGCCGGAGATTTCTTTCTTGAATTAACGGTGCCTCAGGCCAACCTTGTGCAACATCCACGCGGCTACACGGACCCCAATACCTGGGATTCCGGTGCTACTGCGGGAATACTGGACTATAACGGCAATGTCTATGCACAGCAGAATTCCAGCTACATCAGCGGTAAGGGCGAGCACAGCGCCAGCGGTAACCTTGGGCTATTGGCTGGATTAAATTTTTATGACTGGCGTTTACGCAAGCGTCTTAACACCAACTGGAACAAGGGTGATTCACCACATGTTCAGTCATTATTAACGTACATCCAGCGGGATGTTCCTGTACTGAAAAGCCAGTTAACGCTGGGTGACAGCACGACCATCGGTAACCTGTTCGACAGCCTGACCGTGCGTGGTATTCAATTACAGTCTGATGACCGCATGCTGCCGGAAGGCTTGCGTTACTATACTCCGCTTGTCAGAGGGATTGCTGAAACGAATGCGCGAGTACAGGTTACGCAGCGTGGCCGGATACTTTATGAGACGACCGTCCCACCGGGTCCGTTCGAACTCAGTGATATTGGAGGGATGGGCTATGGCGGTGATTTACAGGTAACGATTAACGAGGCGGACGGACGCCAGCGTACACAAATTGTTCCTTTCTCTGCGCCGCCGATGTTGCTGCACAGTGGCGTCTCACGTTTTGGTGTCACGGTTGGCAAGCTTCAGGACGATGCGCTGCGTGAAGAGCCCAGTCTGGCCCAGGCTTTTTATCAATATGGCCTGGGAAATATGTATACGCTTTATGGCGGAAGCCAGTTCTCGCAGAACTATAAGGCAGTTGGAGTTGGTAATGCCTTCAATACGCCTTTTGGTGGTGTCTCAATGGATGTGACACGTGCAAGAAGCGAGTTGGGAAAGGGGAAATCCTCGTCCGGTAACAGCTACAACATCGGTTTCAGCAAATATCTGGAAGCAACCGGAACAGATGTTACCCTGGCTGCCTGGCGCTACTCTTCGGAAGGTTTCTATAGCCTTCGCGATGCTGCACTGGGGCGCGATGGCGCGAAAAACGACGACTACATGGTGGATTATCGAACCCGGCAGCGTTTTACCGTTAACCTGGGTCAGCCCCTCTGGAATAGGGGACGAATCAGCCTGTCCGGCAGCTTTTATAACTACTGGAACGATCGCTCATCGAACAGTCAGTACATGCTCACTTATAGTAAAGCAGAGCGTGACTTCTACTGGTCGGTATCTGCTTCCCGTTCTTATAACAGTGCAGGGCGTGATGTAAATAATATTGCTTTCTCAATTAATGTTCCTTTGGGGCGTAACAGCAGTGCGCTTGAAAAACCGCTTTTTACCTCAGTCTATTCCACTGTCTCTCACGACAACAACGGCGGCAGTACGTTGCAGGCTAATGCAATCGGTAATCAGGGTGAACAAAATGAGTTGAGCTATGGTGTAGGTACACTGGTGAACAGAACCCGGGATGCAGGTGACCGTAGCGCTGTGACCGGAAACGTTAATTACAACTCATCAGCAGGGCAATTTGGCTCTACAGCATCACTCGGTAATAAGTCCAGTCAGTTGTCGCTATCAGCTAACGGCAGCCTCGTTGCACATCGCGGTGGCATTACGGTTGGTCCACGACTCGGCGACTATCCATTTGCGCTTGTAGAGGCACCTGGTGCTGAAGGTGCAAGAATGCTGAATGGTTACGGTTCAGAAATTGATGCTAATGGCTTCGCCATTGTGCCTTCACTAACACCTTATCGGAAAAATACAGTCGCCCTCAATACTCGCGGTCTTCCTCAAACCGTCGATGTACTTGAAAACGAAAGCACTGTGATTCCTCGCATGGGTGCAATGGTTAAAGTTAATGTCAAGACCCTGGTAGGCGACCCGATTACGTTAACCATTAAAGATTCAAAAGGTAATCCGTTGCCGATTGGCATGGATGTTTATGACGAGCGAAATAATAATCTCAGTATCATTGGTCAGGCTGGTACGGCGTTCATCCGTGGATGGCAGGCAGGAAAATATAATCTTTATGTGAAAAACTCTGCTGGTCAGCGTCTTTGTACTATTTATTCAGACAACAGTATTGCCCGGCAGATAAAAAATGCACGGGGAAAAATTACTCAGGCCGGGGTTGTATGTCACTAATCATATTTAAACTCATTAAAGGTGCGTTTCATCAACCCAAAATGCTGATAGCTTTTTTCAGCTTATTATTTGTCACGGGTGTATGGGCGTGTACCACTGATTGCTCCATCACGGTTAATTTTACCGGCGTATACACTGATGAAACCTGTAATGTAGTTATAAATAACACCAGTGCAAATGAAGCAGTGACTCTGCCCCAGGTGTCGATTACAACGCTGCAAAAAAACGGCAACGAGGCGGGTAGTGTGCCATTTGCTCTCTCTCTTAAAGATTGCCCTGCAAGCCGGACTGTTACAGCGTTTTTTAACAGTAGCGCGAGTGCCGCTGATACGACAACTGGCAATTTAATCAATACCAGTGGGGAAAATTATAGTAGCAACGTTCAGATAAGATTAAGGAAAGAGGATGGTTCTCAGGTCTATATCGATGATAATACAACCGGACAGGATTACGTTATTCCACCCTCAGCTGAACAGGTAACGCACAGGTTTACAGCAAATTATTATGCAAAGGGGGATGCAGCTGTTACAGCAGGTCAGGTCCGGGCAATAGCAGGTGTTGAACTTCTGTATAAATAAAAGGGGGTGGAGCTACCTAAGTATCAGGTGTTAATCACAGGCGAACCAGGATTTATTCATAATTGTCATTAAAGAGTATTAATTATTATGAGCAAGAGCAATTCTCAAAAGTTTATTGCACGTAATCGTGCACCGCGTGTTCAAATAGAATACGACGTGGAAATTTATGGCAGCGAAAAGAAAATCGAACTGCCTTTTGTAATGGGTGTGCTGGCCGATCTTTCAGGTAAAACCCTGGAGCCTTTGCCTCCAGTGACTGACAGAAAGTTTCTGAGCATTGATATTGATAACTTTGATGAACGCATGAAAGCAATGCGTCCCCGAGTGGCGTTCGCGGTACCGAACACATTAACGGGCGAAGGTCAGTTAATGGTTGATATGACCTTTGAGAGCATGGACGATTTTTCTCCGGATGCCATTGCGCGCAAAGTAGATTCTCTTGCGCAGTTACTTGAGGCGCGTACTCAACTGGCGAACCTCCAGACTTATATGGATGGTAAGGCTGGCGCAGAAAGTCTGGTGATGAAAGTCCTGAACGATAAGTCGCTGCTAAATACGCTGGCTTCGTCACCGAAGCCAAAACAGGCTGAAGAAGCCGTTCTCCAAAAGTGATTTAGAGAGATAACTATGGCTATTCAAGCAGATGTATCAAAACAGGCTGGCATAAAGACTGCCACGCAGAGCGATTTCAATTCATTATTAACACGTGAATTTAAGCCTAAGTCTCAGCAAGCAAAAACAGCCGTTCAGGCAGCTGTGAAGACGCTGGCAGAACAGGCACTACTCACGTCAGTGACCCTGGCTGACGATGCCTATAAGAATATTGCAGCAATTATTGCCGAAATTGATCTTAAACTTTCTGAGCAGATTAATTTGATTCTGCATCATGAAGAGTTTCAGAGTCTGGAAAGTGCATGGCGCGGCTTACATTATCTGGTTTACAACACTGAAACCGATGAGAAGCTGAAACTGCGTTTTATGGATATTTCGAAAGATGATCTTCGCCGTAACATGAAACGTTACAAAGGGATCGCCTGGGATCAGAGTCCGTTATTCAAACAGATTTACGAAGAAGAGTATGGCCAGCTGGGTGGTGAACCTTTTGGCTGCCTGGTCGCTGATTACCATTTTGATCACAGTCCACCGGATGTAGATTTACTCTCCTCAATCGGTAAAGTGGCCGCTTCTGCTCATATGCCAATCATCACAGGTGCTGCACCTTCGGTGATGCAGATGGAATCATGGCAGGAACTGGCAAATCCTCGTGATCTGACGAAAATCTTTACTCAAAATCTGGAGTATGCTGCATGGAACTCGCTACGCCAGTCTGAGGATTCTCGTTATATTGGCCTGGCGATGCCGCGTTTTCTTGCGCGCCTGCCTTATGGTATTCATAGTAATCCCGTGGATAACTTCAATTTTGAAGAAACTACTGACGGGGCTGATCATAGTAAATTTGTGTGGGCCAATGCGGCTTATGCTATGGCTGTAAATATCAACCGTTCATTTAAACATTATGGTTGGTGCACCATGATCCGCGGTGTTGAAAGCGGTGGTGTAGTAGAAAATCTGCCATGTCATACTTTCCCGACTGATGACGGTGGAGTGGATATGAAGTGCCCAACGGAGATCGCTATTTCTGATCGCCGCGAAGCTGAACTGGCAAAAAATGGTTTTATTCCGTTGGTGCATCGCAAGAATACCGATTATGCCGCATTTATTGGCGCCCAATCGCTGCAAAAACCCACTGAATATTATGATCCCGATGCTACGGCAAATGCCAATTTATCAGCACGCTTACCTTATCTTTTCGCCTGCTCTCGTTTTGCGCATTATCTGAAGTGTATCGTCCGCGATAAAATTGGTTCTTTTAAAGAACGCGAAGATATGCAGCGCTGGCTGAATGATTGGGTAATGAATTATGTAGATGGTGACCCAGCTAACTCTTCTCAGGAGACTAAAGCACGTCGTCCACTGGCCGCTGCAGAAGTGGTGGTCGAAGATGTTGAAGGTAATCCAGGTTATTACCAGGCCAAATTCTTTTTACGCCCGCACTTCCAGTTAGAAGGACTGACCGTATCGTTACGTATGGTTGCCAAACTACCGTCTTTGAAAGGTGTTGCCTGATTAGGTCATTATAAATACTGGCCTGATCGAGGTGATTGAATAAAAGAATAAACTTTATTTTTTTTGGGTGCCACTCCCTACGGGGTAAGTGTGTACTAAAGCACGTTGAGAATGTCCCCCCTAAGGACAGGATATTTTCGGCGAATCAATGTCGTTACAAAACATGTAACGTAATTCAGTAAGAGCTGATAAGGGAGAATTATGGCTCAGGATATGTTTATTAAAATTGATGGTATCGAAGGTGAATCTCTGGATGCCACGCATAAGAATGAAATTGAAGTGCTTTCATGGAACTGGGCGAGTGCTCAGCATGCAAATATGCACAGCGGCTCTGGCGGCGGCTCAGGTAAAGCGACCGTTGAAGATTTCTGCTTTGAGCATTATATCGATAAAGCCAGTACCAATCTGCTGAGCTATTGCTTGTCAGGTAAGCACATCAAAGATATTCAGTTTGTGGTGCGTAAAGCGGGCGGTGATCCACTGGAATACCTGACCATCAAATTTACTGATGTTATCATTACCCGTGTTGAAAGCGCTGGATCCAATGCTGATGAATCCCGTCCGCGTGAGAGAGTGACTTTTGCCTTCACCAAACTCACTCAGGATTACGTCATGCAAAATGCGGATGGCGCTAAATCTGGCGTTATTTCTACAAGCTATGATGTTAAAGCTAACCTGCGCAGCTAATCCTGCCCGGTAGTGATAAGTTTTGCCGCTTCGGCGGCAAAACTTTTACCTGATTATTGGTAATGACATTGTATTTAAAAAAATAGACAGTATGGGTTGGACTATGTTTTTCATACCAGAGGTAAAAAAGACGGCTTCGAAGGTGCCATTAATATTGGCCGTCATCGTGCTGACCATGTTTCTCATCTCCTGTAGCAGTAAAAAAGAGAGGGAACCTGAACAGGGCGAGATAAAAATACATCTGATTGCAGATAAAGATATAAACCCCAATGAATATGGCCATCCCGCTCCGCTTAACCTATTTATCTATAATGTTCGCGAAGTAGATGTGTTCAGTAATGCCGATTTTTTTGAAATCATTGAAGGTACCAGTAAAGCTTTGCAGTCGGCTTCCTCAGAAATATATGAGGCCATATTAAAGCCGGGGGAAAAGAGAACGATATTTTTGAAGCCAGAAAACGACGTCCAGACGTTGGGTATCGTTGGGGCATATCGCAATCTCAATGATTCAGTCTGGTTAATAACCTGGACTCTGCCGAAAACGCCCAGATCCTGGTGGGGTAGGATATTTAGTGATGACGGAATTGAGCTAAATGTCAATTTCAAGAAAACAGCCATGATAATTAAAAAAATGGATTAAACCATGAGAACGAATAAGGTCATATGGAGTGAAGGGCTGTTTCTTCGGCCTCAACTTTTTCAACAGCAAGAACGTTACTTTGAGTATTACGCACATAAGCGAGCAGCAACGCTAAGCCCGTTTTTTTGGGGATTTTCACAATATGAAATTGACCGCGAAGCGCTTACATACGGAAAACTGGTGCTACGTAGCGCCCGGGGCGTGTTGCCTGACGGTACACCCTTTGATGTGCCCGATCACGCAGAGCTGCCGGAGCCGCTGACGATATTACCGGAGCATCTGAACAAGATGATCTATCTGGCGGTCCCTCTGCGCCTCGATAACAGCGATGAAACGATCTTTGACCAGCACGATGCCAGTTCGTTAGCGCGTTTTCGTGCACAGGAAGCCGAACTCTGTGATACCAATTCGATTCGACAAGGGCCTAAACCGGTACAACTCGCTATGCTTCGGCTAAAACTGGTTGGCCAGGCTGAAATAACGGAGTCATGGATTGGCCTGCCGCTTACACGAGTAAAGGCGATCCAGCCAGATGGAAGTGTGATTTTACATGTAGATGATTACATTCCACCTGTAACCGGCTACGCCGCCAATCCGTTACTTAAGGAGTGGCTGACGCATCTTAATGGCCTGGTCAAAATACGGGCTGAAATGCTGGCCGATCGCCTTTCCACTTCTGATGGTAAAGCCAGTGCCAGTGCTGAAGTCGTGGATTATTTACTGCTGCAAATTTTCAATAAATATGAACCTATCCTCGATCACTTACGGCACATTCCAGAATTGCCGCCCATCGTAATGTATGAAGAACTGGCAAAGCTGGCAGGTGAGTTGTCGACGTTTATCAGAACTAAAACCCGACGTCCAAAGACCGCACCGGGATATGACCATGCCAGGCTTTATCCTTCAATCAGACCGCTGGTTGAAGACGTAAATGATTTGATGAACCAAATTCTGGTTCGTGCAGGGCAGCTTATCGACTTACGAGCCAAAGGCAACGGTGTCTGGTCTGCTTCGGTACTGCCTGGCGAATTGAGTTCTTTCTCAAATATTGTGCTGGCCGTCAATGCACAGTTACCCATGGACATTCTGCAGCAGCAATTTCAGGCTCAGGCCAAAATCAGTGCCCCTCAGCAGTTACACGAACTGGTCAGATCGCATCTGCCAGGACTCATTTTACAGGGACTCCCCGTTCCGCCCCGCCAGATCCCTTATAGCTCTGGCTATGTCTATTTTGAGCTACTTAAGAGTGGATCCTTCTGGGATAAGATTGCGACAACGGGTGCTTTAGCGTTGCATATCGCAGGTGAATTTCCTGGCCTGAAAATGGAATTGTGGGGAATCAGGAGCTGATGAAAGTCGATAGCCATTCTCAGGAGCAACGCTGACTGAAGCTCAGCAGCCTGAAAGTAGCTCGCCGCAGGCCCTCGGTAAGTTTCTTCTGGATGAACAGGGTGACTGGGTTGAACTGCCAGAAGCACCTTACTCAGCTCAGGATAACAGTGCTGCGGCGGCTACTCAGCCTTTCAGAAAAGAGCGTCTGCCGGCAAGCGAGAGCGTTCAGCAACGTATGCTCAAAGTCAATGCAGCTGCTAATCCACTTCTGGAGGCGGCTCAGCCTTTGCTGCGCGCGCTAAGCGATATGCCGGAAGCGGTGGATGACATCACTCACGTTGAGATCCTGAAAAACACGCTTAAAAGCCAGATTAACATCTTCAGTATTGTCTGCGATGAAGTAAACATCCCCTGGAAAAAGATGACGATTGTGCGCTACTGCATTTGCACGGCGCTTGATGAGGCCGCACACACGACCCAGTGGGGATTAGCTGCTGGCTGGTCGCAGAGCAACCTTCTCAATCATTTTGAAGGGGACAATGATGGCGGTAATAAATTTTTCCTGCTAATTGGCCGTCTATCGATGAATCCAACAGAGTTCGCTGACGTGCTGGAAGTACTGCTTCGAATTCTCGGGCTGGGTTTTGAAGGCCGCTATAGCATTATCGAAGATGGCGATCGGCAGTTGACCAAAATTCGACACCGTTTGCTGACGTTGATTCAGAGCGCACGCAATACCACACCGCCGATTCTGTCGCCGCATGGCTTACAATCTGCGGGTCCGATACCGCGTGAGAAAAATATAATACCCGTTCGACTCACCGCATTGTGTGTGGGCTTTCTGGTCGTTTCGGCCTTTATTTATTCGAAATATATGTTGCTGACGCGACTCGACGGAATAACCAACAGCATCGACTCGCTATATAACATTAATGTTATTTCACCTCAGATAAATACCCGTCTCAGGCTGGCTATTTTGTTGCGTGATGAAATTCAGAAACAGCTGCTTAGCGTTGATGAAACTCAGAAACAGAGCAAAGTAGTGCTTAACGGTGATTCATTGTTCCAGTCGGGTTCGACTTCATTGCAGCCTGACATGGTTAAGGTCATTGAGCGCATTGCCCGGGAAGTCAAGCGTGTCAACGGTAGTGTACTGATTGTTGGCCATACCGATGCTGTGCCGATCAGCCGGCCACAGTTACCGAATAACGTTGTGTTGTCCGAGAAGCGGGCGAGTGAAGTTGCCAGCTACTTTATTGCAGCCGGGTTGCCGAAAAATAAAGTGAAAGTGAAAGGGGTCGGCAGCAGCCAACCATTGGCTTCAGACACCACTGCTCAGGGTCGATCAAAGAATCGCCGTGTAGAGTTTTTTGTCACGTATTAATGAGAGCGACAATGTCTTATTTAAATAGAGTCTTCGCAGCGCGATTTATGAAGATGCTGCTGGTTGTATGCTGTATTGGACTGCTAATTGCCGCTATTTGGTTTCTTGGGCCATTCTTTGGTTTCGGGGAATCCCGGCCATTACAAAGCATCGAATCACGTGTGATTTTTATCCTGCTGACAGCGCTCTGTGTAGTGTGTTTCTGGCTGAGCTGGCCGCTATTTATTGCGGCGACGGCCACACTGTGCGTGATTGTCTGGGTTTTAGGTCCCTTTATTCTGGTGGGTGAGAACCATCCGGTTGCGCCGATCCGCGTCAGGCTATCTATCATCGGGATCATTCTTGCCGGAGCGTTGATTTATGGTCTATGGCGACTGCTACTTGCCCTTAAAGATAATCCCGCGCTTCTGGATAAGTTTACCCGGCCGAAAAGCGCAACAGCAGAAAACGATAGCGCTGAAGTCTCGGCAGCCATCTCTGGTGCGGTAGATTATGTTAACAAGCGTCGCAGTAGCCTCTCATTTTTCCAGCGTGTGATTTTAGCGCGTAAACCTCTGGACCGCCTGCCCTGGTATATGGTTCTGGGCACGGAAAGCGCAGGCAAAACTTCTGCTATTTTGGGCTCCGGACAGGATTTTCCTGTGCCTGAGCAACTTAATCAGGTGAGTAAACCCGCACAGAAAACGGAGAATTGCGAGTGCTGGCTTGCCAACGATGCTATCTACATTGATACCGCCGGGAAATATGTCAGTGAGCCTGATGCACACATTAATGAATGGCGCGGGCTACTGAAAACATTGAAGAAGTATCGTCCTGTCAAAGCGCTAAATGGTGTCGTTGTCGCTTTCTCTGCAGCGGATGTGCTGTGTCGCAGTCAGGCTGAACTCTTTGAGCTGGCAGCTAGCCTGCGTGCAAGAATCGATGATATGCGTCAGACGCTGGGTGTGCGCTTTCCAATGTATGTCCTGGTAACCAAACTCGACCAGTTACCTGGCTTTGCTGAATATTTCAGAATGCTGACCGAGCAAGAACGTGAGCAGGTTTGGGGCGTCACATTCCCCTACGGCGACAGCAGTAAACTACCGGCGTCCGGGTTACTAAGCCAGATCAAGGCGGAATTCGCACTGCTGGAAGAGCGTATTGAGCGTGACATGATCGTGCGTCAGCAGGAGGAGTATGCAAATCGGGATCGTAAAAAAATGTACGCCTTGCCGCAGGATTTCCATCAACTGTCGGAACGCGTCGCGGAAGTGGTACATAACATCGTTTTTGCTTCCCGTTACGATGAATCTCAGAACTATACCCTGTTGCGGGGAATCTATTTCGCCAGTAGCCATCAACCCGTAGGATTCAGCCTGCTGAACAACCAGAGCATCATCCGCCAGTGGCAGAACTATGTTGAAAACAGCACGCCTGTAACGTTGGCGTCACTGACTGCACAGCCCGAAGAGCACGATTTTCTGATTAGCGATGTTTCATATGGACGTCAGTACTTCCTCCGACAGCTATTTGGTGAAGTGATCGTTAAAGATCGGGGACTGGCGCGTCATAACCTGGCAAATGAATCGAAGTTTCGCCTGCAACGTTTTCTGGGACACACGTTCTCTATTCTACTGGCAGCCATTTTGCTCAACGGTTTATGGAATAGCTATTACCATAACCGCGACTACCTCAGCGTAGTGGAAAGTAAAGCAAACACCTTAACTCACGAGGTGGATACATTTATCAAGAATCCAAAAGACAACCTGCTACCCAGGTTGCTTACGCTGGCTCAATATCTGCCGGAGTATGGCTCTCTGGCATTGCTTAATCCGCCGCTTGACTGGCGCTACGGCCTTTATACCGGCGGAGATGTCGTCGACGCTTCTGACGCGCTTTATCAGTTTTTTCTTCAGCGATTGCTGCTACCGCAAATTGAGCAACAGGTCAGTGTGGCACTACAGGATGCCATTGATGCAGGGCAATCTGAGCAAATTTTCCGTCAGCTTAAAATCTATTTACAGGCTTATGGTCAGGGGAAATTTGATAAGAAGTACATGATCGCCAGCATAACCCGCCTGTGGGAGAGTACAGGTAAGCTCCAGCCTTATGAAGAACGGCGGATTTTTATCGCACACCTGAACCGGCTTTTTGATTTACCTGACTGGCGGCGTTATGGACAAAAGCTGGATGACGGACTGGTTAAGTATGCGCGTGCGATGCTTGAGCGCGAAGATCTGGCAAGTCGCCTCTATGAACGCATTAAAGATGCAGTGGCGCAGGATGTGCCAGCTGATCTGACATTAAATGCCATGACGAAGGCGAATGGAGGTGAACTATTTTCTGTTATGGATGAAAACGGCACTCTGGTCATTCCGGGTCTGTTCACTCGCGCGGGTTATTACGACGTGTTTAAAAAAAAAATGGAGCCGGGTTTGATCTGGCTGCAACGCGAGGATGCCTGGGTGTTGGGCAAAACGGTGCAGGATAAAGCATCACAGATAAAGTTAACCAGCGATGGCGCGCTCATCAATCCTGTACAACAAAAAATCCTGACGCTCTATCTGGATGAGTATGCGCACCATTGGCAGAATTTTTTAGACCATATTGCACTTAATACGGACCTATTACAGCTTGATGCCAGCAATATTGGCGTGGCCGGGGACATTTACATGCTACGTACGCTGAGTGCGTCAGACTCGCCTCTGGCAAACCTGGTGACCCGAGTGGTAAGTGAGACCACGCTGGTGGGCAAACAGGATAAATCGCTGCTCGATAATCTCGGTAATAAAGGCCAGATCCTGAGTGCGGCTGCCAAAGTCAGTCTGGCCTACGCTGCCCTGGAGAAGAAATTGCTTCAGGAGCGGGTCGATAACAAATTCGCTTCTCTACGCGAGTTTGTTATCGGTAGTCGTGAAATGGGAGACAAACCGTTGTCCGGTGGCGAGGCGGGCATGGGCAAACTGCTGGAAGCACTGAGCGAGCAGTACACACTGTTCGTGGTGTATGAAGATGCATTGAAAAGCGGTAACACCATGGCGCTCTCAGACACGGCTCAGAAACTTGGCGCAGAAGCACAAACCTGGCCCGCTCCTTTGCCAGCTTTAGTTACGCCGCTGCTTGAAGGGGCGTGGCAACGTGCAAACCAGGAGGCTATCGTGAAAAGCAATCAGGGAATCGAAGAAAATCTGGGGCCAGTATGCCGCGCGACTCTGCAGGGACGCTATCCTTTCGAATCCAGTCAGCGTGAGGTGAAAATTGCGGACTTTGAGAGGTTTTTCTCCGTGGGTGGGCTGGCTGATGAGTATTTCAGAAAAAATCTGGCAGACAAAGTGGATACATCTTCACGCCCATGGCGCTACAAAAGCGACATTGAGGACAATGAAGATACCCTAAACCTGTTTGAGCAAGCGGAAGATATCCGGAACGCTTTTTTCCAGGAAGAGGGGGGGCGCCGTCTTTCATTACTATTTGATGTGTCGGTGCCTTATTTAGACCCGGCCATAACCCAGCTCAATATGAATTTCGATGGTAAAACTGTGAATTATGCCCACTGGCCTGTCTCACCAGTCTCTGTTATGTGGCCAGCCTCGCGCATGACATCAAGAGTAACGGTCAGTGCCACTCCTCGCATTACGTCAGGTCGATCGCAGTTACGATTTACGGGGCCGTGGTCGCTATTTCGCTGGATGGATAGTGCCAGCGATATCATTGTTACCCATTCTGGTGAAACACAGTGGATTTATAAACTTGATTCACGACGGATAAATATCGGCATCTCTGGTCTGCTCTATCAGGACCAGCCTCTGGTTGAGTTATTGAGGGATTTCCACTGTCCGGGCGATGTTTAAATATCGGTGCCCATTACACCTGAGGAAAGTATGTCGATACGCATGTTTTTAATTGTCGATGGAGTGCATACGGGAATATCTGATCGATTAGGAAAAATGAAGCGCGAAGTGCGTTCAATCATCACACAACAAATATTGCCAAATATCAATTTCGACGTAGCCGACGAGTTATCTCCGAAGCATTATCCGTGGTGCTTTGTTATTTCCAGCTCAGCACTCTCAAGGCAAACTTATTGTGCCGGTGCTTTTAATCTGCTGCCAGGTAAAAATGGTGAGCAACTGCTGGTGGTTATTTGCAGTGTGGTTTCCTGGTCATGGCTGCAGAAAAATATGCGCGATGAACGTCCGTTGACATTCTGGGCAGCGAGGATTTTAAACCTTGTACGGGAAAGCGATATAGCGGCAGAGAATGCGCAACTCTTATCGCGATGGTTCAGAACGCTTAAAGGGGCTTACTCCCCCTGGCGACAGTTTATATTGAAGCCGGTATGGCGCTTTGAAAATCAATCAGAAATGTTACTCAGGGAGGGGGCACATCAAGATTATCAAATATCAAACTGCGATGGCGTCGAGGTTATGCCGTGGAAGAACTGGCCTGACTGTGTTCAGCACGAGGCAGGGATCTGGATTTGGCGGCAAAGTCGACACAGTAAAATCCTGTATTCGCAAAGAATTCATTTACGGCACGCAAGGGTTAACCCGGCCGACGGGTCTTATTTATAAATTCATAATGCATCAGGTGATCATATGTCACGAACAATAGGATTAAGTAGTCCGGCAATGCCGTTACTGCTCGGGGAGCCAGCATTAGTGGTTTCAAAACTCGAGGGTGAGGAGTCGCTTTCATCGCTTTATTCATACCTGGTGACGGCAAAGACACCGGCGAATTCGCTTATTCCCTGGCAGGCGGCCTCAAATGTCGATTTAAAAGCGTTAATTGGCAAAGAGATGACCGTTGAAATTGAGCTTGATGGCAATGGGTTGGGTGATAATGTCAACATTGGTCGGTCGGTTCGGGAAATTTCCGGCATTGTGAAAAAAGCGCGTTATATCGGGCGCGCTGGCAATCAGGCACTTTATGAAATGTGTCTTCGTCCCTGGCTTCATCTTGCCGAATTAACCGCTGACTATAAAATTTTCCAACAAAAATCAGTGGTTGACATTATTGATGAAGTGCTGGCCGATTATAGTTTTACCTATGAAAAACGACTGGCAGGCAGTTATCCCTTGCTTGATTTTCAGGTTCAATATGGTGAAACAGATTTCAACTTTATTGAACGGCTAATGGAAGAGTGGGGTATCTACTGGTTTTTTGAGCATAGCGAGAAAAAACATAAACTCATTCTGGTGGATAATGTCGGCACGCATAAACGCTTTGCCAGTGAGGCTTATCACGTCATCCAGTATGCATCTGAACGTCCAAAAATGGATCAGGAATATATTAGTCAGTTCCATTTTCAGGAGACAATTACCTCAGGGAAATGGGTCACGAATGACTACGATTTTACTAAGTCTCGCGCAGATATTATGGCCATCGATAGTAAGCCGCGTAAAACCAGTTTTAATCAGATGGAAATTTTTCAGTGGCCGGGTGACTACGAGCAGCCTGCAATGGGTGAACAACTCGCTCGCGTCCGTATGGAAGAGCGCGGTGCTTTAGGTTCCCGATGTGAAGGGGCAGGCGAGTTACGCGGAATTGCCTGTGGCTGCGTGTTTGAGCTGGTCAATTATCCGGTGGAAAAAGCTAATCGGGAATACATGATTATACGCAGTAAACTGAAAATCGAAGAAATTGATCAGATCTCCTCAACGGATGAGTTCAGCTACGATTGCGAATTTACTGTTCAGCCAACCACCAAAATTTATCGTCACCCCATGACAATTGCCAGGCCTAAAACCAGCGGCCCTCAGACGGCAATTATTGTTGGTCCTGAAGGAGAGGATATCTGGACGGATGAATATGGCCGCGTGAAAGTACGCTTTTTATGGGATCGCTATGGTGAAAATCGTGAAGGTGACTCTTGCTGGTTACGCGTGAGTCAGGCCTGGGCGGGGAATAATTTTGGGGGTATCTATATCCCGCGCGTGGGCCATGAAGTCATTGTTGATTTTATTAACGGCGACCCGGATCGGCCACTGATCACGGGTAATCTCTATAACAACGTCACGATGCCGCCCTGGGAATTGCCAGTGAATGCGACACAAAGTGGCCTTATCAGTCGTACGGTGGGCGGCGGACGCAGCAATTACAACGGAATTCGCTTTGATGATAAGCCGGGTCAGGAAGAGTATTGGGAACAAGCCGAGCGAAACATGACCCGCTTAACGAAGCAAAATGAGGAACAGACTATAGGGTTAAATTCCAATATTAATGTGGGTGTGTCGCGCAATCTGTTTGTGGGTGGCAACTACATGTCCGACGTCATCGGCAATAGTAGCGCGCTGATTGGTGCCTCATTAGGAATTCAGGTCGGTGGAAGCCAATCCGACAACGTAAGTGGAGCAAAAGGAATAAACGTTGGTGGTGCCTTCATGACGAATGTGGGTGGCTATCATTCTGTTTCCGTCGGTGGAGCAAGTGCGCTGGTTGCAGGTGGTGCAATTATGCAGACGGCAGGTGGTGCAATGATGCTGACTGCGGGCGGTGAACTGGTAATTTCAGCGAAAAAAATCAAAATTATCGGTTCCAGTCAGGTTGTTATTCAGGGCGGAGAAGTCGATATCAATCCAGGCGATAGCTGCAGCAGCTGTGGCGGCGGCGGCGGCGGCGGCGGTGCCATGGTTGGCCTGCCGGGGCTCCCCGTGATTTCGACGCTGATGGGAGTGGTTCTTCCTCTTCCGGATTTACCTATTCCTTCTATAGAACCAACTACCCCACCGACGCCAACACCGACGCCAACGCCAACGCCAACGCCAACACCGATGCCAACGCCGACGCCGACTACAAGTCAGGAAATTGAACCTTAGCGTTTAGTTGATTAGAGAACGAAATTTTTTGATCTCAATATAAGGAGAATTAACGATGCAAAATGCAGCAAGGGTGGGTGATGCTACCGCACATGGTGGGGCGCTCTGTTCCGGATCGGGTAATGTCTTTATCAACGGTCAGCCAGCTGCAATGGCCGGGGCAAGTGTTGCCCCCTG
>Ga0308162_1001467_pt1 | contig 18656 bp, 24 predicted proteins | sample PhySR2_FD_201370 | JGI IMG/M metagenome (GOLD analysis project Ga0308162, IMG submission 201370) | Phyllosphere microbial communities from UC Gill Tract Community Farm, Albany, California, United States - DLSLS.R2 | ecosystem: Host-associated > Plants > Phyllosphere > Unclassified | place: USA... | reverse complement strand
CTTCGAGGCGAAACTCGGGGCTAAAATTGCGTCTGTTACGTCCGGTCATAATGTCACCTGTTTTTACTGTGAGGTGATGATATCACCTCTATTCAGGTGGCCAAATTCAGTGTGCCACTACAGACTCACTCCACGATTCGCACGCATGCTGGACTCTTCAACGAACGATGAAACATCTTTGACGGCATTAGCGGTTCTCTGGGCCAGATTACGTGCTTCTGATGCCATAACAGCAAAACCCCGCCCCTGTTCTCCGGCGCGCGCAGCCTCTGCTGCCGCATTGAGCGCCAGTATATTGGTTTGAAAAGCAATACTGCTTATCAGGATGGTGGTATCGCTGATTTTTTCGAACTTTCATCAATACCGGCCATTGTTTCAACGATCTTTCCGGCAATCTCAGCCCTGCGATCTGCAATCGTTGTCGCTTTGGACGTCATGCCGGTTGCCTCACGGGAATGATCGGTATTAGGTCTTATCGCAGAACTGATTTCCTCCATACTGGCGGCCGTTTGCTCCAGTGCTGCTGCCTGTTGTTTTGTACGGGATGAAAGATCAAGGTTTCCACGGGCAATATCTTCTGCATCCTGACAAACAGCGTAGCTGGCTTCTTTGATTTGAACAACAAAACCGCGTAACTGCTCCTGCATGATATAAAGCGCATAGAACAGGCTGTTTTTGTCCCCTTTAGCCACAACTATGTCATTTTGAAGATTGCTCTAAGCAAAGGAAAGGGCAATTGTCGCCGTATCCAGCGGCTCTTCCTCTAGGGGACGCAAAACCTTGCGACTGAATAAAACACATAGCACCGTGTAAACCAGAATAATACTCAATAACATCAGGCCAATAGCCAAGTATAGTTCGTGATTTTCTGCTTTCGTTACCTTACTGACAGGGACAATAATGCCGAAGTACCACGGTTTATCGCTGTTGCCGATCAAGACCGGGTACCATGCATAAATGGCATTTTCTTTAAGCACTGGATCGTAGTGCTCAGAAACAGCAGGTCCTTTAAGAGCGTTGTTTCCAGTCCATTTTTTGCTAGCGTTGTCTTTATCAGATGAAGCAACGATGGTGCCATCACTCGAAATCAGTACAGAATAGCCTGTTTCGTTAAAGGGTTTTAACTGACGGATTCTTTTCTGTATTGAATTGAGGGACAGGTCAGAGTTGATGGTGGCAATCAGGTTATTATCAATAATTACTGGTGTCGCAACTGACGTAATCCAGACCATGCCTACACCCTCATAAGGTGCCTTGTAGGGTTCGATTAAAACATCTTTACAGGTATTCTTGGGGATTTGATAAAAATCGCCATCGCCCGGTAGCATGAAGTTAGGTGCGGCATTCATTCTGAACTCTCCCCTACTGTCACGATCTACATACGAGGCATAGCGTCCATATGGCAGTTGACTTGGCTTCCCGGCAAACTCCGCATCCCGTCTGTTATAAGCATTGGGCTCAAACACAATGGTCATTGGCACAAAGTCAGGATTTTTACTAAGCGTGTACTCCATGAGCGTATCAATGGCTTTGCGAGCCTTGATTCCCGCAGCGGGTAATGCAGCAACATTTTGTCCCAGCGTTTGTGCAACATCCAGTCCACGACTCAGCTCGCCCTGAATTTGCAGACCAGCGGCATTGGTAATAAGTTTCAGATTATTCACTGCCAGCATTTTTGCTCTTTGGACGATATCAAGCTGATTAAACATATAGTAACGGCAAAGCCTAAGCAAATGGTTAGGCCCCCAACCAGTACCATTAAAGTTCTTGTACTCATTTTTTTGATGTGGATTGCTTAATTTTCATATTATCCCCGAAATGAATTTTTATTTACGCCCAATCAAAGCGCAGTGGCGATATGAATAATCGTTAACTTATGCAAAAAGACATATGAATTAAGATGTAATCGATAAAAACGAATAGATGTCAGGAGGTTACTGCTTGTCAATTCACTTATAAATTCTCAAAGTTAGGTGGCTGTATTCAGCCTTGATTTTTTAGCTGAAAATATTACAGCTTAGATGGCTGTAATTACCATGTACCATATCGTTGACATCATAAAGATTTTAATTTCATACATCCATTCAAATAATAAGCCAGAAACTATTTAGCTGCATTACGGTCTGAGTCGCCTTCCAACTTTTAATTCTAAAAAGTATCGGCATAAATTTTGCGATATTTAAAATAAATCACAATGGTAACATTAACCAATTGAAAATATTAGGAAAACAATAAATTAATAGTGTATTAACTATGTGATTACCGGGTCTGTGCAAAAAATTTTGGTTTGTTAATTTTCACGATCAGCGTCTGAAGCTATTTTAGATAAAGGGGACGATAAAGAAACGGGAGGGTTTTCTGCAATGAAGGGAGATGTTCCAGCATCAAGCAAGAGTGCCGAAACATAGATTTCATGCTGTCATCTATGCCTGAACCTGTATTAACGCTTCGGCAGTTCGGTATGATTCCATCAGAAATTTAATATGAAATTTTACATTCTGCTTCAGCAGGCAGCAAAAAGGGAAGTTAATACTAATACTGGGGAGGTAGCGGCGAAAAAACATCCGGTATGCACTCATGTGTTGCGACCTGATGCCGATATTCATCATATCTGCCGCCAGAGCAGATAAGCCCTTACTTACTGCTTCTTTCTTCTGCAGCTCCCCGCCCTGGGGAGTTTTTTTCTGTTCCGAAGCTCATCTTACGGAACAAAACGACCATTGCGGACCACTCATCTTCTGCAGGTATCACGGTCATATAATTTCCGTTCTTTCCGGAACGGACACTGCAGGAGCGATGAATTGCTCGGCCCCGGTGTGCGGGGCTTTTTTTTAGCTGTGATACCGCGTTTTTTAAATGTCTCAGATGTATTCCGGACTACTTATCTTCTGGAATAAATGTCCCCGGGCATACAGCAAAGCAGGCCGACCTTTGTGTCAGCGACGTGACGCTTTTATGCTGTTTTGATTAACGCTGTGTGTTTTTCTGCCGATAAATATTCTGCAAGTTTCGCTTAACAACAGCCGTTGTTAACAATCTTTCACTTATCATGGCAGGGTATTCCGATGACTATCACACAGCGTTTGCTTCTTACCTTTTCACTTCTTTGTGCTGCACTGGTTGCGATGGTTATTATGGCCGTCACGGTGGCCGGCGGCTTTCAGTCCCGTTTTCAGTACGTGCAGGAAAATACCATTCCTTAACTGCTGGATATCGGCAAAATGGTTGACGGCAGTAATTCCCTTATTATCTGGCTCTATCGTCATCAGAGCGCTACGGACCCGCGGCGGCAGGCCGGGGTTGAAAAGGAGATTGAAGCCACCATCAGCAGTATCAGGTCAGTGAATCAGTATTACCTTAAAAACGAGATATCGGATGAAGAAGACCGCCAGATGACCGAGGCGTCTTTCCGCACACTGAAACGCATTGAATCCACGCTTCCGGCATTTCTGGCGGGCTCTCGCGCGCAGAACGATGCGGTGGCGCTTGGCGCGCTTCAGGGCAGTGACGGAGTCGGTGCTGCCGCCCGTCAGCTCATCGCCGGCTATCAGAAGCAGCTCAGGCTGAACGTGGGCCTTGCGAATGAACTGCGTAAGCAAAATGACCGGACCTATCAATCAACCGTCTGGAGCATGGTGGGCGGTTCCGTGACGGTCATCCTTATTCTCGCCTTCTTCGCGCTCAGAACCATCTTCGCCATCCGCCGGTAGCTGAACAGCATGCGTCAGGTCATGGAAACCGCGAGCGAGCATCTTGACCTGAGCCTGAGGGCGGACGAAGTACGCCAGGACGAGATTGGCCTGAGGGCCAGAGCGTTCAACATTCTGGCGGAGAGCGTGTCGGCATCGCTGTTAAAGGTGGAAACCTCAGCGCAGTCGGTCAGTTCCGCGTCGGCACAGATTTCGGCAGGCAATGAGGATCTGTCTTCCAGAACCGAGGAGCAGGCAGCTTCGCTGGAACAGACCGCGGCCAGCATGTCCGAACTCAGTGAAACCGTTCGTCAGACCGCAGAAAACACGCGGCTGGCAAGCCAGCTGGCCAGAAATGCACAGAAAATATCAGAAGACAGCGCCGGCCGGGTGAACACGTTGCTGAGCACGATGGGTGATATCAGAGGAAGCTCTGCAAAAATCACCGATATTATTGCGCTGATTGAGGGGATTGCTTTCCAGACCAACATTCTGGCGCTGAACGCCGCGGTTGAAGCGGCACGTGCGGGCGAGCAGGGTCGGGGTTTTGCCGTTGTTGCCGGTGAGGTCCGTAATCTGGCCCAGCGCTCATCCTCCTCTGCACGCGAAATCAGGGCGCTCATTGAGTCATCAATGGGCTTTGTAGAGGCCGGTTCAGCGCAGGCTGAAGGCGTGGGAGACAATAGTCCCGCATGAATGATGCCGTGCGTCAGGTCACTGACCTTGTGGATGAAATATCTGTTGCCGCAGGCGAACAGTCGCAGGGTATCAGTCAGATGCATGAGGCTGTCAATCAGATGGACGACGTAACGCAGCAGAACGCCGCGCTGGTCGAACAGGCTTCTGCCGCATCCCGCTCGCTGATGGAGCAGGCTGCATCACTGAATCAGCTGGTGAACACCTTTATCCTTGCGTCCGGGTCAGAGAGCAGCAGGGATGCGTGCAAACCGGCTCTGGTACCGGTTCAGTCTGTTTCTTTACGCAGCGGCCCCGCCGTGGCAGTAGCCGGAAACGACAACTGGCAGCGATTCTGAGGATCATACCTGTCAGAACTGTGACGGCGGCGAAAAATATCCGGTACGGACTCACATGTTCCGGCCGTCTGCTGATAGTTATTCTGTCTGCCGCCAGAGCAGATAAAATAAACACAACATGCATTCCATCTTTTTTTTGCGACTCCCCAGCCTTGGGGAGCTTTTTTTCCTCATTATCTCTCTTCCCGGAACAAAATGACCACTGGGACCACTCAGCTTCCGCAAGAAACTCCAGTGAGATAATTTCCGCCTTTCCCTGAGCGGAACGTTGACATTGCTTTGCCCCGCTGTGCGGGGCTTTTTTTTGCGCGGAATTCTGTTTATATCCGGCTACGCGATTTGCACATTGTGGATTTTGCGACCAGGATTAAAGCGTACCGGGAATTATATGCTGCGTTCCCGGAAAGACTACTTTGCGAACCTTATCTCTTGTTCAGCCCACTCAAGATGGCGGGCTTTTTTACATCCTGTGAGGGCTGTCATGGGACCTTACGGTAATCCCGATATATACAGTGATAAGCTTATCTTCAGCTCTCGCGGGTAACTTCGTTCTATGGGTCCCGGCGGTATCAGCCATCTTGCCTTTTCATGCAGCGCCCGGCACTTACCGGGAACAATGCCCGCCGGCCTATCCCTTGGGCGGTAGTGATAAAGGCTTGTGCGGGCTGTCGTGCAGCATGTATCACCATCGAATCAACTGAATGATTAAGCACATGGTTAATCAGTCCCGAGCGTAAATGCTAGCTTAGCGTATCAACCAAACCCGCTCTGGAAATTGATCTCCGGATGAATCGAAATTCTGTCGTTCTGAAATCCTCTGGTCCTCCAGAGATAGCCAGAGAAATACCATTCTCAGTTCCTGTTACCACCCACCGCAGTGCTGACAACTTTTTCCTGTGTGATAGACATTTCTGCAAAATAACGTGCTCATTTCTGTTTACGCGAATGACGCACGCATCCACCTTTCGATTCTTACTGTACGTGCGCAGGCCAAAACCTTGCCCGGCGTCTCTGGTTTCTGAAGGACGGATTTGCGCACAGATTCCTGTGGCCATCCGTTGAACTCACCACTCCGGGCTTGGAGTTCTTCATTCCCGGCGTGATGCTTTTACATAAATCTTGCAAATGTATAAAAAGTGATTTCAATCAAATTGCACATCTGCTCTCTCTTAATCATAAAAATAATTGGACTTAAAAATAATTTTGGCATGGGTAAAACTGGCTGAAAACCCGCTTTTATGGCATTAATTTATCATAGTGCGCGAAATGACATATAATGTCAGCGCTACGCCGTTTGATCCTCATCAGAATATCTTCCATTACCGGATAATAATGCTCGAAAACAGATATAAAAACGGCTTCAGCATAAATTCCATGACGAAAAAAAAGAACTCTGGACAGAAAATATTCGGCGAAGTGAAAAAACCTGAAACACCCCCCCCCCATAAGAATATGTCGCCGCAGGAATCATTGCTTAAAAAATAAAATAAATCGGTTTTTTTAAATTTCACATGGGAGAAATTTTTTTTGTAATTTACTTCCTACTTGCTAAACGTTATTAATCATTCTGCATATGACCATCTTAATCACTCAGTTTATGATTAGGTACATCCTGTTCTTATTTTAAGGAATAAAAAATGCCCATTCCACGCAAAAGATTTCCTGTTGCTCTGATAAGTGCGACGCCGACAAAAATTACAGTTGAAAAGCTAAAATCCCAGCTGACAGATATCGGCCTAACATGCAAAGATTCCCATGAAAGTAAGTTACAGGCATATATTGATGATGTGCGAAGTCAGTTACCTCAGGGAGTCGTGCAAACCTATTCAATATTGCAGCCAGCTACTCAGGCACTGCTCAAGAGTATGCCGAGAGTCAGCGAGTTAGTTGGCGACTACGTACAGTCTTCCATCGGCGACTGGGAGCCTGATAACTCGGGCCTGGGTTATGCAACGGAGCTTGAGTACATTCAGTATTCGACACACTTTGATTGGTTAAAGGCGAACAGGCCGAGTTTTACGGGGGTTGTTGATAATCCTTCAGATTATACAGGCAGGTATGACAGCATAGACGCGGTGAAATCTTTGTTTGTTCAGGTGGGTACTACCGCATCGGCAACACTTATTAAAGGCCTTAATAAAGATTCTATCGAATCTGTCCGGAGTAATGCCATCTCTCCGCTCAATGATACAAACGCCAAAAATTATGATGTTAGCGACAGCCGGGTCATTTTCCTGGTTGATAACTACAATCCATCAACGTCGGAAGCCGATGGTGTGGGCATTTTGACAATTGAATGGCATCTGGTTATAAAGGATTACAAACAAAAAAAGAAAATCCAAAACACGATACGACATTAACAATCAAAGCCCGTTCTGTGCTCTATAGCAGCCTTGAGGACATGAATGCAGATTATCTTGCTGCGGAATCTCATTTTAAGCATAATTCGTTTCTTCTCTCCTCAATTCCCATTAGAAATAAAGTAGAAATATTCACCGCGATTCCTCCGGCTACCCGTGACACCTTTAATAAAAGTTTACCCAAGAGTGCGACCACCAATCAGTTAGAAGCTATTATATTATTCTCTCCAAACTTACAAAATGTTGGCACCATTGATAATACTAACTCAGATACGACAACCACCTACGAAAAGAGTATTACCAGTAGCTTCACATTTTCTACCAGTCAGACTTTCAGCGCCGAAGCATCGGCCGAAGTCGTGAAATCTGGATTTAAAATCGGCTTCAGCATTTCATTTACTGAACAATGGTCATCCAGCAATACTGAATCATTCAGCTTCTCTGTCGGGCCAGGGAAAAAGGCTTTTACATATCAAGGGTATTTGCAGGCAAGAATACTTCGTTACAATCCCGTCGATGATACGTTTGCTTATGATAATTCTATAGCACGATTCGTAACGAATATACCCAGTACCAGTGAAGTACCACTGGTCAGCAGCATATAAATGGCGAATTTTTACTGAGCCGGAATCGTCTGATCCCGACTTTAATATTATAGTTTATCTAAATGACGTCATTTTTAATGGCATTAAGGCTTATACTTCAGGATTCATACCTGACAGAACATCGTTAACGTACCATTCAACTGTGTTATGGGGTTTAACTCTCGTCAATGATATAAAGTTAAGCATTTCTTAATTTTCTCTTATCCAGCATTTGGTAAATTGCCTGCAAATGCTTTAGCTACCTAATAATGTGCCTGGCTGGAAAGGCGTTTGTGCCTTTTGTCATGCTACTGAAATGCGAGGCCAGTATATCAGCAATATCAATCTGAAAACGCCTGGTTTTCCAGTCTGAAATACCTGCCAGCGCCATTGTTTTATCAACCAGCATCGGGGATAAAGACGGCACGTACATGCTGGTCAGAAGTGACCAGCTCACGCTTAAAGGCTGTTTTTAAAGCTTTTTTTCGATAACGTCTTTCAGTGCCCGGTTCTCCAGGCTAAGGTCGGCAAACATCTGTTTGAGACGGCGGTTCTCGTCCTCAAGATCCTTGATTTTTTTATATCAGAAGCTTCCATGCCGCCGTATCTGGACTTCCAGTTGTAGTAAGTGGCTTCAGAGATACCGGCCTCCCGGCAGACATCTTTAACGGTTCGTCCGGCTTCAACCGACTTAATCACAGCGATGATCTGATGCTCAGTAAAACGGGCTTTACGCATAGCGATCTCCTTCGTTGGCAGATTGATTATGCCGGATGATCTCTAAATATGAATGGCACGATTATGCGGGATACTTACATCATGAGCGAGTTCATAAGTCAGAAACAACAAAAACCATTACAGATTGATATAAAAAAAGCCCCGCTAGTGGGGCTGAGCAAAAAAACGCTCTGTAAGTTTCTCTCCTGGAAGGGAGACGGAGTTTTAAACTACATCATACATCGAGATTATTAGTGGAGCCTGAACGGCATTTGTTCCATTAAAAATGTCATATTTATGCGCTTGCATTTTCTGAGTTAAGAAAATGATGAAATGCTTTATGGCTTTATGGCTTTATGGCTTTATGGCTTTATGGCTTTATGGGGGGCGAGAAAGTAATGTCGAGATATCAAATTTCAAACTGACTTGGGAGCAATCACATCAGCTTCTTTTGATGATAAAAACTCTGTATAAATGGAAAAAAACGGCAATCAGGGACACTAAGAGACGAAGGTCTTTAGATTAACTCAATCTCGTCTGCCCACAGCGAGATCTGAGATAGCGCTTGAATTGCTCCGCCCCAGTGAGTGGGCTTTTTTTTAGTTCATCGCGTTTTACCGAGGAACGCTGCTTTGGTTTTCAGAAATAAGTAGGTGTTATAACGGTATTCATATGCCATTCGCTTTATCACCTTAATTCAATTTCATCCCTTCCGGTACGCTCGTGTTAAGTCTGTGCGTCGCACTGGATAATTATTCCACCCACATACCTACTGAGTTTTTCGGCGAACTGTTTTAGCGCCTTTATTCCGCTGTCCTGTGCCTGTTTATACCATTCCGCACATCTCTCACTCGCCTCCTTTTACTTCAGGGATACTACAGCACTTTCAGCGCAATTCTCATCACATAATGTCAGCGGCTGAGTTTAATAATCTGTCGCGACTTCGGGTTATCACGCAGTGCATTTGCCTGGTCTACCTTGGCCCGGTCAAAAGCGTCACGACCGAACTTTGTGACCAAGTGGAACATGTCATAGTCCACCTGCACCTTAGGACAATGTGCCATAGCTTCCAGATTGAATGTGGTATTCATGTCCATCGTAACGATTCGATGGCGGCGCATCAATCCGGGTACAGGTGGGCTTTATTGATAACAATTTTGTGCGCGCAGGTTACACAACATAAAGAAAGACATAAAATCACCTAAAGCGGCTTAAATCTCCCTGCTTTCAGCTATCGGAAGTTATGCTGTATTTTCCTGCACCTATCAACATAATACTGAGCGCTCCAAAAAAGAATAACGCTTCCGTTTCAAGGCCCCACGCACCTACTTTTGTAACTGTTAGAAACCTCTCCATTCCTACCAAGAGTGTTGCAATAACAATATTAAATGCATATATAAGTGCTGCAGGTCTTGTCAAGAATCCCAATATAATGAAAATCGGCGCTATTATTTCTCCTGCGAAAACACCGTAAGCAATAAATGCGGGAATCCCTTTAGCTTCAAGTATAGCTGAAATCCATTGAGTACCGTGAAGAATTTTAGCTACTCCATGAAACATAACAAGAATCCCGAAAGTCAACCTAAGAATGAGTTTGCCAGCATCAGGGTGGTCAGTTAACTTGTTAAAAACAGTAATGCTTTTTATCATTTTTTCTCTCCATTGATTTAAATTTCTTTATAAACGGATTCCTGAAAAAAACTTAACTTTATGAGGTTTTTTTGAATTACGAAATTTTTTTATAAAAGAATCTAATCTGTATTTAATTTATAATCTTTAGAAAATGTCAAGTTAATAATTTCATGATACCTTGAATATAAGAAGTTTACTCAGAGTAAAAAAAGGAAAAATTTTTAGAAAAAGGTAATCATGGTAAGTTTATGGTGATTAAAAAGCCAAAAATTGCATTTTCAATTTTTAATTATAAGCGATAATTGTGTGGTGACGTTATTTATATTTTTACCTCAATGTTTTGTAAGTGTTTTTTAGATGGCAAGTCTATCAGTGCGGTGGTTTTATAGTAACGATATGCTTTTTTTAAGTAAGTAATGGCTTAAGTATTCAATCACGCACACGCAATCAGAGAAGACTTTTTGAGTACTAAAGATCTTTTTCAATTATACGATGTCATTTCTTCCAGAATAAATAGTTTTTATCTATTTTTTATAATTATTTTATCTTTTAATAAATTATAATATTTAACAGCGTAATTGCTGAATCAATACCTGTTTAATAAACATCTGATTATAGTCGATAATTTCAGACGATGGTACTGCGTTTTTTGAAGTTTTTAACATTACGTAATGTCATTAGGATAGCAGTTGCAGCAAAAATGATAAGAATAATTGCTATTGCCAGCATAGCCTTAAATGCATACTCCTTGAACAAAAGCATTCCAGTGATACAACCGCTTAAAAAGCAAGCTATTGTTGTCAAATGTGTACACAGTTGCTTAAAAGCGAAATATCGATTGCAAAGTGTTCCGGAAATGATAAACGACAATATATAGGTACCTAAAGCAATGCCCACATCAGTAAGAGTGCCGGTGATGTGAGTAGATCTAACACGTCCATTCGAAAGTTGGGTCGAAATTGTATTATGCAACCCCATTATAAAAGACATAGTAATCATAAACCCATTATTATGAGCTGGAGAATAAAATAAGCTTTCAAATAGCGATGCTGTAGCAAGAATTACTCCCTCTAATATTAAGATAATGCAGAATATTGTTCTTATTCTAAGTGTCTCGCCTAGCAGAGTTATTAATCTCGCAATCGTACATCCAGATAAAAATGCAGAAACTAATCCAATAAGGAAAATTAACTTGCCAGAGTTTGAGGAGAATACTTCTGCTGATATTTGAGATGTGTTCCCGCTCATGTGTGATGGAAAAATACCAAATGCACAAAGCGCCATCGTATTCAAGATCCCAGCTGTTGTTGCCATTGCTAATGCAAGATGTCGGTCTTCTGAGTGTGACCTCATTCTTTTTTTCCTTACTAGCATATTATCCTCTTGTAGCCCTGACATGGAAAATCTATGTGGATTTTTCCTTGTGAAGGTTCCGATTTATTTTATTTTTTATGTGATTTCACGTGGTGACTTTAGCGTTTTTTTTGTTTTTTTATAGCAAAGAGAAAATTTTAACATTCCTGAAAGTTACTTTTTTCTTAATAATCATATTTTTTGAAGATGACTTAATTTAATATTTTTATATGTTTGCGAATCAATAAGAGTTGGTATGGGTGTTACCAGTGTCGTGGGTTTCATCAACGATGACTTTTATTACAAGTGTATTTCTCTTGGTTATAACAATTTTTAGCTCTGAAAATATAAAAATCAGATCGTATTTATGGGTTGTTTGCTATATGATTCTTGATGTACATCAAGAATCATATAGTTTCAGTATCTAAAGCTACTTGAGAGTAATGTTTATATCAGATTTTTTTTCTAAAGGTTACAAATTCATCATCACGCTCAGTGACTTGCCAGCCATTTTTCAATAGCCGCTGTATTTGGTTCGTGTTGCTGATGAATACATTTCCTAATTTGTATTTATATCCTTCATTTATCAAATGCTGATCTCTTATTTCCATCATTCTTTTTCCTAAGCCAAGTCCCTGAGCACTATGGCTAATCACCATATTTACAAAAGCACTTTTTTCGCGGCTGTCTAGATCTTGGAAATAGTCAGCAAGTCCAACGAGTTTACCTCCGCGGAAAAGCCCAATGCTTTCGTCATTTTTGTAAAGGTCGACCTGGTTTGCTTGCCGGGGAAAATCGCCAAATCTTTTTTCATATGAATCTTGATCTAAGCTCATGATAAAGTCTTTAAGTTTTAATTGGTCTTCTCTTGAGTTCAAATTTAATTTACGGAAAGTCGGTTGTAAAAAAGCGTCTGATGATGCTGAAGCAATACTTCTTGCATGAGAAGTATTGCTGGTACTTGCTGCAGATGTGAAACCCGATCTGGATGCGGGCCGCCCGGTCGTCTGGCTAAAAATGGACTGCGATGGCAATACTGAACTTGAGGAACGAGAAGGTGTTCGCTGCACTTGCGTGGCGTATATTGGGTTCTGTGCCATCGTTAAATGCCCTGAACGGGAGGGTGTTCGATGCGGCATATCGGCATAAACAGGATATTGCGGCATTGAGGAATGTCCGGAACGAAACGGATGAGGTTCAGGTTGATTAGCATACATCGGATTTTGAGTCATTGGGACATGACCAGTACGAAAAGGGGAGCGCTGCGGAAGATAGCCGTATGCTGCATAGGGCGTTGTGGTGGAAGCACCTGAGTGTGTGGGGAGACGTTGCGGTGTGTTACTGTAAATAGAGGAAATAATTAACGGGGTGCCCGAACGCGAAGGTGGGCGTTGAGTTATACCGGATGGTAGATTACTAACTGGCATTGAATCGTAACCTGAATGGGATGGTGGTCGCAGCTGTGCTGAGCTTGATTGAGTGTTATGCGAAGTGTTTGCTTGTCTTGATGCGGGTCTGTCACTTCCTGATTGGTAATTATTATAAAGATGGGGATATTGAGAATTTCCGGGAATACGACCTGACATCATTACACCTTGTTATTTAAATCCTATTAAGTGTCTTGTATGCTATTGTTGTTCCATTTTTCTCATATTTAATTCATTATTTTTTTTGATTTATTAAACAAGCCCATTAAAACTTATTTATTCATATAAAGTAATGGCAAGGATTGATTTTTCGAAAAGCATTGATAGAAAGTCATGATTTATATGGATGCAAGCTTTGACTTTATTTTGCTATCTGACTGTAAAGTTAATAGAGGATGACTCTCAATTTAACACTTAATCAAAACACCACTTGACGTTATTTTACCTATGAATACCATTAATAAAATATTTTTAGACCGTGCTTTGACATATTTAAGTTTTATCGTGATAACTATAAGATTAAACGTGTGTATAACTCGGAAATTCCACGGCGTTATTATCAGCTTGGTTTTATGGGGACGTCTATTAAAGGCTTACACTCATCATTGCAATAAAACCAGCATGACGGATAGCATGTTCGAATACTGTGGGGATTCTGGCGCTGAACGCCGAGGTTGAAGCGGCGCGGGCGGGCGGGCGGGCGAGCAGGGGCGGGGTTTTGCCGTTGTTGCCGGTGAGGTCCGTAATCTGGCGCAGCACTCATCCTCCTCCGCTCGCGAAATCAGGGCGCTCATTGAGTCATTAATGGGCTTTGTAGAGGCCGGTTCAGCGCAGGCCGAAGGTGTGGGAGACAATATGTCCCGTATGAATGATGCCGTGCGTCAGGTCACTGACCTTGTGGATGAAATATCTGTTGCCGCGGGCGAACAGTCTCAAGATATCAGTCAGATGCACCAGACTGTCAACCAGATGGACGATGTAACGCAGCAGAACGTCGCGCTGGTCGAACAGGCTTTTGCCGCATCCCGCTTGCTGATGGAGCAGGCTGCATCACTGATTCAGCTTGTGAACACCTTTATCCTTACGTCAGCCTCAGGGAGCGGCGGGGCTGCGCTCAACCCGGTTCGGTCCGTTTCTTTGCGCAGTCACCGGTAAGATCGAGATGCACGACGTTTAAAGGTGAAAACCCCATACCGGCGGTAAACATGCTGCGATCACTGTTGCGCATGTCTGCGCGGTAACCGGCACGCAGCTGCGCCCAGTTTAAGGCTTCAGCTCGGCGCTAACGCCGGCATACTGTGCTTTTTCATCCGATGCAAAACCGCTGGCCGGTGTCAGGCCAGCGTCTGTGGCCAGCGTGACAAAACAGTTGCTCCACGCCTTGCCGGCAGTCGCCTGCGGGGGGATCTGGAACGTGCCAGTGATCCCGTTGATTTCAGGCGTACTGATGTTACGCGCCACAAGGTTTCGTCCGGTCAGTCCGACGGTCCACTCTGACGTCAGCCGAGCCGCAAAGCCGAAGTCAACGTTTGCGCCGCTTTCAGAACGCTTCCAGTCACCGCTGCGAAAATCTGACACGCTGTAGTTATTGACGGAAACGTTGTACTTTCAGGTATCCACGCGCTGAACCTTTGGCGTGATACCGACAGAAACCGGCGTGTCAGCCAGGATAAACTGATGCGCTGCGGCGATACCGTATTCCGTGCCCCGTGCCCCGTGCGGCGACGCCCTGCGCCCGAGAGGTCATCTGGTCAATAGTCCGGGTCGGCGAGAAAATGCCGCTCCGTGCCGTATCGAGATACGCTAGGTCACGCTGGGTGATATCGGTGCGGACTTTCGCCTGTCCCCAGCCTTTAGCCACAAAGGCGAAAGGGAGGGTGTCATTGGTAATGGCAATCACCGCAGAAAGCCCGGCACTGGCATGCCCGCTGTCGCCATCGACATCCTACAGTGCTTTTTTCAGCGCGGCCGCCTGTCGTGAACTGTTGCCGGTGCCCGCTGAATCACTGAAGTCGTCAAAGGTACTTTTTACCCTGCTCAGTCCGTCACGCAGGTTATCCGGATCGCTGATTTGTGCCCCAATGCCCGGCAGGATGAGCCCGATGTCGTCACCCGTATCGTGTCGGGTCATCAGCGCGGGGTCACAGCGGCAAGATAATCTGAAGACGCCACGCCGGTTCCCCCTATGGCTTCGTTACGCGCTTCGGTCCAGATTGTTGCGGCATTCACTGACGGCAAGGCTGAAGCCAGTAATGCCAGAATAATGCTGCGTGTTAACAGTTTTCTTTTCATTACTTATTTCCTTTTCTTGTTTTTGACAAAGTGGTTTCCCTGGTGCTGATGCACCAATTAAATAAACAAGCTTGTTTTTTTGTTCTTTAAATACAGTTAACCGAAGCTCATGACTTCTTTCAGATAGTCTTCCCATTTAGGCGTAATATGAAACGCCGGGTTTGTTACGGGTTGCTATTCCTCCTCGCTCCACATGAAATTTGGTCTTGTTTTATACTTACCCTTAATATTTTATCAGTGACGGATGAGACTGAAAACGGCAAATCAGAGCCATCTCTCAGACTGTCAAATATCCTGACCAGTAATTTGCGAAAAGAATTTTTGCAACCCTTCCTTTTAACCGCAGTAATTCACAGAAAGAAAGCGTTTGTCTCTGATTCGGTGCTGACCGAAAGAGGGACTACACAGGTTAAATAATTACTTTCAAGGGGCATGCCATTAATAAATCTATTCCGGGTGGCTGTGATTACCATCTCCTCGTTGAGATTAAGCTCTGGCTGAGCTGTGTAATCCTGACGCCTGAAAAAACGTAAGGAATTAATCACTGTATCTTTATACGGCAGAAGGCATTCAGCAGCCTGCCAGAAGTCACGCAGTACCACGGTCGGAACCGGAAGAATGTCCTCTCCGGCGAGCCAGCTGGAATGAACACCGAATCATGACGCAAGCTGTTCCATAACAGGCAGAGTCAGGTGATCAAGTGTACGTTCCTGGTTCTCAAGTACACTCATGCCGATGTTCAGCTCAGAGAGCAGTGTGGCACCTGCGCCACATTAAGGCTGTGGCGGTCCATCAGGTGCCAGAAACGCTCATAAACTCGGTTTACCGTGGCTTTGCGGGGCGCTGTGGTTTCTGTCATGACGCCCTCGACAATCACATTGACCAGCTCCGAAACACAGATGCCGAGTTTATGAACAATCTAATTCAAAAATTCCTGTAATGCCGGCCGGAAACAAATGTTCACTGGCGGACTTACGGTTTTTTCCCTTCCGCAAACTGCTCAAGCAACTGCCTCTGCTCTAAGGCGACGCAGGCTTGTCAGAATGCTGGCAGATAACAGCCCGCTTTCACAGTCCGTCACCGATGCGTGGTTGCTGAAGCCTGCGCAGGCAATGCTTGAGCGTGTGCAGGACTGCCCGGCCGCATGGAAGGGAGCATATTCGTCGCCGGGGGGATTTGGCGACCTGAGCCTCGGCGTGGTAGTGCGGGCGGTCAGGCTCGTCAGGGGAATGATGCTGCCGCCCGGCGCCACACCTGAAGAGCAGTCGGCACTTGCTCTGGGTTGGGTCTGCGCAGTATTCTGGGCTGGCCTGTTTCATCATCTGCCCTAGCTGACGCAGGTGGAAGGCGCGACACAGTCCGGAAAAATCTGGTATCCGGGGCTGCACAAGCCGGACAGTCCGTGGCGGGTCCGGCCCGCAAAGACTGCCCGTGCTCCGCCCCTGACAGGTCAGTACATGGCTGCTACCTGAAACAGGCATGCTGTGGCTTCATCAGTGGCCGGAAGCATCCCGCTGCCTTCTCCAGTTTCTGTCGGGTGAGCGTGTTAGTGCTGGTGTGCTTTACAGCATCATTATTCAGGCGCTAGAGGGGAAAGGTGTTGCTATTAATGGTCTTTCAGATACTACTAATGCGTCTTCTTTAAATCTGAATACGGAAGCGCAACGTGCTGATAATTAACAAAGTTTATCACATACTGCACCTGTCCTTTTGCCCAGTAAAATCGTTTCAGTAAATATTTTAGGGGCAATTGAAAGTAATGAAGCGACTTATACTTCCCCTCAGCCAGCCAGCCAGCCAGCCAGCCAGCCAGCCGGAGAGGAGACAGCTCCAGGAACAGAAATACCAGAGTTACCGTTACTGAGCTCCGCGCTGCAGTCTGCACTCGGCGGGAACGAAGCCACTGAGTATGGTTCAGATAGTGAAAATGAAAAGGAAGATTCAGAAATTAGACAGGGAGTGGATTTACTTTCGGTACTGGACCTGATGGCTAAAGGGGAGGCCCCCGTCTTATCAGCCGGACAAACTGCTGAGTCAACGAAGCAGGAGTAAACGGAAGACGGGAAGCCGGTGGACGACAGTGAACCCTCAGATGGCAACGTTTTTCTGGACTGGCTCAGAGAGGGTGTTGAGGCAGGAACGTTTACCATTAATGAGTCTGACAGTCTTCTGCATGTACTCGCCGGTTTTATTTTTATGATATCGCCTGATGTTTTTTTTAGATTTATTTCATCGCAGCTAAAAAATAACTACGACAAAAATAAGCTCCAAAAAAGCTTTGAATCACTGGGCTTTCATCACTCACGAAATGGTAAGGGTCTTTACACTTACCATAAATATGACTCGCCAGATAAAAGCGGTCAGTTTACTAAACTGTCGGGCTACATGATTAAGTCTGACATTATTTTAAAGAAAGGACGCTGTTTTTCAGACAGCATGTGGCTCTCCCCAAAAAGAGAGTGATTACAGTGCTAATAAATAAAGAGGTTACCGTGGCTAATAACATTACATTTGATGATTTACTGAATGACTATTTTTTTAGCAAGGCACTCCGTGAAGCTACGGAATGGAGTTATCGCAAGGTCGTAAAAACATTTATTCATTTTGCCGGACCGGACATTATTCCTGGAAATGTGACCAATCATATGGTTCTTACATGGAGGAGAAAAGTTATTGCTGATGATAAGCTTTCTAAAATAACCTGGAATAACAAACTGACCCACATGCGGGCAATTTTCAATTTTGCCATCCACAAGGGATATCTCTCTCCCCGGGAAAATCCGTTCAATGGCGCAGTTGCAAGATCTGATGTAAAGCGTAAAAAAACTCTGACTGATGTACAAATTAAAAAAATCTACTTTCTCATGGAGGCCCGTGAACAGGATGAAATCATTGGTGTAGGCGAATCCCGCAAAAATGCACTGCGTCCATGCTGGTTCTGGCTGACAGTGCTGGATGCTTTACGTCGAACCGGAATGCGTCAAAATCAGCTGCTTCATATAAGACTTTGCGATGTAAACCTGACTCACAACTGGATCAGCCTCCGACCTGAAGGGGCTAAAAATCACCGCGAGCACAGGGTCCCTGTAACAAGCCAGCTGCGCCCGCGTCTTGAGAGGCTGTATAATCTTTCACTGGATAGAGGAGCAAAGATGGAGGATCAGCTTTTCAACCTCTCAAGGTTTGACGGCCGAAGAAATGAGGTCAGTGAGAATATGGATAATCCTCCTCTGAGAGCCTTCTTCAGACGACTTTCCAAAGAATGCGAGTCAAATCTAACTGTCTGATTTAAAATATGGAAAAAATACGAAGGATTTATTTACATTATCTTGACAGAGAGGCTGAAGAACAGGTAAATACGTTGCTGAAGTGTTTTTAATGGATGTGAGAAGTCCAAAGGATGCTGCTAACATCCTCCGGACTTTAAAGTCCCGTGTTCAACAAAGGTTCGGTAAGCATATTTACCAACTTATCGCTGAAGGGGACCCTCTGTCTTGCCCGTTAAGGATCTCAACCCTTAACGAACAGGCTCTGAAGAGTGGTGCCCGAACCCGGAATCGAACCAGGG
>Ga0308162_1001464_pt1 | contig 18693 bp, 24 predicted proteins | sample PhySR2_FD_201370 | JGI IMG/M metagenome (GOLD analysis project Ga0308162, IMG submission 201370) | Phyllosphere microbial communities from UC Gill Tract Community Farm, Albany, California, United States - DLSLS.R2 | ecosystem: Host-associated > Plants > Phyllosphere > Unclassified | place: USA... | reverse complement strand
TGAAAGCGCAGCCGATCAGCGTGATTCAGGTTGAAGATAAAGCGCATCCGGGCCAGATGATGAGTCTGCAGCCGATTGTTGAGCGCACCCAGGCGCTGTGCGGTAAATAAACCTGTCGGGTGCAGCATCGCGCTGCGCCCAACCCCTCTTTTTTGCCGTTGCGATCACAAACTGATCCGGTTTATGGTCCTGCGCCTCCCGTTTGCTGGCAATTCCACCGCGCTGTTCTAATGTTAAATGGCAAGGCGACATCGCCTTCATAAATGCCAACTTTTAGCGCACGGCTCCTTGAGAGCCATTTCCCTGGACCGAATATAGGAATCGTATTCGGTCTTTTTTTGGTTGGCATTTTAAAACAGTAACTTACAATATAATCAATCAGTTAAACGCAACCCTGTTACCTTCTGTTCTACTCTGCTGGACTCTGTGCCGCCACTTTGTCGCCACTTTTCTTCGCTATCAACGCCAGCGGATTGCAGCGAATTGCATCCTCAAGATGGTCGGGCGCGAAGTGCGCATAACGCATAGTCACCCTGATGTCGGAATGCCCGAGAATACGCTGCAGCACGATGATATTTCCTCCGGCCATCATAAAGTGGCTGGCAAAGCTATGACGCAGTACATGGCTCATCTGGCCTTCGGGTAATTCAATACCGGCCAGGCGAATGACCCGATAAAACTGGCGATAGCACTCTGCAAAAAAACGCCCCTCTTTGTCTTTTAATTCGTTATACAGGACGTTGTCGATGGGTACCGAGCGGTTCTTTTTGCCTTTGGTATTGATGAAAGTGATTTTGTTTGGAGACAATTGTGAGGCTTTAAGATTCGCGGCTTCACTCCACCGGCACCCGGTTGAAAGGCAGATTTTGATAATCAGCGTCAGATCGGGGTTATCGTGAACTTTGCAGGCGGCAAAAAGCTTTTGTATCTGGGTTTCAGTCAACCATGCCATTTCTTTCTCTGGCTGATCAAACTCCCGTATATTTTTAAGTGGGTTGGGGTAGCTGATTTCGCCAAGCCGTTCCAGCTCATTGAAAAGAGCACGAAGGAATGCATGTTCACAGTTAATGGTACCCGGTGAGACCTTTAACGATTTATCACTGGTTTTGTATCCGTTCTGTATGAGGCCCTGTAAACGCCGATCCCGATAATGTGCCCAATCTTTCGAAGTGATAGAGGCAGCAACGGGGTTTCCCATGCCATTGCAAATAATATTGAGTTTGCCGAGTCGGCCTTTTCTGTCACTTAGCGAGCAACCGTGCAGTTTGTACCATAGCTCGATAAGTTCGCTAAGCTTTCGGTTATCCTCTTTCTCAGCCAGCCAGGGTTTAGCCTTCATTTCGTCCTGAGTGTATTGCTCAAATGCAATGGCTTCAGCTCGGGTCCTGAACTGTCGTCTCACTCGTTTACCATCCCTTCCATTGAGATAGCACTCGCAGAGCCACTTACCTGTATTCAATTTCCTTATTGCCATGCAGCCCCCTTGATAAAAGGGGGTTAAATTACTGTATATAAAACCAGTATTCAATGTTTGATTGTAGTTTTTCAAACATGAAAAAGCCCGCTGAGCAGGCTAAATTAGTGCAAAAGGGAAGGTTGCTGTTGGCTGGTGTAGAGTGGAACCTTATTGATTTGCCCAGGTGAGACAATCATTCCAGTAACGGTCTCATGCGTTTTGAATGTGCAGCTGCAATTAATATTCTGGCATTGGTGATAACGTTCTTTTGTTTCTTTTGAAACATAGCGGCTACTTTTTGCGTGGGCTGCTGTCTGGCATAAAGGGCAGTGCATCATCATCAATATCCTCAAAAAAGGGCAGGGGAGAGCCACTTAGTTTGAATATGCAAATCGTGTTTTGCAAATTACACCCGAATTAAGCAGTTTCCGTTTCACCCTCTGTTTCTGACTGATATTCAATATCTGAAAGCAGCACTTCAAACTCAAGCGTGGTTGTATACCCGCTGCCGCTCAGGCTATGCGTCACCTTACTGATAATCCACGGCTGCGCATCGATCACCGATTTAAAGCCGCTCACCCTGACCGGCGTTTCCGGGTACAGGTCGGCGCGGCCCATTGCGAGCGTGAGCGAGAACTCAGCGACGCCGCGCTGCAGCTTATCCCATTTCGCTTTAGCCGCCCGCATCGCGGCCGCTTTCGTCGCATACACGGTCGTCAGGGTGAATATGTTGTCTTCCGTGCCAGCCAGATAATCACCCTCTCTGGCCTCCGGCGTCTTGGTCGCGGTCGCCTTTTTCTTCTTCGCCGCGGGGTGCTCCAGCGCGCGCAGGTGCTTTACCTTCGGCTTGCGCTTCACCTTAACTTTCTTTGGCTTCGGGTCTTTGGTATGCAGCCAGCTTGCCGAGACGCCGGTGTATGCGCCACGGTCGGCAATGCTGAAGCTGTGCCGGTCGCCATCCTGCCGTGTGATAGTCATCTGCGGGATTGGCTTGCCGCTGGCGGTGACGCCGTTACCGGGCTTTATAAACAGGAGCCGTCCGGCCTTCACTGCCGCAACCGCACCGTACAGCGTGGCGAGGCGCGTCAGGAATTTAGCGTCAGTCTCCTGCGTCTGGTCGATGTGAGCCACGGCAAGTCCGGCGAATCCATCGGCCAGCATGGGCTTTAAGTTATTGCGCGCGGCTATCTGCGTCACGACTTCCCCCAGGGTTGTGTCGTGATAGGACACTTCCCGGCGGGAATTGAGCGAACCACGGAAATCAGCACTGCGGGCGCGAATGGTCATGGTGTCCGGCGCGCCGTGGTGCTCAACCTCATCAACGGTGAAATTACCCTTACCGAAAAGCGTCTGACCTTTCCAGCCGAGAAACAGCGTTATTACTGCACCACGTACCGGCATCGCCAGCTGCCCGTCGGCGTCGTCCAGTTCAATATCCAGCTGGTCAGCCTCAAAGCCGCGATTATCAGTCAGCGTCATCGAGATAAGGCGATCCCGGATACTGGTTGTGACGTCCTTAGAGTTAACCTTCAGCATGAAATCCGGCGTCAGCTGCGCCCCGGCCTGTACCGGCAGGCTGCTTATCCCGATCATCCCAGCAGCCCCCCTGCAGATGAAATCAGGCTACCTGCTGCCGACTTCACGCCGTCGATTGCCGACGTGAGCTGCCCTGGCAGACTGGCGGAGCCGCTGATAAGCCCGTCAGCCTGTTTCTTCAGATCGCCAAACATGGAAGTCAGCGACTCATCAACGCGCTTCAGACTCAGGGTAAACATGATTTTGCTGGCCGTACCGTTGGGGTAAAACTCGCTGAAGGTGTTAGAAATACTCTCGATCACGTACATGCCGTAAATCATGCCGCTGCCGCCAATCAGCGGCCACGCCATGCCCTCGTCAGCCATCAGGCGGATTGCCATCAGCGACAGCGAGCCGCCCGTGATTTCCGGGCGAAGCTCCCCGGATAGCGTGATCTTTTCATCGCCCGGCCCGATAAACTGCGCCGCCGGACGCTGCCCGAACCGGCTGTTAGTGGGCCAGCGGTAGTCGATATTCTGCTGCATATCCCCGTAAGGCAGGGTCTGTCGCATAAACGGCATCATGCCGTATATCATCATCATCGGTTAATCCTCCCAGCCCATTTTGCTGCGGTTCTGCGCCTGACGATTTCGCTGCTCTTTTGCCTGGTGCTGAGCCATCAGCGCCATTGCGTCGTCTTTGGTCATACCCTCATGCATGTTGATTTCATACTGATAGGTATTCTGGCTGCGGTCGGTGAATCTGCCCCCTGCTGACGGTGAGGAAACCGGCCGGTAAGGCGCGCCACCGTAAGCGATGTTGTATTGCAGCCCGCCGGTATCTGCGCCCGCGCCACCGGTTGCTACCGGATCCGGGGACGGGACTTTGTCTTTGAGGCCATCGGATTTCGTGTCGATAATGCCGAGCTTATCCAGCACCCAGTTGATGCCGCCCATAAGCTGATCGAGCGCGTGCCCCGGAATTTTCAGCGCCTCGGCCAGCATGTTGCCGAACTTCTTACCCATGTATCCGGCGGCGGCAAGTTCGGTCTGCGTGGATTTCACCGGCTCCAGCAGTTTGCCGAACCAGTCCCACAACTCTTTGACCTTGCCACCTACCCACTCAAACACCGGCTTCAGCGAACCGAAGGAATCACTGATCGGCCCCATCGCTGCGGTAAAGCCTTCGGCCATGCCCGCGATAAAGGCGCTGATGGGTTCCCAGTATTTCCGCACCAGTAATGCCCCGGCCACAATTGCCGCTGCTACGGCCACAACCGGCAGCGTGATAGCGCCGAGCGCGGCCGTAATCGCTCCGCCCGCGATGCTGAATGCCGTACCGAGGAAGCCCGCCCCGGCAATCAGTGTATTTACGCCCGCAATCACCGGCCACGCTACCAGCCCGATGGCGCCCAGCGCCCCGGCTAACATCAGCCCGCCCATAACGACTTTTGCGATACCGCCTGCCAGCTCTGGGTTAGCTTTAATCCAGCCATCAACCTTCAGCAGCAGCGCCGCCGTGTCCTGGGTAAGTGCGCGCAGGCTGCCATCGTTCTGATCAAACAGATCGGTGCCGATAGCCTCATAAGCAGACTGCAGCTCTTTCAGGTCGCCGCCGAGATTATCCTGCATGACCTGGACCAGCTCGGCCGTTTTACCATCAGAGGCTTTAAACGTGGCGGTCAGCTGGTCGAGCTTGCCGGTTGAGGCGGCAGTCATCAAAATCGCAGCGGCTCCACTTGCTTCCTCACCGAAGATGGTTTTCATATACTCGGCGCGCTGGCCCGTTCCCAGCTTGTGACGATCAAAGCTCGCCTGCATTTCTTTCAGAATGGTGAAGATCGGGCGGGTATTTCCTTTGCCGTCTGCGGTTTTAATCCCCAGCTCTTTGATAGCCTTGAATGATTCGCCGGTAGGAGCCTGCAGACGACTCACCACTGCCTTGCCACCCGTACCCGCCATAGAGCCGGTGATTTTGCCGTCATGCAGAGCGCCGACCATTGCTGCCGCCTGCTCGATGCTGACGCCCGCATTTTTCGCAACTGGAGCAATGTAAGTCAGCGCGTCGCTCAGCCCGTCAAAGTCAGCGGCCGTTTTATTAAGAGTCATCGACAGCACGTCGCCGATGTGCGCAACTTTATCATTCGTGAGCTGAAAGGCTGACTTCATCCCCATCAGAAGCCCGGCGTTTTCCTCCATCGTGCGCTTGTTTGCCAGCGCCATGTTGAGCGTAACCGGCGTAACGGCCTGAACGGCAGCGGCGTCGCCGCCACCTTTGGCGATAACGATTTGCGCACCTGCGGCATCATCGGCAGAGGCAGCCGTTGTATCACCCAGCTGACGCGCCTGCGCACGCAGGGCTTTCATTTCCTGCGATTCTTTTCCAACGCCGAGCACGGCCTGCAGCTCGGAGTTCTTCTGTGCGAAATCAAACCCCGGCATCAGCAGCGACGTAGCCGCCATACCGCCAACCGTGGCGGCACCGATACCGGCCGCGCCCATGTTGCGCACCTTACCCGACAGCTCCTGCCCTTTGCGGTAGCGCTCGCTGGTCTGGTTCAGCCGCTCCTGCTGTGCATTCAGCCGCTGCAGCTCCATTTTCTGCCGACTCAGGCTGACGGTTGCCTGCGCCGAGGCGGATTTCAGACGCTGCTGCTCGCTGCTCAGTGTTTTAGTAGAAATCCCCGCTGCGTTAAGTGCCTCGCGCTGCTGCTGCACCGAAAGGCGCAGACTGTTGGACTTCGTCTGCAGCTCAGACGCTGCCTGCCGGGCCTTTTCCAGTGCGCGGGCCTGCTGTGTCGTCGGGCGCTCCGTGTTTTTAAACTGCACGGCCAGCGCTGCTACCTCCTGCTTTGCGTCTTTGAGGCTCTGCTGTGTGACGGCCAGCTGCGCACTGGCCTTGCGGAAGCCATCAATTTTCCCCGCCTGCGCGTCCAGTTCTTTAATCGTCGTCTGCGTCTGGCGTATGTCAGACGACAGATTTTTGGCAGCGGTCTGCACGGCTTTGAAGGGGCGCGAGGCTTTGTCTACCGCATTCAGCAGCACCTGCACTTTAAGGTTATTGCTCATCCGGGGTTGCTCCGCTGCGGATAAAGGCTTTATGCCGCCAGTCCATCAGCTCGGCCAGCGGCATGTCGTACATCTCGGAGGGTTGCCAGTGAAATATCGTGGCAATGTCGGCCATCAGGTCGTTGACCGTCAGGCCGTGCGGCCAGTCTGGTCGTCCGACTTCGACTGCAAAAAACCGATCACCTTTCCGCCCAGCGCAATCAGGTCAACCGGATCAAGAGCGTTGCACTCGGCCTTTGTCAGTGCTGGCAGGGTAATGCGGGGCAGCACGGTCAGCAGGGAATCAACATCCGACTGGCACAGATCAGCCAGGCGCACGCCGCGCAGGCTTCCGGCCGTCGGCTTAATCAGCTCCACGCTTTTGATTTCGGTTTCGCCGCGCAGCAGCGGGGTTTCAAATTCAACAACGTTATCTTTCTTTTCCATGATTGTTCTCTGTAGTCAGTTGAAGCCAGCGGCGGGCGCTGGCGTCAGGGTTTATACCAGGCCGAGGTTTTTACGGCGCTGCTCAAGGCGGTCAACACCGTTAACCTTCTCCACCATGTTGATGGTGTCGATTTCGATCAGCTCTTTGCCGTTAAAAGTCAGCTTGTAATAGGTGTTTTTACTGGTGATTTTGGTTTCGGTATCTTCACCCTGTTTGGCTTCGCCGAAATCAAACGACTGATGCTTACCGCGCACCTCAATCTCTACCGCGATTTCCTCGCCGGTATCGTCGCGCTGGTAAGAGCCGGTAAAGCGCAGGGGAATGTCAGACGCGCCCCACTGCGTGAGTACCAGCTCATCGATGCCGCCGATGCTCCATTCAACATCGAGCGCGTCATCTTCCAGACCGTTATCGATAAAGGCCGCGCCGCTCATGCCGCCTGCGCGGAACGGGTCGAGCTTGCGCGCCAGCTTAGGCAGGGTCACGGCGGTGACGACGCCCTGATAGCTGTTGGCGTTGTTAAAAAGGTTCATGCCCTTCAGTTTGCGTGGCAGTGCCATTTATCCGGCTCCTTAGCTGTTTACGGATGCGGCGAAGTTCGCCAGGTAGGTGTCGGTGATGCGCTGGCGCAGCGTCAGGTCTTCCAGCGGCGGAACCGGCGTATAGTCGTAATCGATAAAGAGCTTGCCCGCCTTCAGGGTGTCTTTATCGTTGGCGCTTTCGTCATACCAGGCGGATGCACCCAGCAGATAACCGGCGCTAACCAGCTCGCGGAATTTCGCATTGATGCCCGCGATAATCTCGCGCACCAGAACCGGCGTCAGCGGCTTGTCAACCGCCCACATGTGCGCTTCGGCCATCGTGTCGGCCAGCACCTGCGCGGTGCGAGTGTAGTTCTCAAACTGAAACAGCGGATCATCACTGCAGGTACGGTTGCCCCAGTAGCGAAAACCATCTTTGCGGATTAGTGTGGTAACGTCGGCCTCGTTGAGCAGGTCAGCGTCGGTGCCGGTCTGCTGCAAATCCCAGAACACGGATGCGGAAATGCCGGTCACACCGTTGACGCCGACGTTAGACAGGGTTTTGTGCCAGCCTGTGTCGTTGTCGATTTTGGCGCGCAGGCCCAGCGCGCGCGCGGTCGCAAAGGCGGTATCGGATTTACTGGTCGCGGTGTTCCAGGCGAGAAAGTCCGGCCAGATAACCATCAGCTCACGCTGGCTGAAGTTCTGGCGATAGAGGCGGGCTTCGGAAATGGTTTTGCATTCCCACGCTGAAACGTAGGCGAAGGCGCGCAGCTGCTGCGCAATGCTGGCAAGCGCGGTTGCCACCGCCAGTGAGTCCAGCCCCGGCACGCCGAGAATACGCGGCTTAACATCGAGCTGGGTCTGCGCGGCGAGCAGCGCTTTCATGCCGGTATACTGGCCGTTTTCATCCGTGCCGCCGATGATATTGGACGTGGTTTCGGCTTCGTCGTCACCTTCAGCCACGCGCACGACGACGGTCACGGGTTTTGACTGATCGGCAATAGCCTGCAGCGCAGCGGCGAGCGTGCCTTTTTTACCTGCTTTGCCGACAGCTGCCTGCACGTTGGTGATAAGTACCGGCGTATTAAGCGGGAAGGTTGCCGCGTCCGCATCCTGCGCAGTGCAGACCATGCCCACGATTGCGGTTGATACGGTTGTAATGGTGCGCGTGCCGTCGTTGACTTCGACTACGCGGACACCATGATGATAATCAGACATCTGATGCACTCCATTTGGTGGGTGTGCTCAGGGTGTCAGGTCGGCGAAAGGCGTGCATGCGGTTGCAGTTTGCTCATCAATGAGCAAACAGGATTTAACTGTCAGAGAAAAATCAGATACGATCTCGAAACAGCATAATTTTCAAATAGGGTATAAGGAGCGGGAATTTGAAAGCAGGGAAAAATATAATTGATAATTGGATTAAAAAGGACTTAAGGCTTGAGATTCTTTACCGAATCATTTCATGGTCTTTATTTACTATAGCCACATATGTCTTTAGCTCATACAAGTCCGACTTCTCGGTTTTAAATTACTATATAAGTTACACCCCAACCCCGTTATCGATTGTAAATGCTTTCTTGCCACTAATGATAATGCTCACTGCAATGTCAGTTATGTTTAAAGATATGGATATTAAGCAGGGTGGAATCTGGAGTCAGGAACGTTGGCTGGGCATGTTTGGAGCTATTTTTTGCAAGGTAAGTTCTGAAGTTATGCTTTGGATTATAGGTATAAGCTATAGTTTGATTTTGATAACGTTGATCACAGTTGTAAGAGTTATTTCATATGAAGGATTTCCTATAGGTGGTGAGCTGAATAAAATATATTTATTTGTTTTTATTTTTATTATAATCTTCTCATTCGGAAGTTATCTCTACATTATTATTCGTCGTGAAAAGGGCTCAATTCTTTCGAATTTTTCGGAAGTACGTTCCATACCAATATTTTGCACTCTCGTGACGCTTATCTCCATTGGGATGTTCTATATAGGCTTTTAAGAATGAGCCCGCCGGGCTCATTAGCATCAAGGTTTCTCGGGCCAGTCTATATTAGGTGCTCCCGAAAGATCTTTATCCTGAATAACCTGAATGTACTTCATCCATGCGGTAAGCGAGGCTTTATCTGACTCGGTGATTATTCCTAGCAGCAGTTGCGTTTGCCATGCCTGCGTAATGCTGTTCGCTTCGGCAACCAGTAGGGTCTGCCGTTCTCTGGCTTCTTTGATCGCTGCCGCTTTCTCTTCCGCCGGATCAGTCACCCATTTTTCACCGTCCCATTTATCCCATGTGGTTGCTGGTTTGAGCGGCGTAGTATCCGCAGGATATTCGCCGGGTACGTTAATCAACACTGCTGCGCCGTCAGTGATCGAATAAACCGTTTCCCCTCGGTGATCGGCAACATCAAGCCACCTGCCATCACGATAAAGCGCTACGCGACCAGCCTCAGTAGCGGGCGGTGCAGTGATACAGGCGTTAGCGGGCAGGCCGACACCCTGAGCCAGAAACTCATCGCTGGAGCCGGTAAACTCACCGCTTACTGCATCAAAATTATAAATCGTCAGTGTGCCGGCCGATTTTGCGAGGCCATTATTATCGAGCGTTACCTTAGCCATTATGCAGCCCTCACGATGTAATTAAATGCGACGTTACGAGGCCGGACGCCTTTTTTATTTCGGGGGGAATTGCCCGTGAAGTTAATGGGTCCGACAGCCAGATTTGCGCCAGTAACAAACGAATCCTCATAATCTACGCCAACCATGGTCTGCGTTGAGTTCGTTTCAATTGCCGTCTGAATTACCGTTTCATGCTGCCAGGACAACAAAGCACGGCCACTATCCACACCCCGTCCATCATCCCATCCACGGACAAACTCACCTCTCAGATCCGGCAGTTTTAAGCTGGGGTAGACTTTTGCCAGCCCTGTAAAAGTAGCGGCAAACGATGCGCCATTACATTTCAGCCAGCCTGCAGGCGGCGTTGCAGCAGGCCACGGAATCGGAGTTCCAACCGGGATGGAAGAGCCATCGCCTAAACCGAGGTTTTTGAGAACGTCAGCAATCAGCCCGGCGTCTTTGATTTCTGCCAAGGCATTTGCGATCTGCAGGTACTGGCCGTGGGGGTTATCAGCATCGATATGCTTTTTCATTACGCCTTCAGCGTATGCCTTTACCTCGATCACTGCATCATCAACATACTTGCGCGTCGCCAGCACTACTGACGGATCAATTTTCAGCGTGACGGCCGCTGTGCTGTTCACGATTAAAATCATTCGCACGGTCTGCGTCCGCCCGCTGCCTTCAGCCAGCTGCGGCTTATAGGTTTCCGGGCAGTTAGCAATGGCAATCAGCAAGCCGTCGGCATCATACAGGCCGATTTCGCGGATCCAGAAACCGCCCTCGCTTTCCGGGATAATCTGCTCGGCAATAATCTGACTGCTGTTTGCCGCGTCAACGGTCAGGGAATTAAGCTGCGCGCGACGCTTCTCGCCGATGAGCTTTGTCTGTGCCGCGTCAGGCGTCGGCAGCTTGCCGCCACCATCGCCGACACCCATAGAGGCGATGTTCACTTTCGTGCCGAGCGCGGCGGCGTTCGCCAGCTTAGCCGCGCCCTGATTGGTCAGCAGGGCAAAATATTTTGTCGTCATGCGCTCACTTCCGTCAGGTCAATAAGATGCACCGCCGCGCCGGAATAGACCGGCCCGCCGACGCTGATAAGTTCAGGGGTGTAAGGGTAAACAGTCAGCTCGTCGCCGCTGTAGCTGGCAACGGCGACCGGCAGAGTGCCGTTAGCATCGAGATTAATGGACAGGCCGATAAGGTGACGGCTGCAGGGCTTGGCGTCAGCTATCAGGCGCTCCAGCTCGTTATACATTTCCTCGGTAATGCCGGTATCCAGTACGCCCACGTCCAGCCGGAACGTGCCTGGCGCTTCGTTGGTTTTCCACCACTCAATTATCCTGATGAGATAGCCCAGCGGCTCAACGACGCGGCGGATTGCCCCGATAGTGCCCTTGTGCCGGTGCACGTACTGCGATGCGGCAACCACGGCGCGCTTTGTCGATTCAGGCCAGGCTGAATCCCAGCGGTCAACCGACCACGCCCACGCCAGATAGGGCAGAAGCTCCACCGGGCAAGTGTACGGATTCCATAACTGGCGCAGCGGCACGCTCATCGCGCCGGGGCTTGCCAGCGCCTCGGCGGCAGCAATCTCAAGCGCTGACGAGCCAGTCGGCAGCAGGCGATCACTCATCCGATCCTCCCACTGTCAGCGTGTAGCCTGTGCAATAAGCGGCCTGCGTTTTGTCGAGCACCACATCAGCCGATGGCTTAATCAGGTTGACGCGCTGCACGCCCTCAACGTGCATGGCGGCATACAACGCAGACAGGCGAATGTCTCGGCCGAGGCGCTTCTGCGCGGTAACGTAGGCGGCGAGCTTTGCCTCAGAGGCGGCGCGGATCGGCTCCGCTTCCGGCCCCGGATAGAGGTACAGCTCTGCCACGATTTCATAATTCACAATGTGCGCTGACTGCACCGTCACCCGGTCAGCAACCGGGCGCACGTCTTCGTCATTGAGCGCAGCGCTAACCACGGCCAGCAGCTCATCACTCGCCATGCCGCTGCCCTCACGCGCGAGCACTGTCACCGTGACCACTGAAGGCGACGGGCTGATAGCTGAGGCATCGGCTACGCGGCCGTCAGCACTTTTGGCATGGTACTCATAAGCGCCGGTTGGCCCCGCCACGCTCAGCCCTTCAAAGGCGGAGGCGATGCGTAGCCGGAAATCATCGTTACTTTCCATCACTGCGGGGGTTGGCGGAATGGTTGTATCGTCGGCCGGGGTAATGATCAGGCGGGGTACGCCATTATTCGCGCCGAGCTGGTCAAGGTCGCCATCCAGCGCATACGCAACCATGACGGCTTTTGCCGCCTCGTTGATGCGCTGACGCAGGATCAGCTCACGGTAGGCATTTTCCTGCAGCAGCTTAACGATGGGTTCCGACTCCAGCGTCAGCGTGCGGGCGACGGCATCCTGCTGGTCAGCAGGGTAAAGGGAAATCAGCGTAGCCTTTCGCTCGGCCAGCAGGGGCTCATAGTCCAGCGACTCCACCACATTGGGCGCGGGCAGCTGGCTCAGGTCGATAGTTGCCATAGTCTCAGCTCACAGGAACGGTTAAGGAAAAAGGCTGCGCGCTGTCGGTGCGGTTGCCGGACAGCTCAACCACCATTGCGCCGCTGATATCCGACTCAAAGCTGATGGCGGTCAGCTTTACGCGCGGCTCCCATTTCAGGATCGCCATATAGCAGGCCGACATAATCTGCAGGCGTAGCGCCTCGTTTTGCGGCTGGTCAATCAGCGCAGATAAAAGCGAACCATACAGGCGACGCATTACCCTGGTGCCGACAGGGGTCAGCAGAATGTCACGCACTGACTGCCGGATATGATCGAGGTCGGTCAGCGCGCCGCCGGTTTCCCGGTTCATGCCGATATATTTTGCGGTCGTCATTTTGGGCCATCCGTTCTGCTACCGCCGCGCTGCACGCCGCCATGATCGTGGTCATCCACGACGACACCGTTAGAGCTAAGCTTGCCGCTGCTGTGCTCTACGTCTCCGCTCATTTTTCCGCCCTTGGAAAATTCAAATGTTTTGGCTTTTAGGTGTGCAGAACATTCAACCTCTGGCGAGTCGAACAGGATTTTTACCGCTGCTTTGATGGTTGCCGTCTGTATGCCGTTTGCGGTCAGCGCGCCGGTTTCCGGCTCGTACTCGATCACCGCACCGTCAGGAAATGACCAGTGCAGCGCATTGGCCGAGGCAGACGGAGCCGGGTTGGCATCCGAGAAAATGCCCGGCATTACAAAGCCGGTATCGAGTTCACCACCGAGGCACAGAACAAGCACCTGCTCACCCACTGACGGCGCATTCCATGAGCGGGTTTTACCCGCGCGGGCACTCAGCCAGTGCAGCCAGTCTGTTGTGTTTTTCCCCGTATCGACGCGGCACAGTCCATCCTTCAGATTGATGGCCGACACGGTTCCGATGCGAATCAGGTTGCGCAGCAGGCGCTGAATTTCAATGATGTTTTCATGTGTGCTCATATTCAGTAGAGTGCTGCTTACCCGGCATGGGCACAACTCAGAATGGTTTGTTCATGCATCAACAAAAACTATAAAGAGGCTGTATGCGTAAAGGAGCTTTGTTTGTCAGCGCAATAACAATCATGAGCATTGTTTTACCTTTTATTGTTTTATTGATATATCGCAATCAATTAACTGGAAACCCTTTTGAACTTAGCCTAAATGGACTTTCAAACAAGAATGATGATTGGTCTGCATTTGGCTCACTTGTGTCAGGATTATTTACTTGGAGTGGTGCACTAAGTACATTAGCCGCACTACTCTTTGCATTTCGACAAAATAAAAAACTCGCCGAAGAAGCTACCGAGCGCTCAGCTCAAGATAGAATCACAGCTGAAAAAAATATGGAGTTCATGGAATTTCAACGGGAAAGAATAAATTTTGAGAAGTTTCGAATCCATCAACAAATGTTTGATGAGCTTCTAGATAAACTTGAGATTGATGCTAAGGGAGATTATCACTTTTATTCGCGGAGCCTGTTGTATAAAAATATTTTCCCTGAAAACTCTTTTTCGGTATGCCATACTAAAATAAGTGATATTTCCGAACATGTTGGTAGCTTCAATGACATATTAGTAGCAACTGGATTCATGCAAGAAAAGTTGAAAAATGGCTCGTATGTGAAAGATACTCAGCAGCTAATACATGATATTCAAACAGTTCAAGAGATGTTGATGCTTAACATAAGCCGCTCAGCTCAACCTGGCGATCTTATATTCGCAAGTAAATATGTTATATTTAATGTTGTTGAACTTTACAGTACCTTTATTTTATTCTCCAAAGTCATCAATGCGATAAGCGCATTTGGCGAATCGAAGAAAACAATAGATCTTGCTTCACATGTAAACTTGCCACAACTTGTATTAAGCCTTTCAAAATTCACATCTGATATACCTCGTATAAAAACTCGCAACCCTTCATTTCCATTTGATTACATACCCCTTGCAAACTTAAAGCGCGCAATCGCCGTATACAATAACTTTAACCTAAAAAATGACGACCCATTAAAAAATTATTTTAGAGTAATACCACATATGATACTTGACGCATTATCACCACACAGCATACATAACACCGTCACTGATAAAGGGCTGACTATCATTATTGATTCAATTCTTACCAGGGCCATTAATGCCAAAGCCGATGCTGTGTCAAATGATACAACCCTTCGTTTAAAGGCTGATAAAATTATCAGCCCTGTCATGGACATAAAGAGGGAGCTAGCTAACAAAACCGTTTAATATAACTTGCTCAATCATTTTTAAATCTTGCTCGCTGATGCCTAGCAGCGGGCGTGATTCATACTGTACTTCTTTACCTTTGCGGGATGGCCGGTCGCGCAGGCCGTAATGATGCACGCGGGCCATGCGCTGCACATTGCCCGCAAACTCGATCACGGCCTCATTCGGGCTGGCCTGTGTCTTCATGTATTTAGCGGTACGCAGCTTTGCGAACATCTCGCGCTTTATCCGGCCCTTTTTGCTGCGCACCGGCTGCGCTTTGCGGGGCTTAAACGGCGTGCCGTCGGGTGCCTGCTGTCGCTTGATGTTTTGCTGCTGACTCGCGCGCAGCTTACGGCCAATGCTGCGCGCCATTTCTTTACGCGCCGGGCCTGACAGGCTGCTGATAAGCGCCTCCAGACGATCATTTACCAGCTGCAGCTCGCTCATGTCTGCCACTCGCTGACCATCTCACCGCTAACATAAAGCTGCACCGGCCGGGCGTCATTCTCCGGCAGCGGGTTCTCGCCGACGTGGGTCACGTGCAGCCCGTCGTCGGCTTTCTGCACGATCACGCGCTCGCTCAGCTGCAGCTCGATACTGATATCGCTGGCCGTGTCGCTGATAACATCGGCCTCAAAGGTAAAGCCCGTCCGGCGCTTTTCCTCGGTTGCCATAATGTCGGGTTCATTTGTACGCAGCCATGCCAGCAGCGGCACGATCAGCAGGTCGATGTTACCGGCGTAATCGGTAATAACCATGTTGAGCCGGTACTGGTATTCAAACGACAGCGAGCTGGCAAGCGTCGAGACGATGCGCCCGCTGTCGATAAACAAGTTCAGCGCGTCAGGGTTTCGCTGCAGCTCCGGCACGCTGTCTGTCAGCGCCTGGCGCAGTTGTTGGGGTTTCAGCATCGTGTTGTTCCTGGCAGTCTTTGATGATTTCGACCTGCAGCCCGCAGGCGGCGAGTGCGGCCTCAAGCTGGCGATTATCCGCCGCCAGATCGCCCGCCGTTTTAAGGCTGTTTCCCGGCACCGGGCAGCTTGTCACGCGCGGACACCCAATCCAGATAATCTCTGGCGCTGGCGAAGGCCGGACGGGCGTGCAGCCGGATAACATCGCCAGGCAGAGCAGCAGCAGACCAGTCACGCAGTATCGGATTCGCATCGGTTTCTCTCTGTATGGTCATTTCACGGTTAAGCGCGGCCGTGCTGGCGCGACCCTGCATCAGCCGCAGCTCGGCCTCACGTTTCTGGCTGGCCCTCGCATCGGCATCCAGCCGGGCTATCGCTTTATCCCGGCTCTCGATACCGGCCGACAGCGTACCGATAATGCGCTGTGCACCGGTGAGGTCGTCCTTAGCGACTTTCCACTGCCAGCCGGTCACGCCCAGCGCCAGCAGCGCCACGGCCAGCAAAGCGGCAACCAGGCGCGTCATGACACGCCACGCAGGCAGTAGGCTGTCTCATTCGCGCGGCGGTTCTCCAGCCCGCGATTTCTCACGCCCTTAACGAACACCCAGCGCCGCAGCTCATTGCAGGCATCAGGCCAGTGCTGCAGCCTGATATACCGGGCAAAGGTCGAGCTGCAGGCCGCGCGCACGCCGACGTTAAAGGCGAATGAAACGGCCGTGTCATAGACCGGCTGCGGCATATCGCTGCGCATACAGGCATCGATCCCGCGCTCGACGCGCATCACGTCATACACCAGATTAACCGCCGCCTGTCGCTCGCTGATCTGGCTTTGCGGCGTCACGCCCTCGGTATGCCCGATGCCGTTCGTCCAGACTCCGGCGCTGCACTGATAGGGCGAGGTGCGGCACCCCTCGGCGTTGGCGATGAGCGCCAGTCCGGCCTCGGACGTTTTCAGGGTTTTGAACTGTGGCAGCAGCGCAGCAATTGCCAGCACGGCCACCACGGCGCAGCGTTTAACTGTCTGGCTCAAGGCTCACCCCCTGCAGGCGCTGCAGCTCGTAGGTTTTACGGCGGTAATGCCAGTTGATAAAGAACGTCGCCACGTTAGTGATAAGCGTGATAACGGCCACGCCGGAACCGACCATAAAGGCGATGTCCTGAGGCGTATGACGGCCGAACCACATCAGAATGAGGCCAATCAGGTAGTTGATCACAGAGCTGATTTTTTCCATTTTTATTCCCACAGGTTGACGGTTTCACCTGCTGAAGAGTCAGGCAGATCGGGCAGCGTCACCTCGCAGCCATGTGGCAGCACCGGCCCGCTTTCGGCAAGGCCCGGATTAGCCGCGTAAACCAGCTCGACGGCCTGACCGGTTCGCCCGTAATAGCGCTGGCAGATTTCGTCAACGGTATCGCCCTGCTGTGCGTAAACGTTCATCAGAGCAGATCCACAATGCAGCCGGGCTTACCGGCAATGCGGCTGATACTGAATCGCGCGTCGCGCCAGTACTCGTCGGCGCTCGCCTCGATTTCGCCCGCTTTTTTCGTGCCGCTGGCGTCATAGCCGCGATAGCGCTCAACGATGGTGGCGGCGGTCAGCGCGCTGACGGCGGCAAGGTAGGCCGTAACCTTTTCGCTCTCGCCGTCCAGCGATTCCGCAGGCACGTCGGCCAGCAACTTAAAGCCCGACGCCATCTGCGCGGCGCGCCAGTCGTACAGCTCGGCATTAACTTCTGAAATCGCCGTCTTCACGGCAAGGCGCAGTCGCTGCGCCGTGACCGTTCCCTCATAGCGCAGTGAATCGCGCAGCTGCTGCAGGTCAACGTCAGGCCAGAAAAACGTATTCTTTACCGGCGGCTCGGCAGCGTCTGCCGGTCGCGGGGCGGGGATAACAACCGTGTTATTCATAATCGGCCTTTGAAATAGGTGGGCGGTGGAGGAGGGCGCAGACACTGAAAGTGCGTTGCCGTCCTGCCGCCCGTGCGCGGGGTCGCGTTCGGTCAGCGGCTGGCGATAGCCTGCTTTTTCATCGCCGTTCCCAGCCGCTCAATGTCTTTTTTGACGCCGCAGCCGTCGTGCAGCTGATGCGCCCTTGAAAGGTGGGTCATCGCCTCCGAAGCCCTGCCCGCATCGCGAAGCACATACCCGGTTATCTTGTGCAGCTTGGCGCGCACCTGATCTGGCATGTCTTCAGATTCCGTCATCGCAATGGTTGTCAGCAGCGGGTCAATATCGACCGGCTCTTTTGCCGTCCAGGCGCGAGTTGCCGCGCTGGCGACTTCCTCGGCCAGCAGGTAAGGCAGGCTGGCGCGCTTAAAGCCGTCTGGCGACACAAGGCCATGCGTCAGCGCGTACCGGGCAATCTCCAGCGCGCCAGGCACGTCGCCCGCATCAAGCCGCCAGATCATGACGGTCATCAGCACGGCATCCTGTGCGCCTTTGCCTTTCTCCAGCACGCCGGACACCCACGGCAGGTACTCAGGCAGCAGCTGACGCTTCATTTCCGCCTTGCGCTCGTTAGAGTGCACTTTCTTCAGGCGGCGCTTGTCGTCGTTGAGCTTGATGAGCATCTGCTCATAGCCGCTGGCGTAGCGCAGCGGGTTGTCGGCGTTCTGCGAGGCTTCAATAGCCTGCTGGCGCATGCGGTGACGTCGGGCAGGGCTTAACATGCGTTACGCCTCCGTTTTTTCGGTGCCGGTAGCGCCGCCGTTTTCTGCCGCTGCTTCCTGCGTTGTGGCTGCAGGTTCAGCGAACACACCGACTTCGATGTTTTCAACCAGGCAACCGGCCGCGTAATCCTCGATCACGTAGTCCTCGTTGATGGACTCATAGTTTTCGATACGGTCGCGCTTGGGCACCTCGTCAATCAGGCGGCGGTGCGTACCTTCCTGCCAGTAAATCGACAGGTTATCGGTGCGGGTGATAAACATGGCGTCGGCCGGGAAGTACGGCACGCGTACCGCTGGCAGACCGCCGATGCGTTTCTGACTGATAATGACGTCAGCGGCCAGCTGCTCGGTGTTGGCCTGCGACTGGTTGACGATCGGGAAGTACTTGTCAGCCAGCAGCTGACGGCCCACGATAACAACCAGCTCCGGGTCTTCCTGATACCACGGCTCGATCAGGGTGTTGGTGGCATCCATCACCAGCGCGTCGAGGTTGGCATAATCGCCGTTTTTGCCGACGCGGATTTTTTCAGAAACGACGGTGCCGTTTTCCTCGGTGATTTTGCTCATCACGCGCGCCGGTGCATCGTTGCGGTACTTCTGCAGCCAGCCTACGGCCACGTCCTGCAGCATCGGGTTCCTGGCGCGGTTCGAGGTTTTGGCGCGGGTCACGCCGTTGAAGCCGATCATGATGCGGTCAAGCGCCTGGCGCTTTACGATGGCGTCACGCAGGCGGGCCTGAAAATCTTCATAGCGCGCCCACAGGTC
>Ga0308162_1001455_pt1 | contig 18773 bp, 16 predicted proteins | sample PhySR2_FD_201370 | JGI IMG/M metagenome (GOLD analysis project Ga0308162, IMG submission 201370) | Phyllosphere microbial communities from UC Gill Tract Community Farm, Albany, California, United States - DLSLS.R2 | ecosystem: Host-associated > Plants > Phyllosphere > Unclassified | place: USA... | reverse complement strand
CGATGGCGCATCACCGCTTCGCTCAGCTGATCGCCAAGCGTGAAGGCTGGATTAAGCGAGGTCATCGGTTCCTGAAAAATCATCGCCAATTGGTTGCCACGCAGGCTGGCGTATTCACTGCTGCTGAGTTGGCGCAGATCGCGGCCATCAAACAGCATGTCGCCCTGCAAGATTTGCGCACTGTCAGGCTGCAAACCCATCAACGTGAGTGAGGTGATGCTTTTGCCGCAGCCCGATTCACCGACCAACGCCAGCGTTTCTCCCGCCTGTAGCTCCAGAGAAATATCATCCAGTACCGTGACGGGCGAACCACGAAACTGCACGCGCAGATTGCGTAGCGATAAAACGGGATGTGCGGTCATGGCGCTTCCTCCTGACGGGAATAGAGCGTTTCCATCAGCGCCTGTTGCAGCGCAAGCAGATGCTCACGCATCGCCGCTGCCGCTTCATGGGGCTGGCGCTGGGCGATGTGCATCACCAGCCGCTGATGATGGGTGTCATAGTTATCCAGGCGTGCCGGGGTGCGCGCCTGTACCCGCAAATGCTGCCAGCCGGGATCGCGGCGCACCGCATCGACGGCATCAAACAGCCCGAGCATCAAACGATTGCCCGCCGCTTCGGCGATGGCGCGATGGAAGGCGCTGTCCCACAGTTCATGCTGATCGCCATCTTCAGGCGGCGTGATGGCGTGCATGCGCTCCAGCAGGCGTTTCATTAAGGCGATTTGTTCTTTGGTGGCGCGCAGGGCGGCAAGACGTGCCAGCCCCGGCTCCAGCTGCAAACGCGCTTCCATCACTTCAAGCAGATTCGATTGTTGCGGCAGATCCTGTAGCACCAGCGGCTGCACTGGCGCGGAGGGCCCAACAAAGGTGCCTTTGCCCTGTTTACGCCAGATGCGGCCCTCTTCTTCCAGCACATCTAATGCCCGGCGAATTTCACGACGACCGATGCCAAACCGCTCGGCTAACTCACGTTCGGTGGGCAGCGCGCGATCGGGCGTGTGCTCCTGCTGCTGAATCAGCTGGCGCAGTTGCTCAAGTGCGGTGCTGGAGTTGCGGCTGGTTTCTGGCGTGTCATTCATAATTGGTTCGCCTGCTTATGCATCAGAAAAAGATCGGTAATCGCCGCGTATCCAGCACTTTTCCTGATGAAAGGCGAATTCGGCAGCTTTCTTAGCGTAGGCAAGAAGTGAACCAATATTTAATTGGTTCGGATTGGCGTGTCATCAATGTGTAATAACCACATGATCGCAAAGCAAAAGTTTTTTCAGTGCCGGTTGAGAATTGCGAGAAGCGTCAACGTCCTCACCGGCATGCTGCTTCACGGTGGTGCGCGCACGCTGCTTATCTGTGCAATGCCAGCAGTGCGGCGACGCGCGGTGAGTGAATAACCGATGTTTTTCAGCGGGATATAACCTTGGCATCTATTTTGTATGTGTTAACGCAGATGCAGGAGCGATAGCGGGCAACCGAGGTCGCCAGACAATTTGCAATGGGTCACTAGGGTTCCGGTCGAAAGATGCTGGTCCGAGAGTGACCGACCGTCCTCTGACGGTTACACGGCGGGAAAAAAGCCCGGGAGGAAAGCGAGAACGTTGCTCGCCGCCTCCTGCTTTTTTTTCGTCCGTTAACGCCAGAGGAACCATCATGATCAAAGCCTGCCTTCGCCTGCTGTTGCTTTGCACCATTACGCTGTTCAGCGTCAACACGCTGGCCGCCGACAAACCCTCCTTTAAGATTTGCTGGTCGATCTACGCGGGCTGGATGCCGTGGGATTACGCGCAGCAGAGCGGCATCGTCAAAAAATGGGCCGACAAATACGGCATCGATATCCAGTTTGTGCAGGTTAACGACTATATCGAGTCGGTGAATCAATACACCGCTGGGGGTTTTGCTGGTTGCACCATGACCAACATGGATGCGCTGACCATTCCGGCCACCGGCGGCGTGGATAGCACGGCGCTGATCGTCGGCGATTACTCCAACGGTAACGACGGCATTCTGCTAAAAGGCGCGGGCAACCTCTCAGCGCTGAAAGGCAAGCCGATAAATCTGGTCGAACTCTCGGTTTCGCATTACCTGCTGGCGCGGGCGCTGGAGAAATCCGGCATGAGCGAGAAAGACGTCAAAGTGGTGAACACCGCCGATGCCGATTTGGTGGCGGCGTTCGGCACCGCCGACGTCAACGCTATCGTTACCTGGAATCCGCTGCTCGCCGAAGCGGAGAAGCAGCCGAACAGCCATCTGATTTTCTCTTCCGCGCAAATTCCGGGCGAAATCCTCGATCTGCTGGTGGTCAACAGCGCCACGCTGCAGAAGTATCCGCAGCTCGGCAAAGCGCTGACCGGCGCATGGTATGAAACGTTGAAAACCATGTCCGGCCCAACCGACAGCGCTAAAGCGGCACGTACACAAATGGCGCAGGCTTCCGGCACCGATCTGGCGGGCTTTGACCAGCAGCTGGCCGCCACGCATCTGTTTAGCGATGCCAAAACCACCCTCGATTTCGTCCAAAGCCCACAGCTCAAAGCCACCATGCAGATGGTCGCCGAGTTCTCGTTTAAGCACGGTTTGCTGGGCGAGGGCGCGCCGAGCGCCGATGTGGTTGGCGTGGCAACGCCTGCGGGCAATTGGGGCGATGCGGGTAACCTCAAACTGCGCTTCACCGATGAGTACACCAAAATGGCCGCCGCCGGGCAGCTGTAAGCGAGGCGATGCCGATGCGTAAGTTGATCAACTACCAACCGCTGCCGCTGGGGCGCTTGCTGCTGGGCATTCTGCCGCTGCTGGCGCTGCTGCTGGTGTATCTGTTCGCGTCGGAGGCGCGTCTCAGTCTGAATGCGGCAGACAAGCTGTTGCCGGGCTTTAACGCCATGGGCGACGCCATCAGCCGCATGGCGTTTCAGCCCAGCCCGCGCACTGGCGAATATCTGTTGTGGAGCGATACCGCCGCCAGTCTGCTGCGTTTGCTGTGTGGTGTGGCGATCAGCGCGCTATTGGCGCTGGCGCTGGGTCTGTTCACCGGCGCGCTGCCGGTGGTGCGTGCGGTGCTGGCGCCGCTGGTGACGCTGTTTGCGTTGGTGCCGCCGCTGGCGATTCTGCCGATTCTGTTTATCTGTTTTGGTCTCGGCGAAGTATCGAAAGTGGTGCTGATTGTCATCGGCATTACGCCGCTGATTGCCCGCGATTTGCAGCTGCAGGTGCAGAAGATCCCGCGCGAGCAGTTGGTGAAAGCGCAGACGCTCGGCGCGCACAGCGCACAGATTTTGTGGCGCGTGATCCTGCCGCAGCTGATGCCGCGCCTGTTGGATGCGGTACGGCTGTCGCTGGCGTCGGCGTGGCTGTTTCTGATTGCCGCCGAAGCCATCGCCGCCACGGAAGGCCTGGGTTATCGCATCTTCCTGATGCGGCGTTATCTGGCAATGGATGTGATTCTGCCCTACGTGGCGTGGATCGCGCTGCTGGCCTTCCTGCTCGACCTGTTGCTGCGGCTGATTAGCCGTCGCTGCTGGCCGTGGTATCACGCGAAATAAGGGGCGAGCGATGCCGTTACTGCAACTGAAAAACCTCGAGAAACATTACGGCCAGCAAGTGGTGCTGGAGCGCCTCAACATCGAGGTTGAAGAGGGGGAGTTTGTGGCGATTGTCGGTGCGTCCGGCTGCGGCAAAACCACCTTCCTGAATATGCTGCTCGGCACTGAAGCGCCCAGCAAAGGCCAGCTGTTGCTGGATGGCGAACCTATCCCCGACGAACCGGATGCGCATCGCGGCGTGATGTTTCAGCGTTATTCGGTGTTTCCGCATCTGACGGTGCTGGGCAACGTGATGCTGGGCGACGAGTTCAGCAGTGCGCGTTGGCTGGGCCGCGTGTGGGGAAAGAAGCGTCAGACGATTCGCCAGCGCGCGCAGGCCATGCTGGCGCAGGTCGGGCTTGAACAGGCACAGAATAAATATCCGCATCAGCTGTCGGGCGGCATGCAGCAGCGTCTGGCGCTGGCGCAGGCGTTGATGAAGCAGCCGCGTATTTTGCTGCTCGATGAACCCTTCGGCGCACTCGATCCCGGCATCCGTAGCGAGATGCACCAGCTGATCACCCGTTTGTGGCAGCAGCATAACCTGACCATCTTCATGATCACCCACGATTTGAAAGAGGGATTTAGCCTTGCATCGCGTCTGCTGGTGTTCGACAAGCTGCGCCACGATCCGCACGCGCCTGAAGCCTGGGGCGCGACCATCACTTACGATTTGCCGTTGGATCGCGCACAGCCATCCGAACCGCAGGTCGCCTAAAGGAGAAAACCATGAAGCCTTACCAAACCTTGTTGCCGAGCGGCGCACACTGGTCGCTGGTGATGCGCAGCGGCAGCGCGCTGACCCTCACCGATGTCGAAGGTGGCGCCAACGTCGGCCTGCTGTTTTACAACCCGGAAAACCTGCTGGAGCGCTATAACGCGCCCGACACCCTGAAGTGCCAGCACACTTTCCGCCTCACCGCCGGTCATTGTCTCTATTCAGATATGGGACGTATTTTCTGCGGCATCGAACACGACAGCTTCGGCTGGCACGAAAGCGTGTGCGGCACGCTGAATGCCGCACAAACCGCCGCGCGTTTTGGTGCCAGCACCTATCAGCAGGCGCGCAATTTGCGCCATCAAAATGGCTACGACAGTTTTCTTGTCGAGCTGGCCAAATATGGGCTCGGCCAGCGCGATATGGCGTCCTGCCTCAATCTGTTTGCGCAGGTGCGCGCCGACGACAGTGGCACTTTGCAGCTGGAACGTCAGGGCGCGGCGGGTGCCAGCGTGCGTTTACGTTTCGCGATGGACACGCTGGTGCTGCTGCACACTTGCCCGCATCCGCTCAGCGCATCGCAGGATTATCCGCGCCAGCCGGTGCAGATCGAACTGGATGCGCAACACGCGCCGCTGCCGGCGATGTGTCTCGAGCGCGACGAGAATCAGCGCGGTCTGCGCAATAACGCGCTGTATCAACTGCAAGGAGAAATGTGATGATCATCGAAAGTCAGCGCAATCCAGCCGAAGCGCGCTTCCAGCAGCAAATTGATGCCGGTGATTACTGGCTGCAGCGCATCGAGGCGGGCCAAACGCTACGCATCACCGATCTTGAAGGCAATCAAGCCGCCGATACGCTGTTTTTCAATGCTGATGACACCGCCGAACGCTACAGCATGAGCGACACGCTGCGCGGGCAAAACAATGTGTTTCTGACGGCCGGCAGCGTGCTGCGCTCGAACTTTGATCGCCCAATGCTGACCATCACTGCCGATACCTGCGGCCGTCACGACACGCTCGGCGGCGCTTGTTCGTGCGAGAGCAACACGGTGCGCTATGACCTGGAGAAGCGCCATATGCATTCGTGCCGCGATAGCTGGATGCTGGCGGTGGCGGAACAGCCGGAGTTTGGCCTGACGCGCCGCGACATCACCCACAACATCAACTTTTTCATGAACGTGCCGGTGACGCAGGATGGCGGATTGACCTTTGCCGACGGCATTTCTGCGCCGGGCAAATATGTCGAGATGCTGGTGCACATCAACGTGCTGGTCCTGATCTCCAATTGCCCGCAGCTCAACAATCCCTGCAACGGTTACAACCCAACGCCGATTTTAGTCAGCGTGTGGTGATTCTCTGACGCAACGGGACGACCCGTTTTCTGCCGTCAATGCTACGCAGGACGACCTGCCGCAACGAGAGTATTCAGTCATGATTGATCGCGTATTAATTGCCAACCGTGGCGCGATTGCCGTGCGCATTATTCGAACCCTGCAAGCCATGAATATCCGGGCGATTGCCGTATACGCCGAAGCCGACCGTCATGCGCGCCATGTGCGTCTGGCGGATGAAGCCTGGTCGCTCGGTGAAGGTCAGGTGCGAGACACTTATCTCAATCAGGATAAATTGCTGGCGATAGCCGCGCAGAGTGGCGCGCAGGCGCTGCATCCCGGCTACGGTTTTCTCAGTGAAAATCCGGAGTTTGTCACGCGCTGCGAAGCGGCGGGCGTGCATTTTCTTGGGCCGAGCGCCGAGCAGATGGCGGCCTTTGGCCTGAAACACAGCGCGCGTGCGCTGGCTGAACAGAATAATGTGCCGCTGCTGCCGGGCAGCGGCTTACTGGCTTCGCTGGCCGAGGCGCAGCAGATAGCGGCGCAGATTGGCTATCCGGTCATGTTGAAAAGCACCGCGGGCGGCGGCGGCATTGGCATGCAGCGCTGCGAGGATGCCGAACAGCTCGACGCGGCATTTACCCGCGTGAAGCGCCTCGCTGGCAACAACTTCGCCGACGATGGCGTGTTTTTAGAGAAGTTTATTGCGCGTGCGCGCCATATCGAAGTGCAGATTTTTGGCGACGGCGCAGGTGAAGTCATCGCGCTCGGCGAACGTGATTGCTCGGCCCAGCGCCGCAATCAAAAGGTGCTGGAAGAGACGCCCGCACCGGGCTTGAGCGCTGCGGTGCGCGCGCAGTTGCAGGCCACCGCCGTAAGGCTGGCGCGGGCGGTGAACTATCGCAGCGCGGGCACGGTGGAATATGTTTATGACGATGCCAGCCAGCAGTTCTGGTTCCTTGAAGTGAACACGCGCTTGCAGGTGGAACATGGCGTCACCGAAATGGTGTATGGCGTTGATTTGGTGCGCTGGATGGTAGAACTGGCGCAGCAAAGATTGCCGCCGCTGGCCGATTTGCAGCCGGTGGTGCAAGGTCACGCCATTCAGGTACGGCTTTACGCCGAAGATCCGGCTAAGCAGTTCCAGCCCAGCGCGGGATTGCTCAGCCATGTGCAGTTCCCGACTACGATTGAGGGCGCTACGCTGCGCATCGACAGCAGCGTTGAGAGCGGCATGGAGGTTTCGCCATTTTACGATCCGATGCTGGCGAAACTTATTGTACATGCCGCAGACCGTGCCAGCGCGCTAGGCAGCATGGCGCAGGCGCTATCCGCCACCGAACTGTACGGCATCGAAACCAATTTGCTATGGCTGCGCCAGCTGTGCACGCTGCCGGACGTGCAGCAGGGACGCATCATCACCGCCACGCTCGGCACCCTGCAGTGGCAGCCGCCAACGCTGGATATTCTCAGCGGCGGCACCTTAACCACAGTGCAAGATGCGCCGGGCCGCATCGGTTATTGGCATGTTGGCGTGCCGCCTTCCGGTCCGTTCGACAGCCGCGCGTTCCAGCTGGGTAATCGCCTGTTAGACAATGATGCGCAGGCCGCCGGGCTGGAGATCACCTTGCGTGGCCCGACGCTGCGCTTCAACCAGGCCTGCAGTTTTGTCCTGACCGGCGCGCCGATTGCCGCGCAGCTTGATCAACAAACGATACCGATGCATCAGCGGCTGACGGCGCAGGCCGGGCAAACGCTGACGCTCGGCGAAGTACGAGACGGCAGCCGCAGCTATCTGCTGCTGGCCGGTGGCCTCGATACGCCGCGCTATCTGGGTAGCCGCAGCACTTTCACCCTCGGCAAATTTGGTGGTCATGCCGGACGCGCGCTGCGCGCCGGTGATGTGCTGCATCTCGCCGCGCCGCAGGTGCTGACAGCGGCCAGCTTGCCGGATAATTTGCTGCCGTCACTGAACGGCAGCTGGCAGCTGCGGGTGATTTACGGTCCGCATGGCGCGCCAACCTTCTTCACCGATGATGACATCGCGGAATTTTTTGCCGCTGAGTGGCAAGTGCACTACAACTCCAGCCGCACCGGCATTCGCCTGATCGGCCCCAAACCGACCTGGGCACGCAGCGATGGCGGCGAAGCGGGCATGCATCCCTCGAACATCCACGACAATGCGTACGCCTTCGGCACCGTGGATTTTACCGGCGATATGCCGGTGATCCTCGGCCCGGATGGCCCATCGCTGGGAGGATTTGTTTGTCCGGCAACGGTGATCGAAGCCGATCTGTGGAAGCTGGGGCAGCTGAAAGCTGGCGATCGCGTCCAGTTCCAGCCGATCGAACTTGCCACCGCCGATCAACTGGCGCAGGCGCAGCGTGACGAGATCATCAAACTGCAATCTCAACCGATTACAGTGAACGCGGCGCTGCCCTTAATTGATCCGGTGCTGCACCATCATGCGGCAACGGAGCAACGTCCTTCGCTCAGTATTCGGGCGGCGGGCGACCGTTTTCTGCTGGTGGAATATGGCGATTTACAACTGGATATCGCGTTGCGTTTTCGCGTGCATGCGCTGATGCAATGGTTGGAAGCGCATCCGCTGCCGGGGCAACTGGAATTGACGCCTGGCATCCGCTCGCTACAAATTCATTATGACGCACAAATGTGTGGCAGAAGTGAGCGAGTGGCGCAAATATTGCACGCTGATTTAGCATTGGGTAGCCTGGCCGATGCGGCCGTGCCTGCGCGCACCGTCTGGCTGCCACTTAGCTGGGATGATGCGGCCTGTCGTGAAGCGATTGTGCGCTACGACCAATCCGTCAGACCGAATGCGCCGTGGTGCCCAAGCAATATTGAATTTATTCGCCGCATCAATGGGCTGGATAGCATTGAGTCGGTAAAAGAGATCGTATTTAGCGCCTCTTATTTGGTAATGGGATTGGGCGATGTCTATCTCGGTGCGCCGGTGGCTACGCCACTCGATCCGCGCCATCGCCTGGTGACCACCAAATACAATCCGGCGCGCACCTGGACGGCGGAAAATTCAGTCGGTATCGGTGGCGCTTATATGTGCGTGTACGGCATGGAAGGGCCGGGCGGCTATCAGTTTGTTGGACGCACTATGCAGATGTGGAACCGCGATCGCCCTACAGCTGCGTTTACCCAGCCCTGGTTACTGCGCTTCTTCGATCAAATACGCTTTTATCCGGTAGATGCCGACGAGTTGCTGCAGATTCGTGAGCGTTTCCCGTGGGGCGATTATCCGCTACGCGTGGAACAGGGTGAATTCCGCCTCGCCGAGTATCAGGCGATGCTGACGCAGCACGCGCAGGAGATTGATGCCTTCCAGCAGCAGCGCCAGCAGGCGTTTGATGAGGAGTTAGCGCGCTGGCGAGCGGAAGGTCAGTTTACCTTTGATAGCCAGCTGCAAGCGCAGAGCAGCGAAAAGGGTGTGGTGCCAGCCGGTTGTCATCCCGTTGAGAGCCAGGTGGCGGGCAGCGTGTGGCAATGGCTGGTGGAGGAAGGCAGTGAAATCAGTGCGGGGGCCACGGTCGGCATCCTCGAATCAATGAAGATGGAAATCCCGATCGTCGCGCCCGTCAGTGGAAAAATCCATAGTCTGACGCGGCAGTCTGGGCAGCAAGTGCAGGCAGGTCAATTGCTTATGGTGATCGACCCAAAAGTGGCATAAGAAAGAATAAAAAATAATCAGGAATCTGGCAGCAAAGTCGGGGATATGTCCCATACTTAGAAACCCGAACTATTGTTGCATTGCCCTGACATCTTTTGCAGTGCTCAACAGGCTGTGTCCCGCATCGGTTTGATAATAACTATGCGAAACCGCTTCGGGATACAGCCTGATCGTCCGGTTTCAGCGCCTGGTGGCGCTTACCTCTCTACTTTCACGTGCTTCATAGTGAGTTTTTAAGGAGTTCTCTATGGAATTAAAAGATCCCATGGTCGAGTTGCTCAGCAGCCTTGAGCAGATTGTTTTGACACGTGACGCGAAGCCATCCGTATCAGAAATTTCAATCAATCAGACTACAGTTCCCGAGCCGCAGCGTTTGCGCGAGATGACCGGCATGCAGGTTGACGAATTTGCCCGTGTGATGGGTGTCAGCGTTTCGTCAGTGAAAAGCTGGGAGGCGCAACGTACACGTCCTTCCGCTACGGCGCGTAAATTGATGAAGTTGTTGCAGGCCAACCCTTATTTAGGGCGCCAGCTGCTGGAGTAATCCCTTTTTGGGGATGATCCAACCCGCCTTGATGGCGGGTTTTTTAATTTATGGCGCCATACTTTGCTGCCTGTTTAACGAACCAGCTCTCCGGCACGCTGTACGGCGGTTGCGCTAACTGCGCAAGCCCTTGTTTGATGGTCTGCTCTGCCTGCCGCCAAAGATGGCTATCGCCCTGGCGTAACAGCTGAATCTGAATTTGCTTTTCCACCAGATAGACGCGCGCAAAGTCGGCATCGTACTGCACGATGGCGCGGGTGTTGTCGATGATGTCGGCCAGCTTGATGGTTTGCGCTTCGGGCGAGGCATCGGCGGTGTGGCGAAAATGCGCCAGCTTGCGTGCGGCGCGGTTTTTTGCCGCAGGCTGCGCGCTGTCGGTGAGCTGGTCCACCAGTTCCGCCACGCGCGGGCCGAAATGGCGTTCGATATCGTCAATGGTGCTGGGCGTGTCTTCTACCGTGTCATGCAGCCAGGCGGCGGCAATCATCTGTTCATCATCGGTAACGCTACGCACTAATTCGGCGACGGCAGCCGGATGCACAATGTAAGGCTCGTCAGTGTATTTGCGACGTTGACCCGCAGCGGCATGCGCCTCAGTGGCATAACGGCGCGCTTGCTCTTCCAGTGAATCTCGCATATTTCACTCTCCCAGAGAAAAGTCGCTTGCAATTATCTAGCGCGCTATTTATATTGAAACCCATGAACAGTAATCAAGATGACAAAAAAGTGAAGCAGGCGCCACTTCAGTTAGATCAGCAGCTCTGCTTTGCACTGTATTCGGCGAATCTCGCGATGCACAAAGTCTATCGCCAGCTGCTATCAAAGCTGGAGATTACCTATCCGCAATATCTGGTGATGCTGGTGCTGTGGAATCAGGACGATGTGACGGTCTCTGAGATTGGCGAGCAGCTGTTTCTTGATTCAGCCACGCTGACGCCGCTGTTAAAACGTCTGGAGAGCGCGGGTTTATTGCATCGCCAGCGTTCCCGTCAGGATGAGCGTCAGGTTGTGGTAACGCTGACCGATGAAGGTCGTGCGTTGCATGACAAAGCAGAAAGTATTCCGGAAGCCATTCAGTGCGCAACAGCCTGCGATGACCAGGTGATGGCATCTCTGAAAGCTCAGTTAGACGAGTTGCGCGATAGCCTTTACCGCGCCAATTAATAAACAGGGGAAGTCGCTGTCCCGACAACCCAAAAGATGACGTTCAGGTTTGCGCATAATAAGTAGTGCGCGATTATATAGCGAATTAATGAGGTTATTATGTCTTTAGAAAAAGTTGTTTACACTGCAAAAGCTAAAGCTACCGGCGGTCGTGATGGTCGTGCTACTTCTTCCGACAACGTGCTGGATGTAAAACTGGGCGTGCCAAAAGAGATGGGCGGCGCAGGCGGCGAAGTGACTAACCCAGAGCAGCTGTTTGCTGCAGGTTATTCAGCGTGTTTCCTCGGTGCGATGAAGTTTGTGGCTGGCCGCGACAAGATTTCGATGCCGAAAGATGCGTGGATTGAAGGCGAAGTTGGCATTGGCCCAATCCCGAACGGTTTCGGTATTGAAGCCAAACTGAATATTCATCTGCCAGAGATGGATGCAGCTGAAGCGCAGAAGCTGGTAGATGCGGCACACATCGTTTGCCCATACTCAAACGCAACGCGTGGCAATATCGACGTGACGCTGAACATCATCAACTAATTGATGTTATTCACGATAACAGGCTCCTGCGGGAGCCTTTTTCACATCTGAATAAAACGCTAACCGGTTAGATTAGAAAATTTATCTGGTCTTACCATTGGTTAAATGTTCTACTGCTCGGCTTCGCGCCATCGCCCTTTCGCCAGTCGGAATCGTCCCGATCCTGCATCTTGCGTCACGCTTTTACTGCGGTTTAGCGAACTCTGCTGTCTTTAAACAGTCACATAACGGTTGATACAACGACACCAGGTCGGGAATAGAAAATTTTCATGAATTATATTAAAAGTTTAACGCAGCAAAAGCTGTCTCTGCTGCTTGCGTTATATCTCGGTATCTTACTGAATTTACCGATATTTTATCGCCGCTTTGACGGCTTCTTAACGAAATCCAATATCTCTAACTGGCTTTCTGCAGCGGCGGAAGTGATGGCAGCTGTACTACTGACTTTCTTCCTGATGCGCTTGCTGTCGCTGGGCGGCAAATGGGTTTACCGCATTCTCGCCACACTCACCGTGATCATCTCTGTTGCCGCCGCTTATTACATGGCGTTCTTCAACGTGGTGATTGGCTACGGCATTATCGCCTCGGTGATGACCACCGATATCGATCTCTCTAAAGAAGTGATTGGTCTGCATTTCGTGCTGTGGATGGTGCTGGTGAGTGCGTTGCCGCTGCTGCTTATCTGGCGCAATAGGCTTAGCCAGACACTGATTGAACAACTTAAAACGCCTGGCCAACGTCTCAAGCCGGTAGCCGTTATGCTGCTGAGCGTGGCGCTGGTCTGGCTGCCGATTCGCTATTTCGACAAGCTGCAGAAGGTGAATGAAGAGATCACCAACATCGATTTGCCGAGCTATGGCGGCGTGGTGGCGCACTCGTATCTGCCATCCAACTGGATTGCCGCGCTGGGCCTGTTCGCCTGGACCAAAGTTGATGAAGAGTGGGATGGCCAGAAGTTACTCGATCCGGCAAAAGAGTTTACTTACGTCGCGCCTGCGGGCATCGACGATACCTATATGGTGTTTGTGATTGGCGAAACCACGCGTTGGGATCACATGGGCATGCTCGGCTACGATCGTGATACCACGCCGAAGCTGTCGAAAGAGAAGAACCTGGTCGCGTTCCGTGGTGAATCTTGTGATACCGCCACCAAGCTGTCGCTGCGCTGCATGTTCGTGCGCGAAGGTGGCACCATGGATAATCCGGGCCGCACGTTGAAAGAACAAAATGTTTTCGCCGTGTTGAAAGAGCTGGGCTTCACGTCTGAGCTGTTCGCGATGCAGAGCGAAGTGTGGTTCTACGATAACGCTGACACCAATAACTTCTCGTTCCGCGAGCAGATTGGTTCAGAGAAGCGTAATCAGGGCAAAGCGGTCGATGACATGCTGTTAGTGCCGGAGTTGCAGGCATCGTTACAGCGCTTCCCGAAAGGCAAGCACGTGGTGATTCTGCACACCAAAGGCTCGCACTACCTTTATTCTCAGCGTTACCCGCGTGATTTCGCTCGCTATCAGCCGGAATGCATGGGCGTTGATGAGAAGTGCAGTAAAGCGCAGTTGATTAACGCCTACGACAACTCGATTTTGTACGTGGATACCATGCTGGATAGCGTGCTCGATCAGTTGCGAGATAAGAAGGCGATTGTGTTCTACGCCTCCGATCACGGTGAATCAATCAGCGAGAATATGCACTTGCACGGTACGCCGCGCGAGATGGCGCCACCGGAGCAGTTCCGTGTACCGATGATGGTGTGGGCTTCTGATAAGTATCTTGAAGATCCAACCAACCGCAGCAACTTCGAACGTTTACAGGCGCAGCAGCGCGTGGGTAAAACCCATCGCCATGTTGAGCTGTTCGACACCATCATGGGTTGCCTCGGCTACACCTCGCCGGACGGCGGAATTAAAGACGCAAATAATTGGTGTTCAGCACCAGCGGCCGCGCCTGCTAAAGCGCTGTGATTTTTTTGGGGTTGTTGACCGCTGCTTGCTTTCCAGGCGATCAGTTGAGTTTTCAGTAAAAGGCATTGACGCTTTTTTAGCAGCGCAGTAATATGCGCCCCCATCGGCGAGTAGCGCAGCTTGGTAGCGCAACTGGTTTGGGACCAGTGGGTCGGAGGTTCGAATCCTCTCTCGCCGACCATCTTTGAAGAAACCTGCTTTTATAAGCAGGTTTTTTTTCGTCTGTAATTTGGGATTCTGTATTGTTAGCTCCTCAGCAGATCAGGCTGAAATACAGGGCCGCTCCGTAAAGTCGCCGTGGACACATCCCTGTGGGCCTTGCCGACGCATCCATGCGTCGGAAGCTTTACTCCGCGGCCCTGTATTCCATCCTTCTTCAAACTCCTCTGCATTTTTTTAACAGCAAAACAGAAGCCAACCTGGCGATGGGAAGGCGGCTCGTTTAGCAAAGCGTCCGCCGCAGGGATGCGGCGGTCGAGGCTACAGGGACGTATTCACGCCGACTTTGCGTTCGAGCCGCCTTTCCTGAGCAACGCACCGAGCGAATAGCAAAACCCCTAAATATACCCATTCCATCCCCTAAACCAGCAATACTCACCATTATCTCCACTAACTCCCGCGTACCCCACGCCAAATCGAACCCGCGCGCTTAATTCGCGAAACATTCTTCTTATGACCGGTTTATGCATCATGCTGATTTCTTATGCCATTTCCCTAGCACATTCCGCTGCCTGAACGTCATAACGCACGCAGAATCGTTCAGATATTCAACATTTACCAATAAGTTTTGTGTGTTTTTTAGCGGTGATAATCACTGCTATTTGACTACATAGCCAGATAATCACGCGGCATTGAGCGCTTTATCACCTTTTTTAATTTTGGCTTAGGCTGAGAAGGGTGTTTTTTATCGTTGCTTGCACTTAGTCACACTCTATGTAAATAACCCCACACTGTATTGACGTTCATTGCAACTGTTGACAAATTGATGCGTCAATAAAATGTAGAGAAGGACGTGTCTGACAGATTCCACGGTGCCAGCACAAAAAAATAACCGCTCACATTTTGCTTACTCTTAATTGACCTGCCCGAACCGCATAAAAAAATCAGAGGTCGGGCGACGCACACAACATCACATCACAATGGAGCAAAACATGATCAACTCCCTGGCTAAATCCAGGATGCTGAAGGTCGGTCTCAGCCTGATTGCTATGACCGTTGCCGCTGGTGTCCAGGCGAAAACCCTTGTTTATTGTTCAGAAGGTTCGCCGGAAGGCTTCAACCCGCAGCTCTTCACATCGGGCACCACCTACGACGCAAGCTCGGTACCGATCTACAACCGACTGGTTGAGTTCAAAACCGGTACCACCGAGCTGCAGCCAGGTCTGGCAGAAAAATGGGATGTCAGCGCGGACGGTAAAACTTATACCTTCCACCTGCGTCAGGGCGTGAAGTGGCAAACCACCAAAGACTTCAAGCCAACCCGCACCTTCAATGCCGATGACGTCGTGTTCTCCTTCGAGCGTCAGCTCGACAAAAACAACAAATATCACGGTGTTTCTGGCGGCAGCTACGAATACTTCGAAGGCATGGACATGCCTAAGCTGATCGCCAAAATCGAAAAAGTTGACGATTACACCGTACGCTTCACCCTGACGCGTCCAGAAGCGCCGTTCATTGCTGACCTCGGCATGGACTTCGCCTCAATCATTTCTAAAGAATATGCCGACAACATGCTGAAAGCGGGCACGCCTGAGAAGCTGGACCTCAATCCAGTGGGCACCGGTCCGTTTGTACTGCAGCAGTATCAGAAAGACTCGCGCATTCTGTATAAAGCTAACCCAGACTTCTGGGGCACTAAGCCGAAGATTGATCGCTTAGTGTTCTCCATCACGCCAGACGCCTCTGTGCGTTATGCGAAACTGCAGAAAGGCGAGTGCCAGGTCATGCCGTACCCGAACCCGGCCGACATCGCCAGCATGAAGAAAGACGACAAAATTAACCTGATGGAACAGCCAGGTTTGAACGTTGGTTACCTGTCGTTCAACACCGAGAAAAAGCCGCTGGATAACGTGAAGGTGCGTCAGGCACTAACCATGGCGGTGAACAAACAAGCCATCATTGATGCCGTTTATCAGGGCGCTGGCCAGGCCGCGAAAAACCTGATCCCACCAACCATGTGGGGCTACAACGACGACATCAAAGATTACGCCTACGATCCTGAGAAAGCCAAAGCGCTGCTGAAAGAAGCAGGTATGGCTGATGGTTTCTCCATCGACCTGTGGGCAATGCCGGTTCAGCGTCCATACAACCCGAACGCACGTCGCATGGCGGAAATGGTTCAGGCTGACTGGGCTAAAATTGGCGTGAAAGCCAAAATCGTCACCTTCGAATGGGGCGAGTACCTGAAACGCGCGAAAGCCGGTGAACACCAGACCGTAATGATGGGCTGGACCGGTGATAATGGGGATCCGGATAACTTCTTCGCCACGCTGTTCAGCTGTGCAGCGGCGAAAGACGGTTCTAACTACTCACGTTGGTGCTACAAGCCGTTTGAAGATCTGATTCAGCCAGCCCGTGCTGAAGCCGATCACAACAAACGTATTGAACTGTACAAACAGGCTCAGGTAGTGATGCATGACCAGGCTCCAGCGCTGATCATCGCTCACTCAACCGTCTACGAGCCAGTGAGTAAGAAAGTCTCTGGTTATGTGGTTGATCCATTAGGTAAACATCACTTCGAAAACGTCGATATCCAGGAATAACCTTTCGGATTATCGCGGTCAGGGCCAGCATTGCTGGCCCTCGGGCGGCACCTTCGCCGCCCGTATTCCGCTCTTTTTTTCCGGCAAATTCTACTAATGAAGCGCTTCTTGCGTCGCGTCCGCCTTCGGCTGGCTGCGAGTGTTGAGCAATGTTGTCCCCGGCGGTAACGCTGTGGGAAATGTCAGAGAACCAGGCTTATGCTGCAATTCATACTCCGACGTTTGGGCCTTGTCATCCCAACGTTCATCGGTATCACGTTATTGACCTTCGCGTTTGTCCATTTGATCCCCGGCGATCCGGTACTGATCATGGCTGGCGAACGCGGTATCTCTCCTGAACGTCACGCGCAATTGATGGCGCAATTTGGCCTCGATCAGCCGATGTGGAAGCAATACATCACCTACATCAACGGCGTCTTACACGGTGACCTCGGCATCTCGCTGAAAAGCCGTATCCCGGTTTGGGACGAATTCGTACCACGCTTCAAAGCTACGCTGGAACTGGGCATCTGCGCCATGTTGTTCGCGGTCGCTGTCGGCATTCCTGTTGGCGTGCTGGCCGCGGTAAAACGCGGCTCGATCTTCGATCACACCGCCGTGGGCATCTCGCTCACCGGTTACTCGATGCCGATTTTCTGGTGGGGCATCATGCTGATCATGCTGGTCTCGGTGCAGTTGAACCTCACGCCGGTCTCCGGGCGCGTCAGCGACATCATCTTCCTCGACGACAGTCATCCGCTCACCGGCTTTATGCTGATTGATACGCTGCTGTGGGGCGAAGAGGGCGATTTTAAAGATGCGGTGATGCACATGATTCTGCCGGCCATCGTGCTCGGCACCATTCCGCTGGCGGTGATCGTGCGTATGACGCGCTCCTCGATGCTGGAAGTGCTGGGTGAAGATTACATCCGCACCGCTCGCGCCAAAGGGCTGACGCGTATGCGTGTGATTGTGGTGCATGCGCTGCGTAACGCCATGCTGCCGGTCGTCACCGTGATTGGTTTGCAGGTTGGTACGCTGCTGGCCGGTGCGATTCTGACCGAAACCATCTTCTCGTGGCCGGGACTCGGTCGCTGGCTGATCGAAGCGCTGCAACGCCGTGATTATCCGGTGGTGCAGGGCGGCGTGTTGCTGGTGGCGATTCTGATCATCGTGGTCAACCTGCTGGTTGATCTGCTGTACGGCGTGGTCAATCCACGTATCCGTCATAAGAAATAAGGGGGAATCATGTCTGCTGTTGATCCCGCAAGCGTAACTGCTGCACCCAAGCCGATGACCCCGTTGCAGGAATTCTGGCACTACTTCAGGCGTAACAAAGGGGCGGTTATCGGCCTGGTTTACATCGTTCTGATGCTGTTAATCGCTATCTTTGCTGATGTGCTGGCACCGCACGCACCGGCTGAGCAATTCCGTGATGCCTTGCTGCATCCGCCGGTTTGGCAGGAAGGCGGCAGCTGGAGCTACATCCTCGGTACCGATGACGTGGGCCGCGATGTGCTGTCGCGCCTGATGTACGGCGCGCGTCTGTCGCTGCTGGTTGGCTGCATGGTCGTCGTGCTGTCGCTGATTCTCGGCGTGATATTTGGCCTGATGGCTGGCTACCTTGGCGGCGTGGTTGACGCCATCATTATGCGTGTGGTCGATATCATGCTGGCGCTGCCAAGCCTGCTGCTGGCATTGGTGCTGGTGGCGATCTTCGGTCCGTCGATCGTTAATGCCTCGCTGGCGATTACCTTCGTCGCCTTGCCGCACTATATCCGTCTGACGCGTGCTGCGGTGCTGGTTGAAGTTAACCGCGACTACGTTACCGCCTCAAGCGTGGCGGGTGCCGGTACGCTGCGCCAGATGTTCATCAATATTCTGCCTAACTGCCTGGCACCGCTGATCGTGCAGGCATCATTAGGTTTCTCCAACGCCATCCTCGATATGGCGGCGTTGGGCTTTCTCGGTATGGGGGCGCAACCGCCAACGCCGGAGTGGGGCACCATGCTCTCCGACGTGTTGCAGTATGCGCAAAGTGCCTGGTGGGTGGTGACATTCCCTGGAGTGACCATTCTGCTAACGGTTCTGGCATTCAACCTCATGGGCGATGGTTTGCGTGATGCACTCGACCCGAAACTCAAGCAGTAAAGAGGCACCGAGATGGCGTTATTAAATGTAGACAAATTATCGGTGCATTTCGGCGACGAAAAAACACCGTTCCGTGCGGTTGACCGCATCAGCTATCAGGTCGAGCAAGGCCAGGTAGTCGGCATCGTCGGGGAATCCGGTTCCGGTAAATCGGTCAGTTCGCTGGCGATTATGGGCCTGATCGATTATCCCGGCCGCGTGATGGCCGAGAAACTGGAATTCAATCAGCGCGACCTGCAGAAAATTTCCGAAAAAGAGCGCCGCCAGTTGGTGGGCGCCGAAGTAGCGATGATCTTCCAGGACCCGATGACCAGCCTCAACCCTTGCTACACCGTGGGTTTCCAGATCATGGAAGCGCTGAA
>Ga0308162_1001453_pt1 | contig 18787 bp, 16 predicted proteins | sample PhySR2_FD_201370 | JGI IMG/M metagenome (GOLD analysis project Ga0308162, IMG submission 201370) | Phyllosphere microbial communities from UC Gill Tract Community Farm, Albany, California, United States - DLSLS.R2 | ecosystem: Host-associated > Plants > Phyllosphere > Unclassified | place: USA... | reverse complement strand
AGGTGGCGCTGCATGGCAGCCACCGCATAACGCATCAGGCGAAAAGCCATGTGTTTATCGGGTGAAGACTGGTGCTCGATGAGCACGTGGACATAACCCTCACCGGCTGTGGTTTTCAGACTGTAGAGCACATCGCTAAAGTACTGCCTCAGGTCATCCTCGACGAACGAGCCGGATTCCAGCTTTAGCGTACTGAGGTCACAGATAGCACGCAGCTCTGCGGGCAAGTGGAGTTCCATAAAATCACGGGCGACATCCGGATGGGTCAGAAACTGCCGGAACGTGGCATCGTGAGGAGTTGGTGTGCGGTTTTTCTTCTTCTTCATCAGTCCCGGCTCTGAAAAATAACCGCTGTATGTTACCACAGGCAAAAAACCGTCTGTATTGATGGTGAACAGATCTGCAATGCCTGCAGGTAGCCGTTCGGATTATTTTTAATTTTTTCGGATTTACTGCTTCATCGTACGATCTCTAATAATCGAAGCATAATCATTCTTCGTCGCACTTTGCAATGCCCGATGAGTAATGGGATCATAAAACACCGTCAATACGGCTGGGAACCGATGTGGCTATTTCTGCTACAATTTACCATAAACTACATTTTGAGCCCGATTTGATAAGTGGATTAGCGTATCTTGTTGCTCTGATGATATTGAGCCCCCTCAAATACTGCCGATAATTCGCAGGGCCAATTGCAACTAATGAGATTTTGTTACGCTTCTCATTTTAACACTGTATGTACTTTTTCGCGAAGTACATAAAACTCTCAGAAGTTATGTCTATTCATAAGTTGTGTCTATATAGTTTATGCGTAATAAATTTCAATTTTGAAGTAAGATAGGAAGCCTTCGCACGCTGTTTTATACTATTAAAGACTATTTCGTGAAAGGAAAAGCAGTGTAGCTCATAGTCAACTTTTACCATATGCCATCATTATTTTAACTGCAAAGACATTATAGAATTCAAAAAAAAGACAACCATTATTCTTTTTTAATTTATTAACCCCAACGACAAAAAACCAATCATGACAGGTGCAGTAGATACCAAAAAAAACCTTTAATTAACCTTTTTGCTATAAAAATAAGTTAACCTCTAAAATTTAAGCATAAAACCCTTCACTTCACCCGCAAAAATTTTAATGAACAGATTGAGATGGTTGGTATTTTTTAAAGATATATAGACCTTGCTTGCTTTTTTATGTCAAGTCAGGTAAAACTATTTTCAATGTTATTAATTTCGGAGCTTCCTAAGCACATTTTTTTGCGTTCGTTCAAACTGAAGTGGAGTGATAGTTATATTTCCATTAATAATAGCAGCTGCTTCAGATCCTGAATCACTTGTCAATATTGAACGAGAAAGTGATATCCAGAAATAGCATTCTGCACGGGGGTCGGTATGAGATGTTATCCTGATATCTTCCAGATTTCCCTTTCCCTGTTCTGTAAAAACTATCTCTCCTAGTTTTTCAGGAGGCACATCAGGAATGTTTATGTTCAGACAACTTCCAGCCCAGGGTTTTCTGAGTACCTGCCGAAGTGCTTTCAGGGCTGCGACCTCCGCGGTATCCCATTTAATTTCATCCCGTTTGCTAAATACCTGACTCAATGCGATAGAGGGAATGTTCAGCAGCATTCCAGTCATCGCAGCACCTACAGTACCGGACAAAACCGATTCAGCTCCAATATTCGCCCCGCGGTTTATGCCTGAAAGCAGCAGATCAGGCGGGTTATTACTCATCAGATAGCGTGTTGCCCATACTACACAATCTCCGGGCGTACCGGAAATGGCATAACAACGCGTTTCTGTCTGGTGTACCCGAAGAGGTTCGTGAAGACTCAGCGAATGTGAAGTTCCGCTCTGGTCATATGCGGGTGCCACGATCCAAACTTCATGAGCTAACTGTTCCGCTACGCGTCTAAGTACTGCCATTCCCGGTGCGTTAATTCCATCGTCATTTGTCAGCAAAATACGATCATACATAAGGGGTATTTCATCCATGGTTATTCCTTAATTGTGTTTATTGCTCATCCTATACATTCCTAGTATTGCGGTTCTCTCCCTGAAGACAGGACTCAGCTGGGACATTCTTCACGAGTAAAAAGACTTTCCTGAGCGGCAGGCATTATCACCTGTCCTTCAAACGCACGTGCAAAATTAAGCAGATTTTTATCATCAAACGGCGCGCCAACCATCTGTATGCCCAATGGTAAGCCTTTAGCAGAAAGACCAATGGGAAGATTAATAGCCGGGTTCCCGCAGACATTGAAAGGTATTGTTCGGCCGGGCACTACGCCAGGATCAGGGGGCCAATCCGCCCCGAATTCTGTAAACGTTGGGGCAGCTCGTAATGAAGAGGGGAAAAGTAGCAATGTATAATCTGAAAAGATTCTGTTGTTAATCCAGCCGGTTAGTTCTGCCCTGATCTGCTGAGCTACTATCAGTTCCGCTGCTGAAACAGCGGCCCCAGCAATGAGTCGCTGATATGTGTATCTGCCATATTCTCGGGCCCGGCCTCTTAACATATCCTGGTGTATAGTAAATGACTCTGCGCTCATGAGCACCCTCCCACAGGCATTGAATAGCGCATAATGTTCAAAGTTAATTTCTTCAACAATAGCCCCACGAGCACGTAACGTTGCAACATGCATGTCCATTAATTCAATTAGATCTGAATCTGTATATGACGATTCAGTCAACATATGGCGCGGCCAAGCTATTCTAACGCCTGAAAGCTCAGCAGGCTCTTCACTGGTAAACGTAAAAGCCTGACAAACCGTGGTTGGATCTCGATCATCTTGGCCGGCAATAACGTCCATTACCAGAGCGGCATCTGCTGCAAATCGTGTTAATGGACCACAGTGATCGAGTGACCAAGACAGCGGGTATACGCCTGCCCGAGAAACAAGCCCATAGGTCGGTTTAAACCCCACTACGCCGCAAAGGCAAGCGGGACCACGGATAGAACCACTCGTATCTGACCCCAGTGCGACAGGGCAAAGCCCAGCTGCGATTGCAGCGCCCGCACCAGATGATGAGGCTCCGGTAAAATGAGCGAGATGCCAAGGATTACGGGCGGGAGGAAAAGGAAGGTCAAATCCAGGTCCACCAAGAGCAAACTCGTGTGTGGCTAGTTTCCCCAAGTAAATTGCGCCACCATTCTTCATAAGCTGATGCACAGATGCGTTGGTAAGTGCGATATTATCTCGCATCAGATACGAATGGCATGTTGTTGCCGTACCTGCCACATCGAAAATATCTTTCAGCGCATAAGGAATACCATGAAGCGGCCCCCGACTCACTCCCAAAGCGAGCTCCCGGTCGGCTTGTTCAGCTGCCACACGTGCCTGTATTGGATCGAAGTGGATAAAGGCATGCACATGTGGATTGAAGCGTGCGATTCGATTCAGGAAGTATTCAGTAAGCTGTGAAGCGCTTATCATACCGCTTCTCAAGCGGCGGCCCAACTCGGATACAGGCAGAAGGTGCAAGGGTTCATTCATGATCTTTCCTGTATTTTGAAAGATTGGCGCTAAGGTTAAATCCGTTTGCGGGCTCCTCGCATGGGCGTCTGTGAGCATTTAATAAGGCTACTGCGGTTCGTATTTCACGTGTACAAGCCAAAGCACCACTGAAATATTCTTTGGGTATCTCAAGGCCAGTACGTCGCATCTCCTCCCGAAAGTTTTCATCTGTAAAAAGAGAAAGAGATTCTTTCATTTATTTTCCTCTGATGCCAGGTAATTGTGAGAAAGCATTTCCTTAAATAGATCCTTTAGATCATCATCTTCAGGAAGACCTAAATTATTGCAAATATCGTTAAAAACAAGCTCCCAGGGACCAGTGCAGCCGACAATCAGACAATTATGTAACAAGGCGAGATAAAATTTGTTATGGCGCACCCGATGCTGAAAAGGCATGCGAATCTTATTAGGCAGCGATTCGATAAAATCACGCAAATTAAGGGGGCCAGACCATTCTGGTACCGTACTAACCCCTGTTGAGGGAAAATCAGATCTAAGGGAGAGTTGTTCAGGAGAATAGTTCTGCAATTTAAGGATTAAAGGAACTACAACGGCAAGGGTGCGCTTAAGCTCCAATGGAGAAACTTTGTCAGTTGTATCTGCCGCAGTATGGTTGAAACGATCGTTAATGTGCCCAATCTGAATTGCAGGGGCATTCCTGTGAGTATCATGATGATTCATAAAGAGGGCGTGGTCGGAAAAACCTAGAAATGACGTAAACATCCAGTTTCCACCTTCTGAACATGTATGGACAAATACCTCAGATGCTAATGCTTCACAAATATTCACCAGCGTCTCGTCAAATGACACTGGCGGACGTTCAATGCAAAAAGGCGATTCGCAAAGCTCCTGATCTTCGCCCACCATATCAAGATTGATAACCGCAAGAGGGGCAGGTTTGTGACGCATCTCGTGCTGCAATGCAGCAACTCCGGTAAATTCCGGACCTGAGACAAGTCTGAGTGTATAACGAAGCGGCGAAATAAGGTTTGCTTCCTGCCATTGGTTGATTAATCTGGCGGCTTCAATCATTACGCTAACCCCGGAAGCGTTATCATTGGCACCTGCACGAGCATGGCAAAGGTGAGCGGTGACCCATATTTCATGCTGTGATTCTATTCCCGGCAAACAGGCAGAGAACACGGGCATATCCTCTGTCGTATCAATAACAATATCAATTTCTACAATGTCAGAGGATGAAATAGCCGTCAGTAAGTGTGACTGTTCATTCGGCAGCAAACTGAACGCAAAAAGGGGCGATCCCGGTGCGAGCTCTATACGTCCCCGATAGAAACAGTCTTTATATTCGTCATAACGAGCAAATGCATCAGTGACAAAACCTGCCGCACCGCGTGTACTCAGGTCATGTTCCCAATTTCGTAAAAAAAAATCGGCTGCTGGAATCACCACCACATCTCGGGCAGTCAAAATATTTTTGTCGTGACTGCATAAACGAAATTGTTTGCCACAAGCCGCATGTGAGTATGTCGCCAGTGCAAAAGGTAGTGCTACGTGATCAATAACGAATGCAGGGCTGCCCTGCATGGTCATCCTGGCGCGCAGGGGAGTCCAGGAAAGAGGCGCGCGAAAACTCCACCATTGCGGCTGGTTGTCCGCCTTGAATTGATGAATCTCTACTAACGGCACGTTTGCCTTGCGTGCCGCACTCGCAATGACTTCTGCGGCTTTCTGAATTCCCGCTGATGCTTGGTAACGGTCATAAAGAGAAAACCTATCCACTATCATCATCATATGAGTGACTGAACACTGATCGAACGTTTGAAGGATTAAGGGGTCAATTTTCAAAATCCACCCCCAGGCGACGTGAAAACTCAACCATGCGGTCCTCCGCTAAAGGAACGCTCATGCGAATCAGCGTGCTTCGCTCATTCAGTGATCGATAAAAGAGATGATTTTTAGTACGTATACCGGCCTTATCGAACCGCTCTCTCAGTTCCTCATCAATAAAAAAATAAGGTAAAGCGGCACTGGCAGGAGTCACCCCTTTGGCAGATAACATTGCGAGGACGTGAGTTTTACTTAACATAATCTGACTCCGCAGACGGCGTGTCGTGTCTCCACAGCCCAAAAGCGCTGCAACCATTGATAACGTTAAAGGCGGATTGAGCATTGGAGGTACGACCCGGCGGATGTTTTTTTCCAGATTAGACGAGCTCATACAAAAACCGACCCGAAGTCCTCCCAGCCCCCATGCCTTTGAGACGCCTCGAAGAACAATCAGATTAGAGAATGTATTCAGCAGTGAAGCACTACTAAAGCTCGGTGCATGGTAGTTAGCGTTGGACTCATCAATAAGCAGCAGAATGCCCCTTTGCTCCAGCATTCCGCAAAATAGCCTTAGAGACGCTAGATCATCAAATATTCCAGCAAGCAATGCTGGCCGTTCAAGATAAACCATACTGGCATGCTGGCGGCTGGCTGTGTGGCACATTTCATCTAGCTGGCCATCAGGTAACCAGCAGATGTTACTTTTGGCTTGTGTTAACCACCATATAAAATCAGGATAAATATCGCCATATACCGCCACATTACACGCTTCCGGAAGGGTAGCTAACGAAGCAAGTAGAGAGTTGACACCCGCGCCGCAGGACAGCGAAAAGTCAGTATCCGGCAGGGAGAAGTAGTGTCGTAATATTGAACGCAAGCGTTGCTCACCCCATGGGTCGTTCACAGGGTAGTGGTAAATATCTCTGAGATTACTTAGCTCCTGAGTAAGACATGAGGAAAGGAGTAGAGCAATCGACGGTTCAATGAGGTCTCGCTCATCTTGGGTCCATGCAAGGTTTAAATGATCGGATGTATCTTCAAGCTTTGCGATATTTTGATAGGTCTCGATAGCTCTGGTTAACATACTGACTCCCATAGCGCACAGGGAACGTTGAGCTCCTGAGGCAATAATGAGCCGTGATCGTATCGATAGCCTTCCGGAGTAATAAATGTCTCCCCCCTTGCAATAACCAGAAGATTACCGATGGCATCAAAACCAGTCAGCTTAAGCATAGTCTCAGCGGATACGATGTCAGCAATATTGCCCAAAGCGCAATGAAGCGCCTGTTCTAAAGATGTAAAATTCGTCGGATCGGTATAGAACCAGCGTGTTCTGCCTGCCCCTCCCATGGGACAAGAATATTTCTCGCTGAGGTCGTTCAGAATCCTTGCTACGCTTTCATCATGACGCGTGGGGACTAAACCATGATCAGCATGCGCTATAACATCCACCTGCTGCAGGGTTAGCCGATGAGCCAACTTTTCAAGTTTAATAAGAAAATCAGCAACTAAGCCATCATATCCATAATGATGTATATATTGATCGAGATCGATAAAACACCATATCAAAGTAGGGAAACTCTGGCTCAGCGCCCGCTCAATAGCCTTTTCCACAGCGGCTATAAGTATCGCGGATGAAGGAAGAGGAGATTGGGTGAAGAAGGGAGTATGATCAACGTTGACCGCCCCCGTCAGCAGAGCCCGCGTCCAGGCCCCGGCGACGGGAAGCAGATCGCCTGCTATGGCCTGAGGCAGGTAGCCAAAATATGCAGCGTCTGTAAAAATATTCGCTTCAGGTTGTATAACTCCTGCGCCCTGATAATCATATATATTTATCAATGCAGAATTATCAGTGCGAGGCCTGTATACCACCCCAGCAACACCATGTTCGTCAACCCGTCTGCCAGTCAGGCTGGATAACCAGCATGTGGATGATGTCGGTGGAAAAACGGCCTGCCAGCAGGCTATTTTCGCCGATGGCCAGAGCTGTTCAGCCAGATTGTAATGAATACCATCGACAGCAAAAATAACCAGATTTCGCTTCTTGCCCTGTCGCTGAAGCATACGTTGCTGTATCCAGTGACGAAACTGCGTTATGTTTCCTGAGGTGGGAGGGAGCGCTAACTTCATTTTTCCACCTCTTCTGTGGCAACCGGCAGTACAGCGTGCGTAACAGCCCGTAGCTTATTAACCACTTCAACTGCCCAATGGTGCATATTGCTGAGCACCGCGCTGTTCGCTGACGGACGTGCAGCCGTATTCTGAAAAAAGCAGACTCCTTCTGCAGGTGAGCCTAAAAAAGTTAGGCGATCATCTGCGCTCCCGTCATGCTTCAACGGATGAAAGCCGGACGTGACCTTAACGGCACCGGGAACATAATAGTCAGTTTCAGAACGCCGGTTTTCCCACAACGTAATAATTTTGTTTGCCAGCATATTGGGATAAAGCGGATTTACCTGATAACGCGCATCAAAAGGATGTACCCGTGCACAAACCAAGTGGTCAATACGCTGCTTCCTGCCCCTATAACGCAAGGTAAATGTTTTACCCGCAACATGACTGCTTATTCTGACTGACCCAGGCAAGCGGACGATCCCCTGACGCACAAGCGCTTCCAGCTTTTCCATAGCCTCAATGCCGGCACCATTTGAAAGGCGGTTATAATGCGGTAGCCACTGCTGGATAAAGTTTTTCTGCGATGTTGGCGTCAGCCCCCCAAAGTCACAGGCAGCTGAGAATACGGTGCGTAAATCACGCCAGACACTATCGCAACATGCCTTAAGCGGATTGCGAATGTTGCCCTGCCGCGCCGCATCAAGGTCTCTGCTTAGCCAAATCTGAATTTGCTGTTTTCTTTCACGGGGTGAGTTTGGGAACGCATTAGCAAAGGGATAAAAAATGCTATACCAGTCAAACTTATGAGCAGTTATACGTAAGGCGTGCTGCCATTTTACTTTTTCACGTCCCAGTGCACGAAGACGAAAGGGGGCAAGCGATTTATCAACAATCTCATCGGTAAGCGTACGATAAATATGGCTGGCAGCGTCTGCATCCTCCGCGGAGGTATTGTCACCATCACCACGCACTGCACAAAGACGTTCAACCAGCTCATCAAAACCTCGCTGCAAAGGAGCGAGTAAGTACGCAATATCTGGTTTCCCCCGATGTGTTTGCGCGGATAAATAGGCGTTATAAACTGCATTGGTAGCGGAAAATTGACGCGAAATCCATTGTTCACCCAGTAACGTACGATAGTAGACCCACGCCATCTCAAGTACGATAAGCGGAAATATATCCCGCTCAAAATCCAGCTGCTGCTGCAGCCTTCCGTACAGGGCAGGGCGCAATCTGCCGCAGTTCTGTCGTAATAAAGAGACGGCGCTGACAGTAAAAAATACGGCACGGTGGAACTGTTCAGGATGAAGCTTTTCGTTCTTGGGGCGTGTAGCATAGATTTTTCCACTGCGACTTAATGCGAAAATTGCGCGTGGTTCTTTACCGTTCGGTTGATAATTCAACTTTCCGGATTTTTTTCGAATGAACGTTCCACCCCGAGCTTCGGTAAGAAAAAGACAGATATCAATCGCAGTCAGGCCCATGCCAATTAATGCAATGCTGTCTCGTGCCGCAACCTGACATTCAGTTAATTTCTTCTCCAGGGGGTAAGCCCAAGAGATGTAATTAAAGTTCCGAGCAAAACGAAACTCATTACTTTTAGCGACCGGTCGGCAAGGCGTGTGTCCTGTAATGAATAAAATATGGTGAGCAAAGAGCCCACCTTGCCGCTGCGGCGTAGACATAGTAAAACCGATGCCTTCATGAACAATACCTGTTATCTCTTCGTTATGAGCGATAACACATACACCTTTAATCAGCCGGAGTTCAGATGCATAACGCTCAAAAAATGCACGCAATGCCATACCATGCAAATACCTACGGGGCACATCCTGAGCCTGCAGGTTAAAGATGTTATTGCCCGAATGTCGCCATTGCATCTGGCACCATTCAAGAAAAGGCATGCGGAGTGCTGTAGGAAGCAGACTGGTGGATGCAGCCGCTACGGATTCATCTGCTGCAAATGCGATCTGGTCAGCTGTGCGGTTGAGGTAACTTACAGGGTTCTGACAGTCACTATGTGCAACGCCTGCCCCAAAGCGGCCACTTGCTTCAAAAACATGGATTTCAACACGCCCATGTAGCTCAGCACTTCTGAGCTGGGCAAGCAGTCGTTCAAGCGCATAGACCGAGCGTGGGCCTCCGCCAACGATTGCAATAACCGTTTTCTCAACCGCAGTTGTCATAGGTTTTCCTTTATCCTTTTCTATGCCAGTGGAGTCCCTGGATAGTCATTGAATCGTTGTCGTTTGCAACATCAAGCAATGATTGCGCCCACAATCGCAGCCGCTTACGGTTATCTGACTTTTTGAAATTCAGCATAAAATCCATATCGCGATAATCTTTGAATTTTTCGCCAAAAAAAGCGGGGAATGAGGAGTAATGAACAGAAATAGCATCCATTCCAGTCTCTTTAGCGAGGTCATAAAACGCCGGTTTCATATATCCTGCGATACTCAGACGACTATTCTTTAAATCACTCCTTAACGTTTTGAGCATACCTAAAATCGCGGGGTGATTGTGACGGTCATATCCACTGCCACGACTGGCTCCCACGACCAGACTACTAAGATCGTTCATTCCTATCAGAAAATGTTCAATACCACGTTTTTCAATTTCGCGTGCATGCCACAAAGCCGCGGGTGTTTCCATCATGCATGAGATCTTATTGGGGAATGAATATTTTCGTGCATACTCAAGGCCAAAATCTATCTCATCCATCTCACAAATATAGGGAAACATTATGTGTAGGTTTTTGTGCTCTTTTGCCAACTCACTCACCACGTTAAATTCAATTTCAAAACTATGGGGAAGTTCCATCGCCCGTCGCATGCCACGAAGCCCAATAGTTGGAAACTCTTCCAGTACGTATTCATCATAACCTTCGAGCATATTAATCTCGTTAGCGGGTGCATCGACAAAGCGGTACCAGACATCCTTATCAGGGAAAATACGAAGTGTCTCTTTAATATATTCTCTGAGTAAATGTGGTCCCTCATCTGCTGTCAGGTATTTACCGGCTCTTCTGAAAATATATTCACCGCGTAATAAACCGACAGCAGAAACCTCCTGATAAATTCTTTCATCTGGTAATTCACCGCTTAATGAAACTTCAAGCTCCATATTTCTCTCCAGTTGTACACAGGGCAAACCTGCCATTAACATAAAGGATGACGTTGTAAATATTCATGTATGACCGACTTAAGATCGGCCAGTACAGTCCCGGCATCTCTCTCACCGTTGATTATTATCCAATTATTACTTGATGCCTGGCGCTTTAATATTCCATACACTTTTTTCATGTGATTCAGAAAAGCATCATCACTGCAAACAGGTTGATTTCCACATTCATAAGGAGCATGTACTTCATCGTTTTCTTTCCTCCAGCTAAGAATTACGTCTGGGCGGACATCTAGAAATAAAGTAAGGTCGACGTGAGGGAAAAAAGAGACAAGATTATTAAGCCAGGTTTCATCCAAGCCAAGAGCCGCCTCAGTGGCAACGTGTTTCTGCCAGCCACCGTCCAGAAAAAGCACTGTCCCTTGCTGTGGGGGGCGCTGGCAAATCTGGATGGCAAATAAATTGAAGATAAACATAGCCCGACTTTCGGCACGCATTTCCGGCAAAATGTCATACATCAGCATTCGATAGTTACTGCTGATATAACGTGCCTCAGGATACTCATCGCGATTAAGTGCATCCTTTTTGGTTATCGTTGCCACTTTTTTACCGATTCGCGCTTCCAGCCATGGAAGCAGCTCACGCATTTGCGTTGACTTTCCGGCACCGTCGCATCCCAATAAGTTAATCAGCATAGTCCCCTCTAATAATGCACAGAATTACCTGAATAGCAGTTGGCTTACGTTTTCTCTACCGTGCTGCTTTGCTCGTCAATGCTCGGACCGATAGCGTCTTTCAGCATTCGTTGAAACTTATGGCGCAAAGCGAGAGGCACCATACGCTCTACGTAAAATCCCAACTGGTCATCAAGGTGATACTTGACAGGATCGCTGGAAGCTAATGTGGACAAGCCCTGCGCCAGCTGTTCCGTAAATCCCGGAAATGAAGACTGCAGGTTGTAAACAATGCTGTAGTAAAGATTTCGGCCCAGTGAGAAACAGGGATATCTAGCATCGTAATTATCAAGAGAGAATTTTGGGAAACATCCATCTATGATTCGTTTAGGACACATCCACAGCGGCATAATAAGCTTCATATCGCCAATTTCACGCACCGGACAGGAAGCAGGTTTCATGGCGTTAGAAATCCTGTAAATGTTCTCACAAAGTACATCTTCGAGATTCAAACCTGTGCTAATCCAGTCGGTTCCTAGCTGGCGGGCATGGTTGCTGAGTGCGAGCCGAATGAGCAGGGTTCCTAAAAATTCAAAATCGTCGCCCTGAAAGTTTCGCTCAAAGCGATCAATCAGACTCTCGCCATCAGCAGGAATGCCGAGCAAGCTTTTAACCTCATCTTCGGCAATCACTTTTAGTTCAAGCTGATATTTTTCACATAACTGTGTTGCTCGGGGCACTCCTTTGTCCCAATCCGGTATTCCCATAATAATAACTGGATGAACATTGATGTATTCTTTAATAAGGCTTAAACCATGCAGGAGTGCATTACTGTCACCCCCACCACTAACCCCAACGACTAAATCAGCCCCGGCAGGGATGTGATCCTTAATCGTGTCCGCGACGCGTGCAGCGATAACAGACTGGCATTCTTCAGGAGAGAGTTTCTTAAGAAAGGACTGAGCGGTAGACTGATCGTTATTGTAATCTTGGTATAAATATTCTGTAGATTCATTAGCCTGGTCAGCGCTTTTTACAATCTTAAAATTTTCAGCCAAAAATTTGAATGGATTTACATTACGATTGAAATAAAGCAGCAGGTGGTCGGAGTCAAATTCTGATAATGTCTTTTCAAGTCCGGATGATAACTGCATGCTTTCATCACCATCCCTGTACTGATAAATGGAAACAGCAGACCAAGGCACGCTGTTTCTTTTCAATACATCAATCAAACGCTCGTTAGGTTCTGAAAGCAGCGACTGACGTCCATGTGCTGTAACCACAGAGATCGTTGGGCTACTTTCCTTTGCTGCTGTTTTCTCAAACATAGCAACTCCTTAACAATAAATAAATTATAGAAATAACCCATCTTTGAAGAATTATTTTTCCCCGCAAGTTGGGTTATTATTAAGAATAATTGCATTCAGAACAGCGCGAAGCGGGAAGTATCACCTGTCATAAGTGAGCGTCACCATAACTCCAGAATGCTGTTTTAACGAATGAATATTATTGAGCACCTGTTTCGCAACTCGCGCCGCAGATAGTTTCAATACCATATTTAGAAGCAGGTACAGACTCTTTTTTGGAACGCATAATTTCCAGTTGAGCAACGGATAAATCTGCGTATTGCTCATTAGCAAATGTATGGGTTAAATTAACTTGCTCGTTTTTCAGATTGAAGTTATTGCTTGGATTGTGCTTGAGAGCTGTTTTCATGCTTATATCCTCAATTAACCGTTAATTTGAATGCTGGGGCCCGCAGTAACAACCGTCAGATTGACTAGCGTGAGCAAAACGTCTTGAAAGCCCTGATAACAGACTCCAGTATTGAATTTCCTCATGCCACCACATCAAAGAGGTGCCGCAACTGGTCCCGGCCAGAAAAAAATAGCACGCCAACAGAGTGCTTTTGCTAATGATTTTTTGTGAATATTTTGTGAAAGAATTATGTACACGTTTTATCGACCCACTCCAAAAAAATATAAAATCGCAAAAAATGATAATTTTATCCTTTTATTCAATAGCATACCCATTGGTAGTGACATTATTGCCAACAGGAACTTGACGAACAATATGCATTTATGAGAGTTGTTAATAAAATCGAAACATAAATTTTCAAGCCAAACTGGATCTGCGTGTCAGGAGGAACAGGTGACTAAAAAGCACGATGAAGATGAGCAGTTGTCGCTGCTTTTATGGCTAACGGGGTGCAGCGATGTGCCGGTAAGCTGTATGAGCTTGGGAGATGAAGCCTTTTTGACACTTATTCGACAGCATCGTATAGAAGGACGATCATTGCAGACTCTTCGTCGGGAGAAACCGGCATGGGCGAGTGTAGCGCTTTTGCAGGCCCTGGAGGAAAGACATCAGCATCTTATTGATCAGGCTGCAAAACATATCGATGTTATCGCCGCATTTGTTCGGGATTTTAATACAGATAAAAAGCCTATTGTTATTCTAAAAGGCCTGACGGCCTATGCTCATAGCCGGGATCTTCACCACATTCGGGAAAGTAACGATGTGGATTTTATTATGCTTTCCCCAACCGAAACGATACGTACCATAAAAGCTCAACAGCTTAAGGAATTTCGAAAAGTATCACCTCATGAGCTACTGAATGTGACCGTTATGGGTATTGAAATGGATCTTCATGCTTTTTACCCGGTATGGTATTTTCTGAACGGCGATGCACAACAGATACCGAAAATTATTGATGGTAACACGTTCATAAAGCACGGCAGGGCGTTACAGGTTGGGCAGTTCAGGGTTGAAGATATTATTTTCAATGCTCTGGAGGATACATATACCGGTGAAGAAAATGTGTTTTATCCGGACGCAGCTGCTGCCGCGATTATCCTTTGTGCACATGCTCATCGCGATTTTATTTCAAAATCCTCTGTTACAGCACGAAAAAAACCACCGATTCGGTTTAGCGAGATTGCGGAGCTTATAGATTATTTTCGTTCTAAAGATTTTAACTTCTCCCGATTCCTGAATATAGTGAATAAGACAAACGCTATTACCTGTGTATCCTGGATGTGCGAGATGGTGCGCAAAACTACCGGTATTAACCTGTTGCCTGAAGGTCTCTTGCTTAACCATGAAAAGAACCTGCCAGATTTTTTATATCAGCAACTTGTCTGGAGTGGTTTTTTGAAAGTGTTTGATCGAAAAAACAACGCTGTTTTTTTCCGACACCTGACAACGGAAGAAAGCGTAAATGCTCTGGGTTTCACACCACTTAATATGCAGTCTGCACAGGCATTTATTGATGTTAAACATAAGAAAGTCTCAACGTCAGCGCCACATCAAGGTGCTGTCCTGCATGTCAGATCGGAGGGGTGGCCCGAAGTTTGCGTTAATTTTTCTCTCAAGAAAAATCATCTGGTTGTACGTTTAGTAATAACTTCCCCATCCGACTGTATTTCGCGCAGATTGTATATTGATATTTTTAACCAGCCGTTGGAATTTCAGGCGCAAGCTGATGGATGCTATTATAAAAAATCTCTCCATTTCCCCGCTCATCACTTTGATTACGAAGTTACGGATTCCGCATATAGCTGTTACCTAACAATACCTCTGCCTGATAAAACGTCGACGGTTTCACTGATTATCGCTGCAGGCGAATTTGAAGATGCTTACTCATTGCGCCGCGGCATATTGTTACCGGTGAAACTGCTGTTCTGATCGCCTCTCAAAAACATATTCTATAGCTTGTATAAGAGTTGATATGACTAAACAACGAAGAATAATGAAGCTTGGTGCTTTCTGGTATCCGACTGGCTACCATATTGCGGCCTGGAGGCATCCCGACGTCATGCCAGGAGCGGGTGTGGATATTCAGCAATGCATTGATTTTGCAAAGCTCGCAGAAAAAGCCTGCTTCGACTTTATTTTTTTTGCCGATAGCCTGGCAGTAAAAGGAGACGACTGGCATGTTCTCAGCCGCGGTGCGCACAGATACGTTGGCCAGTTTGAGCCTATAACACTGCTTGCAGCACTGAGCGCTGCTACACGAAATATCGGATTAATCGCTACCGCTTCGACGACCTATCATCATCCTTATCATCTGGCCCGACAGTTTGCTTCTCTTGCCCATATTAGCAATGGGCGCGTGGGATGGAACCTGGTTACTTCACAAAATCCATTTGAATCGAAAAATTTTGGCAACGAAATTTTCCCCCCACATGACGAGCGTTATAAACGTGCCGAAGAATTTGTCGACGTAGTACAAGGCCTGTGGCAAAGCTGGGATGCAGACGCTTTCAGTTATAATAAGCAAAGCGGTGAATTCTTTGATGTTAGGAAAATGCGTCCGCTTAACCACAATGGCTTGTTTTTTCAGGTCAGGGGCCCCCTTAATATTCCTGCCTGCCCAGGCGGGCCACCTATCATTGTACAGGCTGGCACCTCTGAAGCCGGGCGCAGGTTGGCTGCCAGGACATGCGATGTCATTTTCAGTGCACAATATGATTTTTTGGCTGCACAACAGGAATATCATGGCTTGAAACAGCAGGCGAGGGCTTTTTCGCGTGATGCAGGTAAGCCTGTCATTATGACGGGTATCTTACCCTTTATCGGTTCTACTGAAAAAAAGGCTCAGGATAGATATGAAGAATTTCAGTCCCTGATAGACGAAAGCGTCGGACTATCGTTTCTTGAAATGCAACTGGGAGGGATTGATCTCTCACATTATGATCTAGATGGCCCGCTACCCTCGCTGCCTCTTACTGAAGGAAGCCAGAGTAAGCAACAGCGTATTGTCTCAATGGCTCAGGAGAAGAAGTTATCAATTCGCCAATTGTATAGACATCTTGCGGGATCGCGGGGACATAAACTGCTTATTGGCTCTCCCAGAAAAATTGCCGATCACATGGAACATTGGTTTCGTGAGCACGCTGCAGATGGGTTCAACATCATGGCACCTTGGTTACCAGGAGGTATGGATGATTTCGTTGAATTAGTTATACCAGAATTGAAAAGGCGCGGGTTAATTCGCAGCAATTATATCGGCTCTACGCTCAGATCATATCTGGAAATGTAAACCGATTACTGCTCTTGTAGCCTTAATCCTAGTAGTAATAATGTCATCATACTGCCATAAACATTACCTACAGTTCCATGTTTAACTGATGATCAACCACATAGTTAAATTACGCTTTTTTACGAGATCAACCCTTTTTCCTTTAAGGATTTTCTATGGATTCTTCTGCTGCAGGAATTGATTATGAGGCAAAAGGAACACGTTATTTATTCCGACTGACCCTTGCTGTGTTCCTCTCTTATCTTACGATCTCGCTACCATTGCCTGCGCTTTCACTTTATGTTCACAATGAATTGCACATGGACGACTTCGCTGTGGGAATGGTCATAGGCGCACAATTCTTATCCACAATACTTACTCGTGGCTACGCAGGTAAACTTGCTGATACTTATGGTGGACGTTATACCACCCGGCGAGGCATGTTGTTTTGTGCCATTGCTTGTTTACTATATTTGCTATCAGGATATGCATTTACAAGCATCATGGTTAAGTTTGTACTATTACTAATTGCCCGTATCATCATGGGATATGGAGAGAGTTTGCTGTTGACCGGCAATATGGCCTGGGGATTTCATCTGCTAGGCGATAAACACCTTTCAAGAGTTATGTCCTGGCAGGGATTAGGTACTTTTGGTTCACTTGCTGCCGGAGCCCCCATCGGTTACTTCCTCTATACTCACACTAATTTTTTGACACTCAGTCTAGTCACACTGATGTTGCCTTTTATTGCATTGTTGATTAACGCACCAGTACCGACCGTTGTCGTAGAAAGTAACAAAGCCCGTCCTCGAATGATGTACGTAATAGCGAAGATTCTACCCGCCGGGATTATTCTCTCACTGCAGTCGAGTGGTTTTGCTGCTATTGGCGCATTTATCTCCTTGCTGTTTCAAAGCCGGCAATGGATCAACCCAGGCTTCGCTATCACAATGTTCGGTGTGATGTTCTTACTGATGCGCATCTTTTTTGGCCATTTCCCACAACGCTATGGCTGGATCCGCGTATCAGCAATTTCGCTGCTACTGGAAGCTCTGGGTTTAGTCATCATTTGCTTATCAGGTACAGAGACAATGGCATTGCTGGGCAGCGCGATCACCGGCATAGGTTGCTCACTCTTTTTCCCGGCAATGGGCGTAGTAGCAATGAAGCGTGTGCCTGTTGAGGCCAGAGGGATGGCCGCGGGAGGATTTTCCGCCTTCCAGGATATGGCTTATATGGTTACGGGCCCTATATGTGGACTTATCGCTGGCCATGCTGGATATTCTGCTGTATATGGGTTATGTGCTATTCTATCGCTCATTGGGGCATTTTTATCGTTGCGACTGAGTGTGAATGAAGATTAAGTTATCAACAAAGTGTAACCAGTACTTATATACTCGCTTCGATGTGGCCATACTTAAAACTCATTAGATAATTCATTTTCAATACAGACAGTATTTAAATATAAAACTGATGTTAAGTGCATTTTGTTGTAACTGCCGCCAACACTGATTCAGACTGCAGAGCTGGATGTGTTACGTGATGAAGGTGAAGCGTTCGGCCGTAAGCTGGATGCAGCAGGCGTGCCCGTTACCGTGACGCGTTACAATGGCATGGTTCATGATTACGGTTTGCTGAACGCGTTAAGTCAGGAACCTACGGTCAGTACAGCCATTAATCAGGCGGGTGAAGAATTGCGTTCGCATCTCAAATAACTGACCGATCATAAAACCAATCCCGGACCGAATCGTCGTCCGGGTTCTTATCAGGCAGTAAGTTTGAAGGAATCAGTTCGAAAGCGCAGGGCAGTGCGATTGCCGGAACACCAGGAAAGAACGGAGCAGTATCCATGCGAGTAAGTGCGTTGTTAATATCTCATTTAACATAAATTACATTTCACGCACGTATCATACGGAGGCTAAGCTTACCATTCAGCAACCTCGTTACCGGCGCGCATGCGTTGGTGAGCTGATACAGATCGACGGCTGCGATCACCGCAGGTTCGAGGAAAGCCGCCCGGCCCGCACGCTGCTGGTTTGTATGGATGATGCAACCAACCGCCTGATGCAGCTTCATTTCGTCCGCTCCGAGTCCACGTTCAACTATTATGAAGCCACGCGCAGATATCTGGAGCAGCACGGCAAGCCGCTGGCGTTTTACAGCGACTAGGCCAGCGTGCTCCGCATCAACAATAAAAATGCGGCTAGCGGCGACGGTCAGGCGCAGTTTGGTCGCGCGATGAACGAGCTGCACATCACCGGTATCTGCGCCAAAACCAGCTCTGCCAAGGACCGCGTAGAGCGTGCGCATCTCACGTTGCTGGACCGGCTGGTCAAGGAAATCAGGCTGCGTGAGATCAGCATGCCTGACGCGACTAACGCCTTTGCCGCTGAGTTATACCGTTGACCAAGCAACTTACGGGGCAAAACAGGCAGGTGGATGCTAAAAACAGCGTAGTTCAAGTGATGTTTACCGCTGCCGCGTATGAAATTCTGCATTGAGCCAGTAGCTAAAAGTTGTGATCCTGCTGGCGAACACCATTATGT
>Ga0308162_1001444_pt1 | contig 18932 bp, 23 predicted proteins | sample PhySR2_FD_201370 | JGI IMG/M metagenome (GOLD analysis project Ga0308162, IMG submission 201370) | Phyllosphere microbial communities from UC Gill Tract Community Farm, Albany, California, United States - DLSLS.R2 | ecosystem: Host-associated > Plants > Phyllosphere > Unclassified | place: USA... | reverse complement strand
GCCTCAACGGGATTGCCGTTAACAAATACGTGATTGGCTCCTTTATCGCCTCCAGTGTCATTACCGGCTTTAGCGGCGTGCTGATCGCCGCAGAACAGGGCGTCGGTCAGGCCAGTGTCGGTATGGATTACCTGCTGCCTGCCTTAGTGGGCGCCTTTCTTGGCAGCACCACTATCCGTCCGGGCCGGGTTAACGTCTGGGGCACGGTGGTCGGGATTGCGATTCTGGCTATCGGTATCGCCGGTATCCAGCAGTTTGGCGGTGCCTTCTGGGTAGAGCCGCTGTTTAACGGTGCCACGCTGCTGCTGTCGATTACGCTTGCCGGTTACGCCCAGCGTCGCCGTATGTTGAACCAAAAAGCCGTCGTGCGCAGTCAGAGCACGCCAGCGACCACACCTGACCCACAGCAAAAAACCATCACACCAGGGAACTCATTATGAAAAATCCGGTATTTGGTCTTTCTCTCGTCGCCATGCTGGTAGCCTCTCTGCCCGCTCATGCAGACAGTTATCTGGAACAAGCCACCGCGGCCGTCGCCAAAGCCACGTCCAGCGCCACCACCTGGGACGGCCCCACCACAGGTCCGAAGCTACAGGCGAATAAGAAGCTGATTTTTATTGCCTCAGATATGAAAAACGGCGGCGTACAGGGGGTTCAGCAAGGGCTTAGCGAGGCGGCAAAAGTCGCGGGCTGGAAGCTGGATACGCTGGACGGCGCGGGATCGGTGAAAGATCAGCTTGCCGCTCTGAATCAGGCCATCGCCCAGCGGCCGGACGGCATCATAATTGGCGGCTGGAACCCTAATGTCGCCAAAATGCCCCTCAAAAAAGCCGTGCAGCAAAAGATTGTGCTGATGGCATGGCATGCGGAGCCAGCGCCGGGTCCGATTAAGCAGTACGGCATTACGGATAACATTACCTCGGACTCAAACGAGGTTGCCCGTCTGGCGGCACAGTACGCCGTGGTGAAATCAGGCGGCAAAGCCCAGGTCATTATCTTTACCGACTCGCTGTATAAAATCGCGCTGGATAAAGCCAATGCGATGAAACAGGAAATTGAAAAATGCAGCGAGTGTAAAGTCATCGATTTTATCGATACGCCGCTGGCCGATACCTCTAACCGTATGCCGTCACTTACTTTCAGCCTGTTACAGAAGTACGGCGACCGCTGGCAGTATTCGCTGGCCATAAACGATCTCTATTTCGACTTTATGGCACCGGCACTGAAAACTGCAGGCAAAGGCGGCAAAAACGCACCTTACAACATCTCCGCAGGCGACGGCTCAATCTCAGCCTTCCAGCGCATTCGCAATGGGGAAAGTCAGGTCGCTACCGTCGCTGAACCCTTGAAACTGCATGGCTGGCAGCTATTGGATGAATTTAACCGCGCCTTCGCCGGTCAGCCGTCCTCAGGCTATGTGACGCCCGCGCATCTGATTACCCAGGAAAACATTAGCCAGGATGGCGGACCGCAGAATAATTACGATCCTGCTAACGGCTATCAGGCGCATTACAAAACTATCTGGGGCGTGAAGTAACGGAGGCCAGCAGCATGCAGGTAGAAAAACTGTGTTCCCCTGCCATCTGGGCTGAAGGCCCAGTCTGGCTCCCGCAGTATGATGCGGTGGTATTCAGCGATGTAAAAGGCAACCGCATGTACTGCTGGCAGCGCAACGGTGAGCTCAGCATCTGGCGTCATCACGCTAACTATGCCAACGGCAATGCCCGGGATAGTCAGGGACGTGTCGTCAGTTGCGAACATGGCCGTCGGGCAATCAGCCGGACCGAAGCAGACGGCTCGGTCAGCGTGCTGATCGATAAAGTCGAGGGCAAACGCTTTAACTCGCCCAACGATCTGGCGATCCGTTCTGATGGCACCATCTGGTTTACCGATCCGCCTTACGGGATCGTTAACGATCACGAAGGCTATCTGGCGCCCAGCCAGGTGATTGGCTGCTATCTCTACTGCTATGACCCCAGTAGTGGGCAGCTCAGCATTGCGGCCAGCGATCTGCAACGCCCTAACGGACTGGCATTCTCGCCCGATGAAAACCTGCTTTATGTGGCCGATATGTCGGTTGTGGACTTCCCGACGCTGGGACGCCATCAACTCAGGGTTTACAGGGTGGAAGGACAGGAACTGTCATCCGGGCAATTTTTTGCCGATGTCACGCCGGGCTTTCCTGACGGATTTTGTGTGGATGCCAATGGTGACATTTACTGTAGCTGCGCCGACGGCGTCATTATTTTCGACGCTTACGGGGCGCGTAAAGGCAAAATCCCGATCCCCGAGACGGTATCAAACTGCACCCTTGGCGGACCCGATAACAATGAACTCTATATCACCGCCAATACCTCACTCTACCGGGTAATCCTGCGCTAAAGCGACCGGGCAGGCAGAACGGGACGAAGTATCACACTTGTCAGCTCATCGGGAGCTGACGGGTTTCCTGCGGGCAAAATCCGGCAAAACAGCCTGAGATCACAAAAGCCAGTAATAAATATAACCTACTGTTTTATATAGATTAATTTTAAGGTCTTTTCTTTGACTGGCTCTGTTTTTCCCCATAGCATTTAGTTGAAATGACATTCCACATTATGAAATTAACGGCAACGCCGGGAGTATCAGTCGTATGAGAATCAGCTATCAGCAGTTGTATGAGGAGTTTCTCCGCGTACTTATGAGTCGCAACGTGCCCCAGGAAAAAGCCGAAGCCTGTGCGCGCATGTTTACCGAAACCAGTCTCAACGGCGTCTATTCCCACGGCGTAAACCGCTTCCCGCGTTTTATTCAGCAACTGGACGCGGGCCATATCGTCCCTGATGCCGACGCACAAAAAGTCCTGTCGCTGGGCGCGATCGAGCAGTGGGATGCGCAGCGTGCCATCGGCAATATCACCGCGCATAGCATGATGGATCGCGCCATGACCGTGGCATCTGAGCATGGTATCGGGCTGGTGGCGTTGCGTAATGCCAATCACTGGATGCGCGGCGGCAGTTACGGCTGGCAGGCGGCGGAAAAAGGGTTTGTGGGCATTTGCTGGACGAACTCTATTGCCGTGATGCCGCCCTGGGGTGCGAAAAGCGGGGCTATCGGGACGAACCCGCTGATTATCGCCGTGCCGGGTGAGCCGATCACCATGGTGGATATGTCAATGTCGATGTTCTCCTACGGCATGCTGGAAGTGAATCGTCTGGCGGGTAAAAGCCTGCCAGTCGACGGCGGGTTTGATGACGAAGGTAATTACACCCGCGACCCGGCCACTCTTGAGCAAAACCGCCGCATTTTACCCATGGGTTACTGGAAAGGCTCCGCGCTGTCGGTGGTGCTGGACATGCTGGCCACCCTCCTCTCCAACGGTGCCTCTGTCACCGAAGTCACCCACGACAACGGCGATGAATTCGGCATCTCGCAGGTCTTTATCGCGATTGATGTAGACAAGCTCATTGATGGTGAAACCCGGCAGCACAAACTCGACCGCATCCGTGCATCCGTTATCAACGCTGAACGGGCCGACAATGAGCAGGCGATTCGGCTGCCCGGCGATAAGTTTCCGCCGCTGCGGGCTGAAAACCAACGTCTTGGCATTCCAGTGGATGAAAGCATCTGGGCGCGTATTCAGGCGCTGTAAGGAGAAAATGATGATCACCGGACATATTGCGAACACTGATCCACACCACTATCCCCCTGCGATTGCACGGGCGCTCGCCTGTCTCATTCGCCACGACCTGACCACACTGGCTGCAGGGCGCTATCAGGACAGCGAAACGGGCTGGATCATGCAGGTACTGGATCTGCACACCGTCCTGCATGAAGAGAACTACCCGGAAGCGCATCGCCTGCATATTGATGTGCAGTATCTGGTGACAGGAGAAGAAGTCATCGGCGTTGCCACGCAGCCCCTGGATTTACCGGTGCATCAGCCTTACGACAGCGAGCGCGACATCATCTTCTACCAGCACGCGCCGGAAGAAACCCTGGTGCGTATGCTGCAAGGCACCTTTGCCGTGTTTTTTCCGCAGGACATTCACCGCCCGAATTGCGCGGTGGGTACGCCAGGACCGATTCGCAAAGTGGTGATTAAGATCCCCACCCGCGATCTGGTTTAGGCAAGGAGGAATGCTATGAGTCTGACATCGACCGCCGTTAATCGTGAGAAGATCCCTGCCCTGCGCTGGTTAAGGATCATTCCCCCTATCCTCATCACCTGCATCATTTCTTACATGGACCGGGTCAATATTGCCTTTGCCATGCCGGGCGGAATGGATGCCGAACTGGGTATCAGCGCCTCGATGGCCGGGCTGGCAGGCGGCATTTTCTTTATTGGTTACCTTTTCCTGCAGGTGCCGGGCGGCAAGCTGGCCGTATATGGCAACGGGAAACGTTTCATCGGCTGGTCACTGCTGGCCTGGGCGATCATCTCGATGCTCACCGGTATGGCCACCAGTCAGTATCAGCTGCTGGCGCTGCGTTTCGCGTTAGGGATCGCCGAAGGCGGCATGCTGCCGGTGGTGCTCACGATGATTGGCAACTGGTTCCCGGATGCCGAGCGCGGCCGTGCCAATGCCATTGTGATTATGTTTGTGCCGATCGCCGGGATTATTACCGCGCCGCTCTCCGGCTGGATCATTACCCACTGGGACTGGCGCATGCTGTTTTATGTGGAAGGCGCATTATCGCTGGTGGTCATGGCCCTATGGCATTTCACCATCAGTAACCGACCGCAGGAAGCGACGTGGATCTCTCCCGCTGAAAAGCAGTATCTGATCACCACGCTGCATAACGAGCAGCTCATGCTCAAAGGGCAGAACGTGCGTAATGCCTCTCTGCTGCGGGTCATGCGCGAGCCCGTGATGTGGCGGCTGATAATGGTGAATTTCTTTTACCAGACTGGCATTTACGGCTACACCCTGTGGTTGCCGACCATCCTGAAAGAGCTGACGCACGGCAACGTCGAACAGGTCGGTATGCTGGCCATACTCCCCTACGTCGGCGCGATCTTCGGCATGTTCCTGTTTTCGGTTTTGTCGGATGCAACAGGACGGCGCAAGTTGTTTGTGGCGCTACCGCTGGCTGGCTTTGCGTTGTGCATGGCGTTGTCCGTGTTGCTGAAAGCGCATATCTGGTGGTCATACGCGGCGCTGGTAGGCTGTGGCGTCTTTATTCAGTCTCCGGCGGGCGTGTTCTGGAGTATACCGCCGCGCCTGTTCAATGCCGAAGTTGCGGGCGGAGCGCGCGGCCTGATCAACGCCCTTGGCAACCTGGGTGGCTTCTGCGGGCCTTATATGGTCGGCATGCTGATTGCGTTCTACAGCAAAGATGCCGGGGTTTACAGCCTTGCCATTTCGCTGGCGCTGGCTGCGCTGCTGGCAATGACGCTGCCTGCCCGTTGCGACTCTGCAAAACGGGAGGCCTTATGAAACGCTGGCTGGGACTGGATTGCGGCGGCACTTTTATCAAAGCGGGTTTGTACGATATGCAGGGCCATGAGCTGGCCGTTGCGCGGCAAAACCTGGCGGTACTGGTGCCAGAGCCGGGCTATGCCGAACGTGATATGACGCTGCTCTGGCAGCAGGCGGCAGCAGTCATTCGCGAGGTACTGACCAGCAGCGGTCAGGATGCCACCGATGTCGCAGGATTAGGCATCTCTGCTCAGGGTAAAGGGCTGTACCTGCTTGATAAAGATCGTAACCCGCTGGGGAATGGCATCTTATCCTCTGATCGTCGCGCCCTGAGTCTGGTTCAGCAGTGGCAGCGGGAAGGCATGCCGCAGCAGCTTTACCCGCTGACCCGACAGACGCTCTGGACCGGTCATCCGGTTTCACTCCTTCGCTGGCTTAAGCTACATCAGCCACAGCGCTATGCCGCCATTGGCAGCGTGCTGATGGCCCATGACTATCTGCGTTTCTGTCTGACCGGTGAACTGGCCTGTGAAGAAACCAATATCTCCGAATCCAATCTCTACGACATGCAGGCTGCCGACTGGTCGCCCGCGCTGGCCGGGATGCTGGATATCAGCGAAATCGTTCCTGCTCTGCCCCCGATTATCGGCTCAACGCAGATTGCCGGCTTTGTGACCTCACAGGCTGCCGCCGCATGTGGTTTGTTGCCCGGAACACCGGTGGTTGGCGGTCTGTTTGACGTGATGTCCACTGCCCTGTGTGCAGGCCTGAATGACGCAACACGCCTGAACGCGGTGATGGGCACCTGGTCGGTGACCAGCGGCATTACCGACTGCATCAGCGACGAAGCAGACTATCCCTACGTTTATGGCCGCTATGCCATCGAGGGTCAGTACCTGATCCATGAAGCCAGCCCGACCTCGGCGGCCAACCTGGAATGGTTCTGTGAGCAGTGGGGCATCAGCGACTATAGCCTGTTAAACAAGTGGGTCACGGATCTGGAACCCGCCAGCACCGGGCTGCTGTTTCTGCCTTTTTTATACGGTACCAATGCCGGAGCCGATCTGCACGGCAGCTTCTTTGGCCTGCAGGCTGGCCACACCCGCGCCCATCTGGTGCAGGCCATCTACGAAGGTGTGGTTTTTTCGCACCTGACGCATCTGAACCGTATTCTGCAACGGTTTCCTCAGGTCACCGCCCTGCGCCTGAGCGGGGGCCCCACGCGCTCTGCCCCCTGGATGCAGATGTTTGCCGATGCAAGCGGCCTGACGGTAGAAGTGCCACAGATCAGCGAAAGCGGCTGTCTGGGTGCGGCACTGGTGGCGCTAACCGGGACTGGCGCTTACGCCTCGCTGCAACAGGCGCAGCAGGCTCTTGCGCCGGATATCGTGACCTGGCAGCCAGACAGCTCAAGACATGCCCGTTATCAGCAGAAGTATCAGCGTTATCAGCATCTGATCCGCGTCCTGAGTGACACACAAGGAGTCCCTTTATGAGCCTGCCCTTACTCCAGCTGGCGCTGGACCATACCGAGCTGGATGCGGCACTGAGTACCGCCCAACAGCTCCACCCGCATGTGGATATCATCGAAGCCGGTACCCTGTTGTGTCTGAGCTTCGGAGTGGAAGCCGTGCGCCGTCTGCGCCAACAGCATCCAGAGAAAACACTGGTCGCTGACTATAAAGTGGCGGATGCCGGCGGCACGCTGGCTGACATGGCCTTTACCGCAGGCGCAAGCTGGATGACAGTCATTTGTGCCGCTCCGCTGGCCACCTTTGCCAGCGCGCTGGAAGTCGCTCAGCAACACCAGGGCGATATTCAGATCGAACTGTTTGGCAACTGGACGCTGGAGGATGCCCGGAAATGGCGGCAACTGGGGCTGAAACAGGCTATTTATCACCGTGGTCGGGATGCCCAGGCCAGCGGGCAGCAATGGAATCAGCACGACCTGGATACCATGAAAGCCTTGTCAGATATGGGTTTCGCCCTCTCCATCACCGGCGGGATTACGCCTCAGGACCTTTCACAATTTAAAGACGTTGACGTTAAGGCGTTTATCGCCGGACGCGCCCTCAGCGATCCCACCAGCGGTATACAACGTGCCGCAGAATTCCATCAGGCCATTGCCAGCATTTGGGGAACCGTATGAAACACCAGCATCCGTTAGGTATTTACGAGAAAGCCCTGCCCGTTAACCTCACCTGGCCTGAACGACTGGCACTGGCAAAAGCCTGTGGTTTTGATTTTGTAGAAATGTCGGTGGATGAAACCGACGCGCGGCTGGAGCGCCTGAACTGGAGTAAAGAGCAGCGAATGTCGCTGGTGAATGCCACGATTGAAACCGGCGTCACCATTCCCTCCATGTGCCTGTCGGGACACCGCCGCTTCCCCTTTGGCAGTCACGATCCGGCCATTCGTCAGCGCGCGGACGACCTGATCGATCGGGCTATCCAGCTGGCAAAAGATGTCGGGATCCGCACGATTCAGCTTGCGGGTTATGACGTCTATTACGAACCCCACGACGAAAGCACCGTTGCGCGCTTCGCCGAAGGGCTATCACGCGCGGTGCAGCGTGCCGCAGCGGCCCAGGTGATGCTGGCGGTTGAGATCATGGACACAGAGTTTATGAACGCTATCAGCAAGTGGAAGGTGTGGGAGCAGCAGCAGGCTTCGCCGTGGTTTTCCGTGTATCCGGATGTCGGCAATCTCAGCGCCTGGGGCAACGATGTGACCGCTGAGCTGACTCTGGGTATTGACCGCATCGCCGCTATTCATCTGAAAGATACGCAACCCGTGACCGCAAGCTCACCCGGACAGTTTCGTGATGTGCCTTTTGGTCAGGGCTGCGTGGACTTTGTCGGCGTATTCCGCACGCTTAAAGCGCTGAACTATCGTGGGTCGTTCCTGATTGAAATGTGGACTGAGAAAGCCGAAGAACCCGTTGCCGAGATCGTGCTTGCCCGGCGCTGGATTGAACAGAAGATGCAGGAAGGAGGTTTAATATGAGCATAGCTATAATGAAAGAGCAGGTGCTGGAAGCGAATCTGGCACTGCCGCGCCATAATCTGGTGACGTTTACCTGGGGCAACGTCAGCGCTGTTGATCGCGCGCAGGGACTCATAGCCATCAAACCCTCCGGCGTAGAGTATGACGGTATGACGGTGGACGACATCGTGGTCGTGGAACTGGAAAGCGGTCGCGTAGTGGAAGGCAGTAAAAAGCCTTCATCGGATACCGCGACTCACCTGGCGCTCTACCGCGCCTTTGAGAATATCGGCGGTATTGTGCATACCCACTCCCGCCACGCGACCATCTGGGCCCAGGCAGGCCAGGACATACCCGCCTGGGGCACCACCCATGCCGACTACTTTTACGGCACAATCCCCTGTACCCGATTAATGACCGAGGCCGAAATCGTTCACGATTATGAACACAACACTGGCGAAGTGATTATTGAGACCTTCCGCACGCGGGGCATCAGTCCGGCCTCCATTCCCGCCGTACTGGTAAACGCTCACGGGCCGTTTGCGTGGGGTAAAGACGCCGACAGCGCGGTGCACAACGCGGTGGTCCTCGAAGAGATTGCCTATATGGGTATTTTCTCCCGTCAGCTTTCCCCCGATATCACCCGGATGCAGCAGCCCTTGCTGGATAAGCACTTTCTCAGAAAACATGGGGCGAATGCTTATTACGGTCAGTAAGCTCGATGTAATCAAACTCAGCAGGGGGAGTTTTCGTCAGGGCGTCGCGTTCACCATCGTTATGACTCTGATCTGATTCTGCCGACAAAGGCCTGGTATCCGCGTTATGGCCCCTGCCGTTAGCGGAAATCGTGGGACATCTTCTCCGGATATATAGGATTGAAGTGTTCAGGTCCGTTTTCGACAGACTGACTGAATCTGATAGCGGCGTACTCACTTTATTCCTGGGAGATCTTTTATTTATTCTCGTGGTGTAACGCGGCGACAGCATCTCACGTTTCATCTGCCCGGTACTGTCGCGATCTCCCTGGCCCGCAAACCAGACGATACGTTCGTGCATCTACTGTCCGAATATCTTAAGCGGGATAAGATTGGCAATCCCGGTAACGTTCAGAAATGACTCATCGATGGTATAGAATACCTGTCCTGCGGCCATCTCGCTAAAGATGACCCTCATGCATGCCGACATTCTCCATTTATGTGGAATGGGAAATTTACAGAAATTATTGATGTTTAAGGGTTGCTATGAGCGATGAGCAGACATTACCGATGTTTGCTTAAGGGCCTCAGTTGTCGGTTATACGTTTATACAATAATGTGGCGACCTGGCTTCGAATGCATCCAACCTGGTGTGCCCCAGTCCTGGGCGTTTCTCAATCTGATCCCGCTAGCGTGAAGTGATGTCAGCCATACACTTTTAAGTGGCGTTAGCCTCTCCATTACCCGAAGCGTTATATTGCGCAATGCAAGTTCAGCATCAAGGTTGGAAATCACTTTCAAGCCAATTGGGATAACATCCGTTCGCGATACCCACATACCGACTTCTCCTGTTGGTTCAAAGCCATCTACTGGCAATTCATATCTGTAAATTTTTCCACTTTGAAAGCGTGTTAGCCATGTGTGTTCGATACAGGCAATGGCAGTTGCATGGGAGTCGCTGCCCATCCATTGTTCAATGTCCACTCTGCTTGTGCCTGGTAGGGGCCAGAAAACAATGCGTGGGCACTCACGCGGGAAAAGATAAAGTAATTCGTGCATTTCATCCGTACCCCATATCAGTGACCCGTTTAGCCACTCCTGTCCGGCAGGTCGGTCAACATGAACCCTTAACTGGCGTGGTTTGAATATAGTGATATCAGGACTATCGCTGAAATGGAAAAGACGCACTTAAGTCTCCGTTTAGAATGTATCCAGGACTGCGAATAGATCATTTTGAATAAAAAAAGTTTCCTCCATATGAATGTTCTCTTATCTTAATTTTTAGGCAGGCAAATATTGATCAGGTCTGAAACTGGACGAGCGAAACGTGCGCTTCTGACACAAAGCAAACTGAAGCGCAGATTAGCTTCCGCTACGAGCGATAATGGGATGTTTTATAGAGTTTTTTTCATGAAGATACGGCTGGTTCCTTCGGGTTTGCAGTCAATACGGCCGAATTCTTCCCAACCATGCTTTTTGTAGAAATCGGGGGCCTGAAAGCTGATTGTGTATAAGAATGCAGCAGTGCAGCCCCTTTTTCTGCCTTCCTCCTCAAAGCGGAAAAGGATTTCTGTACCCATACCCATTTTCCGCAATTCTGGTGGAACATAGAAAAGGTCTACAAAAAGTAGACCTAACGAAGACCGTCCTTGAATACCGCCTATTACTTCGCCATTTTTATCTGATTTTATTAATACAGTTAATGGCTGACGATCACTCATTCCTGTCATTAAATCATTGAAATCGTTCAAACCTGTTTCAATAGGTAGTAATTGTTCCGCATCGGGATCTGTGCAGACCTCTAAATTTATCCCGTCGACAAAGCCATTCATTTCAGATGCCCTTTAAAATTGATCACTGTTTAAATATACAGTTTCGAGGTGCATTCTCCAGGATTTTTCGTTGATTGTTAACGCTTAAGCCGCTCCATCATCATCTTTCGCCTCTGGCACTAAGCGGATCTGTCAGCACAATAAGTTTTGCTATGGCGAGTCGCAGACATGACACCCTGGAGTTAGTCTGGAAACAGTTTTGTTCAATCACCCATATTGAGCTGATGCCTTACTGAGCAGGATGCGGTATGTTGGTCACAACTATCCTGCTGGGCATAACTATGATAACAGTAAAGAAATCAGATCCCTTTTCTTCAGAATCCCAACTTCTGATTGAACTGTTATCAACAGAACTTGCCGCAATTACTGGTGACAACGGCAAAAGCAATTTCACCGCTGAAGCCATGAGTGATGACAAAGCGTTATGGGTATTAGCAAAGAACTCTCAAGGCAAAGCGATAGGATGCGGTGCTATACGGCCGTTAACGCAAAATATAGCCGAACTTAAAAGAATGTTTTCAGACAGGAGTGTGTCAGGGGTTGGCGGTGCTTTACTCACTTTTCTTGAGAAATCCGCAAAAGAGATGGAGTATATCGAACTCAGGCTGGAAACCCGACAGGTCAACTATCGGGCTGTAAATTTCTACAAGAAAAATGGTTATATGCGTATTGAGAATTACGGCCCCTATATAGGCAGGACAGAAGCTGTCTGTTTCTCAAAAGTATTGCGCTAATTCTATTAACCGGATCTAACGTCCGCTTCCGGCATAAAACGGACATACTTTCTTCACTACAATAATTTCCCAGCGGATTTAAATATCAATTAACCCTTGATGCGATGACACAAATAGCGGGGATTGGTGCAAGAGCGAAACAGAAAAATGACGCTGCATGCGTTTTATCTCCTCTGCCGCAGGCAGACCAAACAGACGTTTAAACTCACGGTTAAACTGCGATGGGCTTTCATAACCCACAGCGGAGTCCGCTGCGGCAGTGGTCATCTGCTGGCGAACCATCAGCATGCGGGCCTGATTCAGGCTTACTGATTTCACAAACTGCATTGGCGGCATCCTGATAATCGCTTTGAAATTAAGATGAAAGGTCGGGATGCTCCTGCCCGCTTCGCCTGCCAGCTGCGTCAGCGTTAACGGCTCCGCCTACGTTGCGTGAGTGTGCTTTACCACTTTGCCTGGCTAGCCAGACGCCCATCATGAGAAGCGCGACGATAATGGCATGGGTTGTCGGGCTAATTCGGGATATTTTCGGGTCCGTGAAGATTTGTTCTTGCAACTCATTGTGCGATGGATATCCTATATACAAAACATATACGTTTTATATAAGGCTCACATGGGTATCGTAAAAATCTCCGACCTGATGCATGAGAATCTGCGCATCGCCAGTCAGGCGATGAGCCGCTCCATTAACGCACAGGCAGAACACTGGCTGAAACTGGGCATGCTGGCTGAACTTTATCCGCAGAAAACCCAACACCAACTGGCGCAGATGCTGATCCGGCTTGAACTGGAAGGCAGCGCTGACATACGCAATATGCTCGTAAAAGAGAGCCTCACTACACAAGGAGACGTGTCATGAACACCGTTAAAATTCATACCGCTGCAGAGATTGAACTGGCGCGGGCAGCCGGACAGGCTGCGGCTCAGGTGCTGGCGATGATTACACCGCACGTCCGTCCAGGCATTACAACCGAAGAGCTGGATGATATCTGCCACGACTTTATTGTGAATGAACTTAAGGTGACGCCCGCCAACATCGGTTATCACGGCTATACCCGCACCACCTGCACCTCGGTCAATCATGTAGTGTGCCACGGAATTCCGGCCAGCAAGAAACTGAAGGATGGCGATATCGTTAATATCGATGTGGCGATCATCAAAGATGGCTGGTACGGCGATACAAGCCGGATGTATTTTGTCGGCACGCCGTCGGTTCGCGCCAAACGTCTGGTAGAGATCACCTATCAGTCGATGGTTGCAGGGATTAAAACCGTCCGTCCTGGCGCGACGCTGGGCGATGTGGGCGCGGCTATTCAGCGTGTAGCGGAAGGCGCTGGCTTCTCGGTGGTACGTGAATATTGCGGTCACGGCGTCGGTGAGATTTACCACACCGATCCGCAGGTGCTGCACTACGGCACGCCGGGCGAAGGGATGCCGCTGAAAGCAGGGATGATCTTCACCATCGAACCGATGATCAATGCCGGTAAAGCCGGAACCAGCGTGCTGTCAGATGGCTGGACGGTGGTCACTAAAGATCGCTCACTTTCGGCGCAATGGGAACACACCGTCGCCGTCACTGAAGAAGGTTTTGATCTGCTGACACCGTGGCCTGAAGGCACTGGCGACTATCCGGCGATTTAAACAGTGAGCCTGAGATACAGTCTCAGGCTAAATTCTCTGACTGCCCCTGACTTCACTCAGCGTTTCCAGCGTGCCGGCATGCCACACCTGCACATCGTTGCGTCCGGCGCGCTTGACCTGATAAAGCGCTTCATCTGCACATCTCAGCCACTCATGAATCGACGCCGCATCACTTGCCGCTGCAATCCCGATACTGACCGAACACTGAAAGGTGGATGACGCTGGAAGCCGCAGCAGGGCAATTCCCTGTTTGATCTGCTCTGCCAGCAACAGGATGCTGGTTTCATCCGCATCACGCACAATCACACACAACTCGTCACCGCCAAAACGCGCAGGGATATCTTTAAGGCCGACGCTGTCACGCAGTAGTGCCGAGATCTCTGCCAGTAAAAAGTCGCCCGCTTCATGCCCGAAAGTATCGTTGACCTGCTTGAAGTGGTCCACATCCAGCAGCATCAACCAGGCTTTACCCTCGCCTCGCTGTGTCCGCAAAAACTCACTTTCAAGTCGCCGCTCAAACAGACGACGATTGGGGATTTTCAGACCGGGATCCATCAGTGCGATGCGTTCGAGTTCGCTGTTCTTTTTGCGCAGCGTCAGGGTCAGATTGTGTGAAACCACGCTGAGTGCCAACAGATATATGCTGGCAAGCGGCAGGGTTAGCCAGACGGTGCGGGTACTGAACGTCAGCAATATGGGCGCCCTTTCCGCTAACCAGAACAGCATAAAGGCCAGCAAAAAGGCCTGCAGCGCAGACTTCAGCTGAACCCAGCCACCCGCTGAGTAACGGTCGGAGATCAAAACCGCCATGATAATAATCGAGGGAAGTGGACTCAGCGCCATGGTGGCAATCCAGAAGCCGCCAAAAGCGGCATCCAGCGTCAGATTCTTGCGCTCAAAGCCTGTGGGATCGCGTGATCGTAATGCCAGTCTGTAGGCTGCATAAGGCCACGCAAAGGCATTCGTAAACAGCAGTGCGCAGAGCTCCGGGCTTTTCCCCCTCTCCATCAGAACCGACAGAATCGGCAGAAAACAGAGGAAGGTGCCCAGCTGGCGCATCATAAACATGCGGCGCACAAATCGCTTCGAGCGGCGCTTCAGTTGAACGTCATCGGGAGTGTAATAATTCATATGCACACTGAAGCTGCCAGAGGTTAAGGCAGTTTATCGGCAAATGATGAAACAGGGTTAATTATTTGCAGAATATTCTTATTGCTTAGTCAACATCCTCATTGAATCCGGATGCGCACATGGCTCAGACGATGATCGCTAAGTGAAAGTGTTGCGCGCAATGACGGCGCGCACGTGAAGGTTATCTGCGCCCTTTAACGATTGACGCCGACCAGTTGAAGTCACTGACTTCGCTGGCAGTCAGTGAAGAAGGTTTCTTTTTACGCAGCGGTTTTTTCTTCGCCTTCTCTGCCAGCGCTCTTTCCTTTTCCATTTTACTGGTCATGACGATCTGCCGCGCTTCACTATTAAATTCTTTCTCTTTCTTACTATCGGGCTCTTTACCGGTTCGTTGACGGTACTTCTCTGCCAGGCCCTTATAGGTTTGCTCGACGGCCAGTCGTTCATCAGCGTTGAACTGATCAATGGATATCATCTTTTTATCGTTCATAGCGGCGTGTCCTGTGGCGAGTTATATGGGCAAGTGTACCGCATTTGCGATCGGTTAACGCAGCGAATGGCATTAATCCGTTGGTCTGATGATTGCGGTCGTCCAGGCCGCCCGGTAATTCCTCTGAAACTCATGCTTAAGCCCTGATAAAAACAGGGTTATCTCTTAATATAAAACTAATGTTTATCAGGTTTACTGGCAGTGACCACGTACTGCCGAGGAGCTGAAGGAATGGTAAAAGAGACCGATCGCCTGTCACAGGCACTATTACGGCGGCATGGGATTGGCGTTAAACAGAAACGAATACACTTTCGCGGCAGAGATCTGCTGTTTCAGCTGCACAACGCCCACTACAATGTTTTCAACGGTGATCGCTGCATAGCGACCGTTGATACCAATAATATCAATGAAGCCATTAAGCAGTTTAAAGCGCTGGACAATCCCGTTGAGAAATAACCATGCCAGACTATCGCCTGTTTCAGAAAGATCACATCATCAAAGCCGTGAATGTGGTGCGGCAGGATCAGCAGGACGCGTTAACGTCCAGGGGCTTTAAGCGGGTTTGGGACGTGCTGCATGCCGATAACGCTGATGCCGCCCTGCTGCGCTATCAGCAACTGCGTTGCGAAGAAGATAATGCCGCACACTCTTTTGCAACCGATTCAGTGGTAAGCAGTCTGTTGAGCCTGATATCCCGGTAAGCCAGTGCGAGGATGCCGGTTCAAAGCCAAAGTTACTGTTAATTCATCGCGTGCTGATTAGAATAAAGAAAATTCCCCGAATACAGGTTCCTGATGAAAATCTCCATTCACAAAGAAGATGAGCTGTTTATGCACAACTTCTTTGCAGCGCCATGCCACACCATCGAAGCAGATTCACCACACGCTCATCAAATTCAGCAATCGCTTCAGCTAGCCATTCAGCAAAAAGGATTGGAGGCCGATGGCGACTGGAAACGTAGCCTGACCTTTCTGCTGCTGTTTCTCTTTCTGTATGCTGCGCTGGGTGCCTCACTGACGCTTGATCTCAGCACTGCCGGCACGGCCCATAAAAGTATCGCCTATGCTCTGGAAGCCATTCCGGTGCTCATCGCCTTCTCCGGCTTCTTCATCTCTATTCTTTATCTATTCCTGACCCGCGCCAGCGCGCGAAAACAGCGTAACTGGGAAAAGAGTATTCTGGTGCTGGAGAAGTACTCTATCGGCAACCTGTTTAAAGCGACCCACACCCAGGGCGGCGGCACCAGTAACTACTCTGTACCGAATATTTCCATTTCACTCGCGCTATTTATCTGTATAACCTGGCTGGTGATTTATAACTATCTGACGTTCACCACCAGCGGCGTGTTTGGCAGTGTGATCTCCCTTTTCATCAGCACCATGGTATATGTGATCCTCGATATTCAGCTGCTCAAGCCTTTTATTCATGTCGTTGAGCAGGATGAAACTGAAAAGAAGAACGCGGATAAAGAGCAGGATTAACAAACAGCTTCAGGTAGCAATACAGATACCCGGTCATCGAGCCGGGTATTTTTTTGGCCGGATTTTGCTGACAGACCATCTGAGCGCAGTGTCTGATGCAGGCATGCAGTTAAGTGATCAACTAATAGTATGTTGTAACTATGAGGCACCCATTTAAATCTCGTATTCCGGCCTGCGGCCAGGAGGAAAATGACCCGCCTTTACAGCGGGCCTGTGACTTACCAATGGGTTTTCTGCATATCGATGACAAAACGATATTTCACGTCGCTGGTCAGCATACGTTCAAAGGCCGTTTCGACCTCTTCACCGGTGATCATCTCCACGTCAGCCGTGATGTTGTGCTGACCACAGAAGTCGAGCATCTGCTGCGTCTCCTTAATACTGCCAATTGAGGTGCCAGTGATGCTCAGGCGGCGAAACACCATCGGGGTGACATTCGGTGACGGATGCGGCTGATCGGGGATCCCCACCAGCACCAGCTGGCCGTTGGTTTTCAGCGCGTTCAGATAGGGATCGAGGTCGTGTGGCGCGGCAACACAGTCAAGGATGATATCCAGCGACGCCTGACAGGCTGCCATTTGTGCCGCGTCTCGCGAGACCACAACATGTTTCGCGCCGAGACGGCGCGCATCGGCCCCTTTTGCCGGAGAGGTAGTAAACAGGGTGACTTGCGCGCCCAGCGCGCTGGCCAGCTTAACCGCCATATGACCCAGCCCGCCCAGACCAACCACACCCACCCGATCGCCTGCTTTAACGTTAAAGTGCTGCAATGGAGACCAGACGGTCACACCGGCACACAGTAAGGGTGCCACCGCATTCAGCGCCAGATTGTCGGGTACCTTAACCACGAAATGCTGGTCGGCAATGACATGCTGCGCATAGCCGCCAGACGTCGTATTGCCCGTGTATTTATCGGTGCCATTGTAGGTCGGCGTGAAGCCTGCCTCACAATATTGCTCTTCCTGCTGCTTGCAGAAGTGGCATTCGCGGCAGGAGTCGACCATTACGCCAACCCCCACCGTATCACCGACAGAAAACTGAGTGACGTTGTCACCTGCTGCGATAATGCGACCGACAATCTCATGACCCGGAACCAGCGGGAAGCGGCTGACGCCCCATTCGTTGCGCGCCATGTGAAGGTCGGAATGACAGACGCCACAATAAAGGATTTCGATTTTGACATCGTCAGCCTGCAGGTCACGTAACGCCACCTGGCCGCCCTTAAGGGGTTGATCTGCCTGGGCGGCTATCAGCGCGTTAATTTTCATCTGTTGCCTCTTCTCACCTGATGGTCTTAAAGAAAGCGGCACACTATAGACACACAGAACCCCATTTGGTAGTAGTTACCTTCTGGTTACCATGAAACAGTAAGAGAGACTATGCCGGTCTGGGTTGAAGGAAAACTGTGCTTTTATGCGGACTCACCGCCGCGCCGCCTGCTGGAACTTTTTTCGGTCAAGTGGAGCACGATGGTGCTGCATGCGCTCTATCACTGGCCGGAAAATCGGGCACGCACGGGCGAACTGGAGCGCAGTCTGCAGGGCATTTCAAAGAAAATGCTGATTCAGACGCTGCGGGAGCTGGAGCAGCGCGGACTGGTTTCACGTCAGATCTGGCAGGTGGTACCGCCCAAAGTGGAATACAGCCTCACGGCACTCGGCCATACCTTCGCAGAGCCGATCGAGCAGATGTATCAGTGGGGTCTGGAGAATCAGGCTGCGCTGGATGAGATGGAAAATCACGCGCGCAGCCATCAGGAGAGTGACGGGTAAAACCGTCAATGATGCACGTTAAAGGGTTTAATCGAACGGGAATTCGCGCGCCAGCACGCGCGCAATTACATTCAGTGCGCCTTCATCATTGTTGCTCTGAGTCTGATAGCGTGCCACGGCGGCGACCGCGTCAGCAGCATTCGCCATCGCGAAGCTGAAGCAGGCCTGACGGAGCATCTCAATGTCATTGGCGCTGTCACCAATCGCCAGCACTTCGCAGTCGCTGATACCCCATTTTTCCTGTAACAGCGCTATGCCGTGTGCTTTATGGCAGCCGGGAATAATCAGATCGATAAAGCCAAAGCCGCTGGAAACCGGATGCATGATGTGTTCCAGCTCACCCAAACGGGCATGCAGTCTTTGCAGCAGGGCATCCACCCCTTCATGCTCCAGCTTCAGCGAAAATTTGAAAATGGTGTCATCGATAGCATAGAGGTCTTCACGTTTTTCCAGACGGTGATAATGGTTTGCCAGCTGCGCCATCATCTCGTCAGAGGCGGATGAGTGCATATAGGCACCGTTGCGTCCACAGACCACCACCGCGATATCAGGTTCATGCGCCAGGATCTCGAGGATCTTATGCACCTTCTCCTGCGCTAACTCTCCGCAGAAGATCTCTTCGTTGCAGTCGGAGACCCAGGCACCATTTTCCGCCACGAAAGCGATCTCATCTTTGATGTCGGGAAAATAGCGCTGCAGCTGGTAATACTGATTACCACTGGCCACCACAAAACGGATGCCCTTCTGCTTCAGCAGCGCATACTGACGT
>Ga0308162_1001440_pt1 | contig 18982 bp, 14 predicted proteins | sample PhySR2_FD_201370 | JGI IMG/M metagenome (GOLD analysis project Ga0308162, IMG submission 201370) | Phyllosphere microbial communities from UC Gill Tract Community Farm, Albany, California, United States - DLSLS.R2 | ecosystem: Host-associated > Plants > Phyllosphere > Unclassified | place: USA... | reverse complement strand
AAATCATCTGGCTGCCGGGGATTAAAGGCAAAGACATTACCGACGCTCACGTCGATTTTTACGCCCGTTTCGTCAGCCCAGGCGTGGTGATCGCCAATCTGGACAGCGATCCTGAGTCCTACGACCACCAGGTCACGCTGGATCATTTGGCGATCCTCAAACAGGCCACGGATGCCGATGGCCGCAAGATACAGGTGCATACGGTGTCGCCACCGCTGGATCCACGCCCTAGCCGCTTCAGCAAGGGCAATGCGGATTTTGCCGCCGGTTACATCAATTACTTTGTCATCAACGGCGCGATTATCGCCCCGGAGTTTGGCGATGCTGAGGCGGATGCCGCAGCTTTGGCATTATTGACGGCGCTTTACCCGCAGCGTGAAGTGGTGCAGTTGAATATCGACGCTATCGCCGCTGGCGGTGGGGGCATCCACTGCGTGACCAGTCAGCTGCCGGCCATTTAAGTCTTGTTACAACAGGGCCAGCCTTGGCCCTGTCGAGAGAACGCGGATCAATACGTGTGGAAGTAATCCTGAATGACGCGAGGATTATGGGTTTTGGTCAGCGACAGCATCAGCAGAATACGCGCCTTGGCCGGGTTGAGCGAATCGGACACCAGGCCAGGTTGCCCGCTGTCCTCGGGGACAATACCGCTGCCGGTGCGGCTGGCGCGAACCACCAGCACACCGGCTTTCTCCGCTTTTTTGATCCCGGCAGAGCTGCGCACTGAAACCGAGCCGGCACCGGTACCAGCGTAAACAATGCCATCCACTTTATGCTGAATGGCCGCATCGTACATGTATTCAGGGTCGTCCTGATAACCATAAATAATGTCGACTTTTGGCAGCACCTTGACATCACGTACGTCAAATACCGAGCGAGTGGTGTGGATCTTGTCGACTCGGGTTTCAAAGTAGGGCTTGCCACCGACAATTACGCCCAGATAGCCTTCTTCCGGGGCCTTGAAGGTGTCCAGCGTGGTGGCGTTGGTTTTGGTGCTGAAACGGGCCGAGCCAATGCGATCGTTCAGAACGACCATAACGCCACGCCCCACGGACTGCTTGTCGGCGGCAACGGTGACCGCATCCAGCAGGTTCATTGGGCCGTCGGCGCTGATGGCCGTGGCAGGGCGCATCGCGGCGGTAAACACCACCGGTTTGTTGCTCTTGACCGTCAGATTAAGAAAGTACGGCGATTCGTCCAGCGTATCGGTTCCGTGCGTGATCACCACGCCATCCACATCACTGCGTGAAAGCAGCTCATTGACCCGCTTGGACAGCTTGAGCAGGATATCGCTGGTCATGTTTTCGCTGCCGATATTGGCAATCTGTTCGCCGTCTACGCGGGCGACTTTCTGCATTTCCGGCACCGCTGCAATCAGCGTTTCCACTCCCAGTGCCCCAGCCTTATAACCGGTGGTTTGTGTATTACTGGCCGCAGAGCCGGCGATGGTGCCGCCGGTGGCTAAAATCACGATGTGCGGTAAGTCCCCGGCGGCGCTTGCCACGCCGGCAAAGCTGAAGGTGAAGCAGATCAATGCCACTCTAATTGTTTGAAACATAAGCTACCCCTGATTAACAAGCCAAATTAGCAGGAGTAGCCAAAGCAAAAAGGGTGCCAGTTAGACAGTTAGCGGTAGCAGAGGACAAGGAGCCATACCGATGCGAAATGACGCTCGTTGGAGGAGCGAGTCGCACCAAAATGGATCTCGTTCTAGCGCTGCGGTCCCAGCCCGTAGCTTAATAATGCAATGGCGTGCCGCGCGATGACTTCAGCGCTCTGCGGGCCGTGGCTGTTGTTGTTGTCACGGTGCCATTTCGGCGCGGTGGCCAGCGGCAGCAGCGTCATGCCAAACAGGGTGATAAACAGCAAAGAGGGTTCCAGATCGGCACTCAGCTTGCCTTCTGCCTGCCAGCGCATAATCGACTTCAGGGCCGCTTTGCGTTGCGCATCACCAAAACGCTCATCCATCCGTTGCTTCAGTACGCCGTTATCACTCATCACTTCTCGCAACCACAGCGGGGCGAACCAGGGATGCGCGGTGGAGATATCGATAAACCTTTGGGCCAGTTGGGTGAAGGCGGCAATAGGATCGTCCGCATTGGCGTCGAAAACGCTGCCGGCGGCCAGCCGTACCGGCAGGAAACGCTCTTCGATCAGCACGTCCAGCAGCTGTTCGCGGTTGTGAAAATAGTAGTGGAGCATGGCGGGGGTGACGCCGGCTTCACGGGCAATGGCATTGAGCGAAGTATCGGCAATGCCTTGGCGGGCAAACAAATTAAGCGCCGTGTCCAGCAGGTGCTCGCGTTTTTCTGTGCCCTTGGTGCCGCCGCTCGGCCGACCAGGGCGGCGCGGGGCTTGAACGTTTTGTGCTGTCATCGCGGTGAGATCCATTGACCGGAGAAAAGAATCACTCATATATTAATTACTCGATTAATTAATTACAAGTGAGCTCATCTAAATGGGGATCGGTCATCTGGCAGGCAGCGAAGACAGCGGCAGGGCGTATGGGCAGGCGCCCTCGATCCGGCTGTTGTTCTCCGCATTGCTGCTGGTCATGTTGCTGGCGGCGCTCGATCAAACCATTGTCTCTACGGCATTACCGACCATTGTTGGCGAGTTCGGTGGCCTGGAAAATCTGTCGTGGGTAGTCACCGCCTATTTGCTGGCATCGACGATAGTGGTGCCGCTGTATGGCAAGTTCGGCGATCTGTTCGGCCGTAAAATCGTGCTGCAGATTGCCATTGTGGTCTTCCTGCTCGGCTCGGTGCTGTGCGGATTGGCGCAAAACATGACCCAGCTTATCCTGATGCGTGCCCTGCAGGGGTTGGGTGGTGGCGGTTTGCTGGTCGTCACCATGGCGGTGGTGGGCGATGTGATCCCGCCGGCCGAACGCGGCCGCTATCAGGGCCTGTTTGGCGGCGTATTCGGCCTGGCGACGGTGGTGGGCCCGTTGATTGGTGGGGTGCTGGTGCAGCATTTCTCATGGCGCTGGATTTTCTATATCAACCTGCCGCTGGGGATTTTCGCGCTGTTGGTGATTGGCGCGGTGTTCCAATCCCGGGTCAATCGAGTCAAGCATGAAATCGATTTCCTGGGGGCCAGCTATCTGGCCGCCGCGCTGACCTGCATTATCCTGTTTACCAGTCAGGGCGGCACGGTCATGGCCTGGTCTGACGGGCAGCTGTGGTGCATTTTGGCCTTTGGTTTGGTGTCATTGGGCGGTTTTATCTACGAAGAGCGCCTGGCTAGCGAGCCTATCATTCCGCTCGACTTATTCCGCAACAGGACCTTTTTGCTGTGCGCCTTGGTCGGCTTTATCGTCGGTATGTCGCTGTTTGGTTCGGTGACTTTCCTGCCGCTGTATTTGCAGGTGGTCAAGAATTCCACGCCGACCCAGGCCGGGATGCAGCTACTGCCGCTGATGGGCGGGATCATGATCAGCTCCATCGTTAGCGGTCGGTTAATCAGCAAGCGTGGCAAATACCGCATTTTCCCGATTATAGGCACCTGCTGCGCCCTGGTAGGGATGATTCTGCTGGGGACGCTGAAAAACTCGACGCCGGTACATCTGCTGTATCTCTACATCAGCCTGCTGGGGTTGGGATTGGGAATGGTGATGCAGGTGATGATCCTGGCGGCGCAAAACAGCGTCGAGCCAAAACACATGGGCGTTGCCACTTCGAGCGCTACGCTGTTTCGCTCTATCGGCGGATCCATCGGGGTAGCCGTGTTTGGCGCGATTTTTACCAATGTGCTGCACAGTCGGTTGGCCAGCTTGCTGCCTGAAGGAACGGCGTTACCGCGTTCTTTGGGCGCGGCGGCGGTGCATCATCTGCCGTTGACGTTGCAGAACGACTATTTGCAAGCCTTTGGCGGGGCCATTCACTCGGTGTATCAGATTGCCGCCGGGGTCATGGCGCTGGCCTTTGCATTGACCTGGTTGCTGAAAGACCTGCCGCTTCGCCATAAGTAAAACCGCCAAAACCGGTGCGTAAAGCAGGCGCGCACCGGTTCTCCTCATGCTCTGCGATGCAATTTTACGCAATCCTTACGCAACCCTGTCAGACTAAAAACGGCGCTTTCTATATATTGAGAATAAACGTTCTCAATAGGATAGATAGTCGATGCAAAGGAAAAAGGTTTTACTTGTCAGCCTGTCGTTATTGCTGGCCGCTTGTGATGGCCAGAGCGGTGGAGCACCCGCCGGCGCCGCTGGCGTGCAAGAAGTGGGTGTCGCGACGCTGCAGGCTCAACCGGTAACGCTGAGCAGCGATTTGACCGGCCGCGTGAACGCCACCATGACCTCGGACGTTCGTCCTCAGGTGGACGGCATTATCAAAAAGCGCCTGTTTACCGAAGGTGCCGAGGTCAAGGCCGGGCAGGTGCTGTATCAGATCGACCCCGCAACCTATCAGGCCAGCTACGATCAGGCTGCCGCTCAGTTGAAAAGCGCTGAGGCCACCGTGAAGTCCAGCCGCCTGAAGGCGCAGCGTTACGCCGCGCTGGTAAAAGAGAATGGCGTTTCCAAACAGGATGCGGATGATGCCATGGCAACCTATCTGGAGGCGGTTGCCGCCGTCGCACAGTATCAGGCCTCTTTGGAGTCGGCCAAAATCAATCTCGCGTACACGCAGGTGCGCGCGCCTATCTCCGGCCGTATCGGCATTTCCTCCGTAACGCCGGGTGCTTTGGTGACCGCCAGTCAGACCGACGCCCTGGCGACCATTCGCGCGCTCGATCCGATTTATGTCGATCTCACTCAGTCCAGCAGTCAATTGCTCAAACTGCGTAAACAGCAGGCATCGCTGAAACGTGACGATGTCACGCCGGTAGCCATCAAACTCGAGGACGGCACGCCATATACCCACCCCGGTAAACTGGAGCTGACGGAAGTGGCGGTAGACGAGTCGACCGGCTCCGTCACCTTGCGTGCGGTGTTCCCTAATCCCGAGCACGAATTGCTGCCCGGCATGTATGTTCACGCCACGGTAGACAACGGCGTCGATCCCAAGGGGATTTTGGCGCCTCAGCAGGGGATCACCCGTAACGCCAAGGGCGAAGCCACGGCGCTGGTTGTTAACGCGCAAAACAAAGTGGAGCAACGCACGATCATTACCGAACAGGTTATCGGCAGCAACTGGCTGGTCAGCAAGGGCCTGAATGCCGGTGACCGTCTGATCGTTGAAGGCACCAATAAGGTGGCTGCGGGCGTTGAGGTCAAAGCGGTTGATGTGAAACAACCGACGGCTAACGGCGGGGAGCAGTAACCATGGCGCAGTTCTTTATTCGGCGACCGGTTTTCGCCTGGGTGATTGCGATCATCATCATGCTGTGTGGGCTGATGTCGATCAACTCGCTGCCCATTTCGCAATATCCGGACGTCTCCCCACCGCAGATTTCCATCTCCGCCACCTATCCGGGTGCCGATGCCGAGACGCTGGAAAACAGCGTTACTCAGGTCATCGAACAGCAGCTTACCGGGCTGGACGGGCTGCTTTACTTTTCAGCCACCAGCAGCTCCGACGGTTCTGTGAGCATTAATGTCACCTTCGACCAGGGCACCGATCCGGATATCGCGCAGGTGCAGGTGCAAAACAAGGTGCAGCAGGCGGAAAGTCGCTTGCCTACCGAGGTCACCGCGCAAGGGGTTACGGTCAAAAAATCTCAGAGCAGCTTCTTGCTGATCGTCGGTCTGTATGACGAAACCGACAAGGCCAGCATGGCGGACATTTCCGACTATCTGGTGAGCAACATTCAGGATCCGCTGTCGCGCATCGAAGGGGTTGGCGATGTGCAGGTATTCGGATCGGAATACGCCATGCGCATCTGGCTTGACCCGACCAAGCTGGCGTCCTTTTCACTGATGCCTTCCGACGTATCAACGGCGATAGAAGCGCAAAATACCCAGGTTTCCGCCGGTAAGGTCGGCGATTTACCGTCCGGTGCCGATCAGCAGCTGACCGCCACGGTAAAAGCGCAGTCGCGCCTGCAAACGCCGGAGCAGTTCCGCAACATCATTCTCAAGAGTGACAGCAGCGGCGCACTGGTGCGCCTGGGCGACGTTGCGCGGGTAGAGTTGGGTAACGAGGATTACTCTTCCAGCGCCCGGTTGAATGGCCATCCAGCCTCCGGGATTGCGGTCAAGCTGGCCGCCGGTGCCAATGCGCTCAACACCGCCAAGCTGGTCAAAGCCAAAGTGGCGGAATATCAGACTTCAATGCCGAACGGTTACAAGGTGGCCTACCCGAAAGACAGCACCGATTTTATTAATATCTCGATCGAAGAGGTGGTGAAAACGCTGATAGAGGCGGTGGTGTTGGTAGTGATCGTGATGTTTGTGTTCCTGCAAAACCTGCGTACTACGCTGATCCCGACCATTACCGTGCCGGTGGTACTGTTGGGCACCTTTGGCGTGCTCGCCGCCTTCGGCTATTCGATCAATACCCTGACGCTGTTTGGCATGGTGCTGGCGATCGGCCTATTGGTGGATGACGCCATTGTGGTGGTGGAAAACGTCGAGCGCGTGATGCGGGAAGAGAAGCTGCCGCCGCGTGAGGCGACGGAAAAATCGATGAAGGAGATCACCGGGGCTCTGGTCGGTATCGCCATGGTGCTGTCGGCGGTGTTCCTGCCGATGGCGTTCTTTGGCGGCTCCACCGGGGTTATCTACCGTCAGTTCTCCGTTACCATCGTGGCGTCGATGGTGCTGTCGGTGATCCTGGCGCTGACGCTGGCACCGGCATTGTGTGCCACTTTGCTCAAACCAGCTCATGACGATCTGACCGATAAGGGCCTGCTGGGTAAATTTAACCGTGGCTATAACCGTCTGCAGGAGAAATACGCCGATAAGGTCGCCCGGGTGATACACAGCCCAATGCGCTATCTGCTGCTGTATGGTCTGTTGCTGATTGCCGCCGCCGTGATGTATATGCGGCTGCCGACCGGCTTCTTGCCCAATGAAGATCAGGGCGTGGTGATGGTGCAATACACCTTGCCTGCCGGCGCGACCGATGCCAGGACATCGGCGGTCAGCGACGCGGTAAAAGATTACTTCCTCACCGACGAGAAGGCCAACGTCAGCACCATTTTCACCATCAATGGTTTTGGTTTCAGCGGCAGCGGGCAAAACGCCGGTATGGCCTTCGTCAGTCTCAAGGACTGGAGCCAGCGGCCCGGCAGTGCCAACACCGCCGATGCCATTGCCAAACGCGCAATGGCGCACTTTGCCACTATTCGCGATGCCCAGGTGTTCTCGATGAGCCCACCGGCGATCGACGGTTTCGGCCAGTCCGACGGTTTCACCTTCGAACTGCAGGCTAAAGGGGCGACCACTCGTGCGGAGTTGCAAGTGATGCGTGACCAGATCATCGCCGCCGCCGGGAAAAACCCGAGTCTGAGCGCGGTGCGCGCCAACACCCTGCCGGATACGCCACAGCTGCAGGTAGACATCGACAACGACAAATTGCAGGCGCTGGGCCTGAGCGCCGGCGACGTCAGCAGCACGCTCACCAGCGCGTTCGGCAGCACCTACATCAACGACTTTATCGACCGCAACCGGGTGAAAAAGGTCTATATGCAGGGTGACGTCGAGTATCGGTCAAAGCCGGAGGATCTCGATAAGTGGTTTGTTCGCGGCACCTCCAGCAGCACGACCAGCATGACGCCGTTCTCTGCCTTTGCCTCTTCACATTGGATTTACGGGCCGGAAAACCTGTCGCGTTTTAACGGACTGTCCTCGTTTGAAATCACCGGCGAGGGCGCGCCCGGTACCAGTTCAGGCACGGCAATGGACGAGATGGAAAAACTGGCATCACAGTTCTCTTCCGCCAGCAGCTTCTCCTGGAGCGGGTTGTCATATCAGGAACGCCTGACCAGCGGGCAGGCGGCATCGTTGTATGCCATTTCGTTGGTAGTGGTGTTCCTGTGCCTGGCGGCGCTGTATGAGAGCTGGTCAATCCCGTTTGCCGTGATGATGGTAGTGCCGATGGGCGTGGTGGGATCCCTGTTGGCCATCACGCTGCGCGGGCTGGAAAACGACATTTATTTCCAGGTGGCGCTATTAACCATCATCGGCCTGTCGGCCAAGAACGCCATTCTGATCGTTGAATTCGCCGAAGAAAATTACCAGCGCGGCGAAGCCTTGATCGCCGCCGCCGTTGAGGCTTCCCGTATGCGCCTGCGTCCTATTCTGATGACCTCTCTGGCATTCAGCGCCGGCGTATTGCCCTTGGCGGTTTCCAGCGGCGCCGGGGCCAACAGCCGGATCGCCATAGGTACCGGGATCATCGGCGGCACCATTACGGCGACATTACTGGCAATCTTCTTCGTTCCTTTGTTCTACGTATTGGTACGCCGGATGTTTTCACGCAAAACAATCTCCGCCAAACCAACAGAAAACACTGCGCCGCAGGCAGGAGAATAACGTGCTGCAACGTTTAATCACTTTGACCTTTCCGCTGGTGCTGGCGGGGTGTATCTCGCTGGATCCGGATTATCAACGCCCGCAGGCGCCGGTGCCCTCAACGCTGCCGCAAGGAGCAGCTTATACTGCGCCCTCGGGTAAATTGTCATTAAGCTATCCGGACATCCCATGGCGTGACTATGTGGTCGATAGCCGGTTACGGCAGGTGGTGGAGATGGGGCTGAGCAGCAGTCGCGATTTACGCGAGGCCATTGCCAACATCGAATCTGCCCGGGCGCTCTACGGTGAGCAACGTGCCGATCTGTTTCCTACCATCAATGCCGGAGTGGACGGCAGTCGTGGCCGGGCATTGACCGGTAATGGCAATGCCACGGCGATCAGCCAAAGTTACGAAGCGACGGCAAGCACCAGTTCTTTCGAGCTGGATCTGTTTGGCAAAAATCGCAGCCTGACTCGCGCTAAATTCGAGAGCTATTTGGCGGAGTCCGAAGCGGCGAAAAGTACCCGTTTGGCGCTGATTGCCGACACCGTGACCGACTGGGTAAATGTGGCGGCCGCACGCAGCAATCTGGCCGCCGCCAAAGGCACCATGGAAAGTGCCAAACAGTCGTTGGCGGTAACGCGCAAGAATCAGCAAAACGGTATTTTGTCGATGGTTGACGTGGCGTCGGCCGAGACGGTCTATCAGCAGGCGCGTTCAGACGTGGCCAACTACACCACCAGCGCGGCGCAGGCGAAAAACGCGCTGGATCTGGTGGTCGGGCAAAGCGTGCCGGAGAGCCTGTTGCCTGATGGGATCGAAGCGTTGTCTGGCATCATGAAAGATATACCGGCCAATGTGTCGTCACAGGTGCTGCTGAACCGTCCGGACGTGCTGGAGGCCGAGCATAACCTGAAGGCTGCCAATGCCAATATCGGTTCCGCCAGAGCGGCGTTCTTCCCGTCTATCAGCCTGACCGCCAGCGGCGGGGTGGGCAGTGGAGAACTGTCATCCCTGTTTAGTCAGGGGGCGGGCGTTTGGTCGTTCGCACCGAGCATCAGCCTGCCGATCTTTACCGGTGGCTATAATACGGCGCAGTTGAATTACACCAAGGCGCAGAAAGACCTCTACGTCGCCACCTATGAAAAAGCGGTGCAGACGGCATTCCAGGAAACGGCCGATGCGTTGGCACGCAGGGGCACAATTCAGGAACAGTTAGCGGCGCAAACCGGCTATGTGGCGGCCTCGCAGGAATATTATCGCCTGGCGGAGCTGCGCTACCGCCATGGCGTGGATACCTATCTGGTGATGTTGGACGCGCAGCGAACGCTATATACCGCCCAGCAGTCGCTGATTGCTGCTCGCCAAACCGAATATCAGAACCTGATTACTCTGTATAAAGTGCTGGGTGGGGGCATCGCGGCAGAAAAGCAGGGCGATGGCGTGGTTGCCAACAATAGATCTTTAACCCAATAAGATTTAGCCCAGGCAATAATTAAATAACGCAGTGTGATGATAGCGCGCTGCGTTTTTTTATATTCATTCTGTGGTGGAAGTGTAAAGAAAGGGAAAATGACCAGACGATGGAGAACTCGCCACAATCAGCAGGGTCTGAATAATATCGCATCATCCCCGCGGCCAAATATATTGAGGTTGAAATGGAAAGTGATATTCAGCAACAGGTCATTTCAGTGATTGATCGCTATAATTCGCCCAGCCTGCTTAAAAAGGGGGTTGCCGTTACTCTCAATACGGAAATAAACAAAGAGCTGCACCTCTCCTTGCCAATGTCTGAAACGCTGATGCGTGGCTATTTCGACGCCTTTCTCATCGACAGCAGCAATTACAATCATGAGCTGTATTTTCGTCAGGAGTCAAAGTCGGCGTTATTGTTCTCCTCATCAAATCGTCGCGCGAATCACTGGGATCTTGAAATGGAAAGGGTCCGGCCATTGTATGTTTATATGCTGGTGCGATCCGCACGGGCCAAACGCTGGCTTTACGACATCCACTTTCTGATTGAACAATTAAAATGATATCGCGATATTCCCAATATTGGATGAGTTAACTCATCGCGCCAAATGCAGCTTCAGGCCCGCAAAGAAATTGCGGGCCTTTTAACAGAGTTATTGTGCCAGTAGCTCGGCAAATTTCGCCAGCCATTGCGGATGCGCCGGCCAGGCAGGGGCGGTCACCAGATTGCCGTCAACATGGGCCTGATCGATACCGATATCCGCAAAGTGGCCACCGGCCAGCTGCACTTCCGGGGCGCAGGCCGGATAGGCGCTGCAGGTTCTGCCTTTCAACACCCCGGCGGCGGCCAACAGCTGCGGGCCGTGACACACCGCGGCGATGGGTTTGCGTGCGGCGTCAAAAGCCTGTACCAGCTTGATCACCTGCGGGTTCAGGCGCAGATACTCGGGCGCTCTGCCGCCGGGGATCAACAGCGCGTCGTAGTCTTCTTCTTTTGCCGCGGCAAAGTCGGCATTCAGGGTGAAACGGTGGCCAGGTTTTTCACTGTAGGTCTGCGCGCCGTCGAAATCATGGATTGCTGTCATGATGTAATCCCCCTTGGCCTTGTCCGGGCAGACGGCATCCACCTGATGGCCAATCATCTGCAATGCCTGAAAGGGCACCATGGTTTCATAATCTTCAGCGTAATCACCAACCAGCATCAGGATCTTTTTCTTGCTCATACGGGGCTCTCCGGGAGGAATAATCCCTAACATATAGCCTACCGGTGTGTAGAACGCGAACCTGCTTCTGGCGTAGGTGCATCTATACTGATTTTACCGCCGGAGGCGGTTCAGGGAGATCAACCTCAATGAGGTGGCGCAGTATCTCAATTATCGACTCACCGGGCTTCCCGGTTTCTGCTCATGAGACCCCCATATGCTTAATTTGTCCACATTGCTTGAAGAGAGTGCGCGTACTTTTCCCGATCGTCTGGCGCTGGTTCAGGACGAATTCCAGCTTAGCTATGGCGAACTCGATCAGCTCGCCAATCAGGTTGCCCATCTGCTGAGGATTCGGGGCGTAAAACCGGGGGAGCGGGTGGCGTTGGCCTGCCCAAACCGTTGGGAGTTTCCGGCGATTTACTTCGGCATTCTCAAAGCGGGTGCGGTGGTGGTGCCGTTGAATATCTTGCTGAAGGCGGGGGAGTTTGAATACTACCTGCAGGATTCGCAGGCGGTGGCCTTCTTTTGTTTTGAAGGGGGCCATGGATTAACCTTGGGGGAAGAGGCAAAAATCGCGTTCGATGCCACGCAATCGTGCCGCGACTTTATTATTATCGGTGACAGCCTGCCGCTGAGCGGTGACCGCTTCAGCCAGGCCATTCGCCAGCAACCTACCGATTTTGACAGCGCCAGCACCCTGGAGTCCGACACCGCAGTGATCCTCTACACCAGCGGAACCACCGGCCGTGCCAAAGGTGCGGAGTTGACCCATTCCAACCTGATGTTGAATGCGCTGGTTTCGGCGCAGTTATTCAATAGCTCGGTTGAACGCCCCGATCGCCATTTGGTAACGCTGCCGCTGTTCCATACTTTCGGCTCAACCGTCCAGATGAATGCCGGCTTCGCCTTGGGAGCAACGCTGGTGCTGATGCCCCGTTTTGATGCAAAGCTCGCTATCACGCTTATGCAAAAGCACGCCATCACTTTTTTCGCCGGCGTACCTACCATGTATTGGGCACTGCTGAACGCGTTGGACGACAGCGTAGATCTGGCGCTGTTGCGCAAAAATTTACGCATGGCGGTCTCCGGCGGGGCCAGTTTGCCGGTGCAAATCATTGAAGATTTTGCCCGTCGTTTCGGCGTTAACATTCTGGAGGGATACGGGCTGTCGGAAACCAGCCCGGTCGCTACCTTCAATCACCCAGGACGCGTCAACAAAGTGGGGTCTATCGGCCAACCGATCTGGGGCGTTGAAGTCCGGCTGGTTGATGTCACCGGCAAAACGATAACGGAGATCGATCAGGTCGGTGAGTTAGCGGTGCGCGGTCACAACGTGATGAAAGGTTATCTTAATCGCCCGGAAGCCACGGCAGAGGTTCTGGAAAACGGCTGGTTTAGAACCGGCGATCTGGCACGGCGTGACGCCGATGGCTTTTATTTTATCGTCGACAGGTCGAAAGACGTGATTATTCGGGGCGGCTTTAACGTTTATCCGCGTGAAGTGGAGGAACTGATGATTCGCCACCCTGCGGTTTCGTTAGTGGCGGTGATCGGGGTGCCGCATCCATCACTGGGAGAGGAAATTAAAGCGGTGGTGGTGTTGAAAGATCTGGACGAGGCGGTAACGGAAGAAGCCTTGATTACCTGGACCAAAGAGCAACTGGCGGCGTTTAAATACCCGCGTATCGTGGAGTTTGTCGAGCGGTTACCGATGACCAGCACCGGAAAGGTGTTGAAAAGGTTGCTGCGTTAGAAGGGGATATTTTGAAATGATCCCGGCCTGCAGTGCAAGCCGGGATGGATAACGCATTAACCTGGGTAAATGCCACGCTCTTTACGTGCGGTCAGGATACGCTCACAGGCGACGATATAGGCCGCGGTGCGCAGGCTGCATTTCTTCTCTTCGGACTTGTTCCAAACGTGAACCATAGCGTCGGTCATGATCTTGTCCATACGCTCGTTGATTTCGCTTTCGCTCCAGAAGTAGCTGGCCATGTCCTGCACCCACTCGAAGTAACTGACGGTCACGCCGCCGGCGTTACAGATAACGTCAGGCACTACGGTGATGTTGCGTGAACGCAGAACGTCGTCCGCATCTGGGTAGGTTGGGCCGTTTGCCCCTTCCAGTACCAGCTTGGCGCTGAGGATTTCTGCACGTTGACGGGTGATCTGACCTTCCAGGGCGGCTGGGATCAGGATGTCCATGTCGACGGACCAGAAAGCTTCGCTTTCGATTTCTTTAGCGCCAGGGAAGCCAGCGATCTGCTTGTTCTTGGCTTGCCATTCGGTCAATGCGTTCAGGTCGATGCCGTCTGGGTTGGACAGGGTCGCTGAGTGGTCCTGGATCACGACTACGCGTGCGCCGATGCCGACGAACAGACGAGCCGCTTCGCTGCCCACGTTACCAAAGCCCTGTACCGCCACTTTGGCACCTTCAAGCTGTACGCCCAAACGTTTGGCCACTTCACAACCGGTCACGAACACGCCACGGCCGGTCGCTTTTTCACGGCCCAGAGAGCCGCCCAGGTGGATAGGCTTACCGGTGACAACGCCGGTGATGGTAGTGCCGTGGTTCATGGAGTAGGTATCCATCATCCAGGCCATCACTTTGGAGTTGGTGCCGACGTCCGGTGCGGGAATATCTTTCTGTGGCCCGATGATAAAGCCGATTTCGCTGGTGTAGCGGCGGGTCAATCTTTCCAGCTCGCCTTCAGACAGTTTGAAAGGATCGACGCGGATCCCCCCCTTGGCGCCACCGTAAGGCAGGTTGACTGCCGCACATTTGATGGTCATCCAGGCTGACAGCGCCATAACCTCATCGAGATCAACATCTGGGTGGTAACGGATGCCGCCTTTACCCGGGCCGCGCGACAGGTTGTGCTGAACGCGGAAACCTTCGAAGTGGCGGATTGAACCGTCGTCCATCTGCAGAGGAATATCAACGATCAGCGCACGCTTAGGGTGACGCAGGGTATCAACCCAACGCGACAGCTCACCGAGATAAGGTGCAACGCGGTCGATTTGTTGCAGATAGGTGGCCCAGGCCGTTGTGCTGCTTTCTGAAGCGTAGGATAGCTTTTCCATAACCAACCTTTTTATATATAGGTATTTATTTTGTTTAACCGTGGATTACTAAGTGCATAACACTTTTGCGACGCTAAATTTACCATTAAAAACGCGGCTTGTTAGCCCCCACTCATCGGGCCACAGGCCGCTTTCAAGCCGGTTTGGCGGCGTAAAAATGAATAGTTAATTACTTTTGTACGGTGGTTGCGGGAGCTACTCATGGTTTATGCATAAAAAATGCATAAAACCCGTTTTTATCTATTTTTCAGAAGCTTGAATGTGATCAAAAAGTTTCATTTTATTTAAGTGTCGTGTTGACAATGCCGTTTCCTGACGCCAGAGTTAAATTCATGTTAAATCGACGTTGTCAGCGTTTTATTCTTGAACAAAAATAATCATAACCGACTGATAATAAATGAATCACCCTCCACGCTCATGCTTCGCATGCTAAATGTGGGCTAGCGCGCAGCTCGAACAGCCGTTTTCTGATGCGTACATTTTTTAACTTCCCTTTAACAAAGGGACGGTATCGTTTTGCCTGAATTTTTTTGCCGGTACAACGCGCAATGCGTTTCACTCCTGCAGCAGCGGCTGTCCGCTGCTTAATCGCCTTAATGACGGACAGGTAACACCATGACAAAAAGTAAGCAACATCGGTTGAAGGCTTCTTCAACCGAGGGGCCTGACTGCGCCCAAACATTGCAACGCGGACTCAGCGAGCGCCATATTCAACTGATTTCCATCGGCGGCGCCATTGGGACTGGCTTATTTATGGGATCGGGTAAAACCATCGCGCTTTCCGGCACCTCTATTGTGTTGACCTATGTGATTGTCGGCTTCTTTATGTTTATGGTGATGCGAGCGATGGGGGAGCTGTTGCTGACCAAGCTCGACTACCGCTCGTTTGCCGATTTCGTTTCCGAATACCTGGGGCCGAAAGCCAGCTTCTTTCTGGGGTGGTCCTATTGGCTGAGCTGGGTGGTGACGTGCATTGCCGACGTGGTGGTCTGCGGCGGCTACATACAGTACTGGTACCCCGAGGTTTCGCCCTGGCTACCGGCTTTACTGACCTTAGGGCTGTTGTGCCTGTTCAATATGCTGTCGGTGAAGATGTTTGGTGAAGCGGAGTTTTGGTTTGCCATCATCAAGGTGATCGCCATTATCGCGTTGATCGTCACCGGGGCCTGGATGGTGTTTATTGGCTGGACTTCGCCGGACGGGGTTAAAGCCTCGGTGAACAACATCACCGATCCTGCTATTTTCATGCCGCACGGCATTCTTGGTTTCTTTGCCGGCTTCCAGATCGCCATCTTTTCCTGCACCGGTATTGAGCTGTTGGGCACCATGTCGGCTGAAACCAAGGATCCACACAAGGTACTGCCGAAGGCGATTAACGTTATCCCGGTGCGGATCATCATCTTTTATGTGTTTTCCATGCTGGCGATCATCGCCGTAACCTCATGGAGCCATATTTCACCGGACAGCAGCCCGTTTGTGATGCTGTTCGATCAGGCGGGGTTACCTGCTGCCGCTGCGGTCATCAACTTTGTGGCGCTGACTTCGGCGATGTCCTCAGCCAACAGTGGCGTCTATTCCAGTACCCGCATGCTGTATGGCTTGTCGATGGAGAAGCATGCCCATGGGCAGTTCAAGATACTTTCGCGCACTACCGCCATTCCGATCCGCAGCCTGATGTTCTCGTGCTTTTGCATGGTAGTGGGGACGATGTTGCTGATCCTGATGCCGAATGTCATGACGCTATTTACTATCGTGTCTACCGTGGCGGCGATACTGGTGGTTTACAGCTGGGGCATGATCCTGGCGGCCTATCTGGTTTACCGCAAACAGCGGCCCGACCTGCATGCACGTTCGCTGTTCAAAATGCCGGGCGGGGTGATAATGACCTGGCTGACATTGGCGTTCTTTGCCTTCACGCTGGTGCTGATGATCTTTGATCGCGATACCCTGATAGCGTTGTGCAGCATGCCGCTGTGGTTTATCACCCTGGCGATCGTTTGGCGCTTTAGAATCAAAGACAGCGTGGCTCAGGAAGGCTATGTGTTTTACCAAAGCCATCGCGAGGCGGAATAAGCCAGTCTCGGGAGGGCGGTTAGCCGTTCTCCCGCTCGGCATTGCGGGGCAACTGAGGTATGCTAAGCGGCTGACCCAATGATGAAAACTGGCCAATATCATCATGCCTTATCGCTATGGAGTAACAGCAGAGTGCTGAAAACCACGTCCCAATTAGAATTACTGCAGTCGGTTGCCGACGGCATTGCAGCGCTGTTTTTTCCCAATGTGGAAGTGGTGATACACGATCTCTCTACCAATAAGGTGGCGTACCTCGCCAATAATCTGTCGAAACGCAAACCGGGTGACGATGCCGGTTTGGAGGATTTTGACATCGACAGCGAAGGTCAGGTGACCGGGCCGTACGAGAAACTCAACTGGGACGGCAAGAAAATGCGTTCGGTGAGCATTGCCGCGAAAGACGAACAGGGCGTTCCCCGCTACCTGCTGTGCATTAATTTGAGCACCGCGACATTTGAAGACGCCAGAAATGCGCTGGATATGTTCCTGTCGGTCACCCGTTTGCAGCCTCAGCCACAGCAGTTATTCAAAGACGACTGGCAGGAGAAGATCAATACCTTCCTGCACGAGTGGATCCGCCAGCAAAACGCTTCATTGGGTTCATTGAGCCGTGAACAGAAAAAGCAGCTGGTGATTGACCTGTATAACGAAGGGGCGTTTAAAGCCAAAAGCGCCGCCGACTATATCGCCAACGTGTTATCCCTCGGCCGCGCCACGGTTTACAAATACCTGAAAGAGTTAAAAAAGGGCGAGAGCGCCTAAAAAACCTGAGCGTGCCTGATGTCGGGCCGCTGTCCTGTAAGACTCATGCCCCTTTGCACTGCTGAATAACTCTGATATGGTTGTACAATGCAACCATATCAGAGTGCCGATCATGTCAATCACCCAACCAAGTCCGTATTTACACCCGATCAGGGATGCGTCGCGCCATTTGGTGCGTGAGCTCGGCTTTATGGGCAATACCCTGGCAGGAACCGAACTGCCGCCATCGGCGGTGCATGCGTTGATTGAAATAGGCGATCGCCAGGTTGATACCGCCGCCGAGCTTTGCAACGTACTTAACCTGGAGAAATCCAGCGTCAGCCGCATGTTGAACAAGCTGATCAAAGCCGGGGAACTGGAAACGCAGGCCAGCCCGCGAGATGCCAGAGAGAAGATCCTGCGGCTGACGGCGCAAGGACGAGACACCCTGGCGGGCATCAATCGTTTTGCCGATCGCCAGGTGCTTACCGCTCTGGAGCAGTTGCCGGCAGACGCCAGCGTCAGCATCGCCAATGGGCTGCAGAGCTATGCCACAGCGTTGCGAGCACATCGCCTGGGAGAAACGCCGGTTGCTGCAGCGCCCATCGAGATTGTCAGCGGCTATTTGCCGGGGTTTACCGCCAGAACGCTGGAAATGCACATGCAATACTATTCCCGCACCGTGGGTTTCGGCGCCTTCTTCGAAGCTACGGTGGGCGCGGCATTGGCCGATCTGGCCGGGCGTTTGTCGAATCCATTAAACCAGACCTGGTCCGCGCTGAAGGGCGATCGTATTGTCGGCTCTGTTTCGATTGATGGCGAAAGCTTGGGGGACAACCGTGCTCACTTGCGCGCATTTATTATCGATGACAGCCTGCGTGGCAGCGGTATTGGCCGCCAGTTGCTGAACCGGGCGGTCAGTTTTTGCGATGAGCATGCCTTTGACGAAACCCATCTGTGGACCTTCAAAGGGCTGGATGCGGCCCGGCATCTTTATGAAAGCGTCGGTTTCGTGCTTGCAGAAGAGCAGCCGGGCACACAGTGGGGGCAATTGATGACCGAACAGCTATTTATTCGCCGCCCAGTTGCCCCAAATTGACATACTGGGTCTCGAGATACTCCTCGAGCCCCACATCCGCGCCCTCACGGCCCAGGCCAGACTCTTTGACACCGCCAAAGGGCGCCACTTCAGTCGAGATAATGCCCTCATTGATGCCCACCATACCGCTTTCCAACTGGCGCGTGACACGGAATGCACGCGCCAGATCGCGAGTGTAGAGGTAGGCGGCCAATCCGAAAGGCGTGTCGTTAGCCCGGCGAATCACTTCCTCTTCGGTATGGAAACGGAAGCAGGCTGCCAGCGGCCCGAAAGTTTCTTCATGCGCCAACCGCATCTGTTCATTAGCGTCGGCCAATACCGTGGGTTGGAAGAAGGTTCCATTAATTATTCAATATGCGCGCTAAAGCCCTTACGCCCGGGAGCAATATCGGGTTTCAGCGTCAATGCCGGGATCTCGTACTCGCCCGCATTCTGCCTACGGAAGGGAATAGGCGAGGTTTGCTCCAATTCATCGAGGCGTTGCCCCAGTGCGTTACAAGCCTCGGCAAAGCGCACTTCATCAACCCGGCCGGTACGATAAAGAACAAAGGGCGGCAGCACTTCGAAACCGGGATAATGCAGGATGCCATGTTGGATAGGGAACAGAATGTCATCGATCGGGCCATTGATGCCGCGTTGCGCATAGTGCGACTCCCATCCGCCGGTAGTGACAATCAGCATCGCGCGTTTACCGGCGAGGGTGCCTTCACCATAACGATCCCCCCAACGGACGTCAGAGTGCTCGCCGACGCCATAGGCAAATCCGTAGGCATAGACGCGTTCAACCCAGCCTTTAAGGATCGCCGGCATCGAAAACCACCACAGCGGGAACTGCAAGATCACCGTATCGGCCCACAGCAGCTTTTCCTGTTCCAGTTCAATATCTCTGCTCTGTAAACCCTGAG
>Ga0308162_1001437_pt1 | contig 19029 bp, 18 predicted proteins | sample PhySR2_FD_201370 | JGI IMG/M metagenome (GOLD analysis project Ga0308162, IMG submission 201370) | Phyllosphere microbial communities from UC Gill Tract Community Farm, Albany, California, United States - DLSLS.R2 | ecosystem: Host-associated > Plants > Phyllosphere > Unclassified | place: USA... | reverse complement strand
ACGGTAACTTGTCATCACTCCAGCGCATCAACATATCGCCGATATTACAGGTAATTAAGCCTTCCAGCGGCGGGATCGGCGTCCAGATTTGCTCTTCCATCTCTTTGCCCGGACACACCTGCAAACCACCCTGCCCATCACGCTGGAACAGCAAGGTCAGACAATCGAAATCGGTGTGTGCCCCGGCGCGCCACGGACCATCTGGCTCGCCGCTGATGGCAAAGTAGTGCAGCATCCGCAGCGTGCTTTGGTAGGTTTCGCGCGAAGGCTCATGCGCTTTGGCGAAGAAATCGTCGGGGAATCCCAACTTCAGGGCAAAACAGGAGAGCAAGCGCATCCCCACTTCCCAGCACTGACGCTCGAACTTCAGTACATCATGCTGAAAACCCGACAAGGTGGCCTCATCCGGCCACAAGCCTGCCATGCGCGGACGCGTCACCTGGTACGACTCTTTTTGGTCCGGTTTACCGGTAGATGGACGGATTTGCGCGCGGTATTCCCAGCCGGCATTGCGGCTGAGTGGATGACGCGCTTTGTCACTTTGCGGCAGCGAGAAAAAGCGCTCTGCGTTAGCAAAAGCCGCATTGATGTCGTCGAGTGGAATACCGTGGCCGGAAACCTGGAAAAACCCAATCTCGGTGGCGGCTTGCCACAGCTGATCGGCTATTTCGGCTTTACGTTGGTCGAAATCGGAGAGATCGATGATACGCACATCACGTGCAGCTTCTACGCCGCGCGCGCCCATACGCGATTCTTTCGCCAGTTCATGCATGTCATAAGTGGTCTTTTCCATTGGTGCACCTCGTTATTGAGCGATAACGGATGACCCGCCCGCAGCCTGGCAGTCATCCCCGCGCCTGCTGAATACCACAGGCGATCGAGCAATGACCCACCGGGTGAAACCACGGTTGACAGCTTCTACTCAGTTTCAGCCAAGCAAAGGCTGTGCCAGCACGCTGCGCCGCTTAAAATCAATACGTTAGGGAATCTGCCACATCCGGTCTGCACAATGGCGGTGCAAAACGCGCTGACTTGCCTCATCAATGAGCGGTCAATGAAGCAAAAGCCCGGCACCATCAATATCGACTATATTACTTTCAGTGGGTTGCACGAATGGCATGCGCTTTGCTAAATCCCCACTGAGTATAAGCGGTCAGCGTGACAACAGATGCACGCAGGACATTGCTCTACAGCATTAGCTGTACCTCGTCAGGGGACGATGCGCATACGCATCGTGAGCACGCCATGCGCCGCTACGCCCCTGATGACGACAACAAACTCAACGTTTATTGGGGGTTATATGACAATGTCGCGTTTCCGTTTCTCCTTATTCGCTGCTCTGCTGAGCAGCTCTGCACTGTCGCACGCCGCCGACAAACTGATATTGCAAACCACCTGGGTCGCGCAGGCTGAACAAGGCGGTTATTACCAGGCGCTCGCCACCGGCATCTATAAAAAATATGGGCTGGATGTTGAGGTGCGCTCCGGCGGGCCACAGCTGAATAACATGACGCTGCTGCTGGCGAATCGTGCTGATGTCATCGTCAGCTACGATCTGCAAGTGCTGCAGGGCATTGAGCGCAACTTTCCACTCAAAGCCATCGCCGCGCCGTTTCAGTTTGACCCGCAAGGCATTGTCACCCACGGCGATGTGAAGTCGCTGGATCAGCTGAAAGGTAAAACCGTGCTGGTTTCTGCCAGCGGACAAGCCAGCTGGTGGCCGTGGCTGAAAGGCAAATATCAGCTGCAGGATGGGCAGGCGCGCCCTTACACCTTCAACATGCAACCGTTTCTCGCCGACAAAAACACTGCGCAGCAGGCCTACGCCACCTCCGAAGTGCAGCAAATTAAAGAGGTGCAACCGGACAGCAAATTCTATCTGTTTGCCGATTATGGCTATCCGGCATACGGCGGCATTCTGGTGACGCGCGACGATTTGCTGCAAAAAGAGCCGGATGTCCTGAAGCGTTTTGTGGCGGCATCGATGGAAGGCTGGAAATCCTACCTTGCCAATCCGACTGCCGGTAATGCGCTGATCAAAAAGGAGAACCCGCAGATGACTGACGCGGTTCTCGCCTTTGGCGTATCACAGATGAAAGCCCTGCACCTGATTGACGGCGGCGATGCCGCGCAGCAAGGTCTAGGCGTGATGACGGATAAGCGCTGGCAGGCAACGCGTGACTTTATGGTCAACGCCGGTTTACTCAAAGCGTCCACCGACTGGCAGAGCGCGTTTAGCACGCAGTTTGTCGCGGCGAAAGCGGAGTGAGGTGCTCATGAGCCAATTGCTAATTCAACACTGCGCCGCGATCCTGACCGGCGATAAACAGCAACCGCGCAGCAGCGCGCGCGATATTCGACTGCGCGATGGCCTGATTGTGGAGATGGGTGAACTCGATGCTGTCGCCGATGAAACCGTGATCGACGCCCGCGATTGCGTGGTTTATCCCGGCTGGGTTAATACGCATCATCATCTGTTTCAATCGCTGCTGAAAGGCGAACCCCAAGGTCTGAATCTAAGTCTGGGCGGCTGGCTGGCGGCGACGCCGTATCGCTTTCGTGGTGCCTTCGACGAACAGACATTTCGCATCGCCGCGCGGGTGGGTCTGGTCGAGCTGGTGCGTTCCGGCTGCACCACCATCGCTGACCATCACTATCTTTACTGGCCTGATATGCCGTTTGATGGCGCAGAAATCCTGTTCGATGAAGCCGACAAGCTAGGCGTGCGCTTCGTGCTGTGTCGCGGCGGTGCGACGCAAAGCCGTGGCTTAGAGAGCGACTTGCCCACCGCACTGCGCCCGGAAAGCTTTGACAGCATGATGACCGATGTTGATCGTCTGGTGGCGCGCTATCACCAACCGCAGGATAGCGCGATGCGCCGCATCGTGATGGCACCGACCACCACGCTGCACTCCACCACGCCGCAGGAGCTGCGCGAGAGCGCGCGCCTGGCGCGTCAGCTCGATATTCGCCTGCACAGCCATCTGTCGGAAACCGTTGATTATCTTGATGCCGCACGCGCGAAGTTCGGTATGACGCCGCTGCAGTTTTGCGCCGAACACGACTGGATTGGCGATGACGTGTGGTTTGCGCATCTGGTGAAACTGCTGCCGGAAGAGATCGCCATGCTGGGCGCGGCGGGCAGCGGTATCGCGCACTGCCCGCAAAGTAACGCGCGCCTCGGCAGCGGCATTGCCGATTTGGTGGCAATGGAACACGCAGGCGTGAAGATCTCGATTGGCGTTGATGGCGCGGCCTCAAATGAAGCGGCGGATATGCAAAGCGAAGCCCACGCCGCCTGGCAGCTCCAGCGCGCACGCAAAGGCATGCTGGCGCAGCCGCGTTATGCCGGTGGAACCTTTGAAGGCGGTGGCGACGCCGCCCGCATTGAAGATGTGGTGCGCTGGGGCACATCCGGTGGCGCGCAGGTTTTGGGCTTAAACACCGGCCGCCTTGCACCTGGCATGGCCGCCGATATGGCCATCTATCGGCTCGACGATCCGCGCTATTTTGGTTTGCACGATCCCGCCATTGGCCCGGTGGCCAGCGGCGGACGCGCCAGTTTAAAGGCGCTGATTTGTGCCGGAAAACTGCTGGTGCAGGATGATGTGATTGCCGGAGTGGATTTGGCGGAACTGGGCCGCGACGCTGCACAAGCGGTAAAAACCTTGCAACAACGCGCGGCGGTTTAACCGCGTTACGCCGCTGCGTCTTTCTTGCGCAGCGGTGATTCTGGCAGAAACAGCGACAGCACAAAGGCCAGCAGCATCACACCCGCCGCCATTTGAAAGGCTGAATGCACCGCATCGCCAAACACCTGCAAATAGGCTTGCTGCACATCATGCGGCAAACGGTGCACCGCATCAGGATCGAGCGTACGCGGCAATGCTTTGCCCTGCTCCACCAGCGTGGTCAAACCCGATTTCAGCACCTGGCTAAACACCGCGCCAAACAGCGCCACGCCAATCGAACCGCCAACCGAGCGGAACAACGTGACCGACGAGGTAGCGACACCGATGCGATCGGGCGTTACGGTGTTCTGTACCGCCAGCACCAGCACCTGCATCACCATGCCCATTCCCATCCCCAACACGCAGGCAAACAGGTAGATATGCCACAGCGGCGCATCAATGGTCAGCGTGGTCAGCAGCGCCATGCCGATAGTCGCCAGCAAGGTACCGCCAATCGGGAACAGGCGATATTTGCCGGTACGGCTAATAATGCGTCCGCTGACGATGGAAGTGATCAGCAATCCGCCCATCAGCGGCAGCAGCTGTAAACCGGCTTCGGTCGGCGTCGAGCCCTTCACCACCTGCAGATAGAGCGGTAAAAACGTCACGCTGCCAAACAGCGACATGCCAACGATAAACGCCATCAAACTGGCGAGCGAGAAGCTGCGATTGCGGAACAGTGACAGCGGAATAATCGGTTCCCAGGCGCGGCGCTCCTCATAAATAAAACCGAGCACACCAATTACACCAAACGCCAGAATGCACCACAGCAGCGGATCGGACCATTCACGTAACGTGCCGCCTTCGCTGGTAAACAGCGTGATACCCACCAGCGCCAGGCTGAGAAACACCGCGCCAGGATAGTCAATCTCATGCGGCTTGCGTTTGTTGTCGGTCTTAAACACCGCGTTGATGATCACCAGCGCAAACAAACCTAGCGGCAAATTGATGTAGAAAATCCAGCGCCATGAAGCGTGCTGTACGATAAAACCGCCCAGTAGCGGCCCAATCACCGTTGCCAGACCGAAAACGCCGCCAAACAGGCCCTGATATTTACCGCGCTCTTGCGGGGGAATCACATCGGCGACCGCCGCCATGCTCACCACCATCAAACCACCGCCGCCTAAGCCTTGCAGCGCACGAGTGAAAATCAGCTGCTCCATATTTTGCGCCAGACCGCACAGCGCCGAGCCGATCAGGAATAGAATCACCGAGATCTGCAGCACCGATTTGCGACCAAACAGGTCGCCGAATTTGCCGTATAGCGGCACCACAATCGTCGAAGCCAGCATATAAGCGGTGACGATCCACGACAGGCGATCGAGCCCACCCAGTTCGCCGACGATAGTCGGCAACGCGGTGGAGACGATGGTTTGATCCAGCGCCGCCAGCAGCATCACCAGTAATAAAGCGCTCATCAGTAAGCGAACAGAAGGAGGATTCTCCTGCCCGCTGCCCGACTGCGGCGCGAGTGTTTGGGGTTTCATAACAGACACCAATTGAAATTAATTAAATACACAATTAATATTGCCTGCAGTCTGACATGAATCAAGTGAGCGAGTAAAGATGACCGCACGAAAAGTCCCTGCTGACGATATGGCCAACTCAGTCAAACCCCGCCGTCCCGGCCGTCCGCGCGGCGGCGCGATCAACGTGCAGCAGCGCGAACATCTGCTCGACATCACCTTAGCGCTGTATGCCGAAAACGGCATCGGCGAAACCTCGCTCAACGCGATTGCGCGCAAAGCGGGCGTGAGTCCAGCCATGCTGAATTACTATTTTCAGTCGCGCGAATCGCTGCTGGATATTGTAGTTGAGGAGCGTTTTTTGCCGTTACGCCAGCGCCTGGTGGCGCACTTTATGGATGACCCGCGCGATCCCGTCACCACCTTCAGCGCCTTTATCCGTGAAGTCGCGGACATCGTCACCACACACAACTGGTTCGCGCCGCTGTGGATGCAGGAAGTAATGCAAGGTGAAGGCGGTTTAGGTCAGCACATCAAAAAGCGCTTTGGTCACGGTGAACGTGATGAAGTGAAAAAACTGATTGAGGGCTGGCAGCAGCAAGGATTACTCAACCCACATCTGGAGCCACAACTGCTGATGACTTCGATTCTCAGCCTGGTGCTGGTGCCCTTCACCCGCTTTGCCAGCGATCCCGCGTACTCGCGTGAAATCATTGTCCAGCACACGTTGAGTCTGTTTTGTCAGGGGATCCAACCTACAGTGTAGAGTCGCCATTCATGGCGACCTGGAGTTAAGCAAATTTATTCCATTAAAGGGATAAATTATGAGAATGGTGCCTGGAAAAGAAAACCCGATTCGCCTGTCGATTCACGCAGTAGCTGTTCCCAATCACTCGGTGGATGTCCGGCATCCAACATCCTCTTAAATGTTTTGTACGCATCATTCTTACTTTCGTAAGCGCGTAATGTGCCAAAATCATTCACCCAGCCAAGAATGATGGTTTTACTCTGTTCGCTACAGCGGAAAAACAATCGAAACTGCTGCAAAAATTTCGCGCGATACCAATATCGATTTCCATCCCCTAAAGTTCCCCCTTGTCGAAACTGGGGATTCAGCGGATCTCGCGCAATAACTTCTGTAACAACCTTATAAATTGCTGCCAGTAATTTCGTCTGTTTCTTTTTATGGTATTCATGCGGTTTTTCAACTTTAAGCTGCAACACTTCCTGCGCTAAAGACGTTACCTGAGCAGTAAAACAAGCGTGGAAATAAAATTTCCATCCGTTGATTTCCATGTAATCCACACCCTTTCTCCCGCAGTTTAGTCATCCGTGAGCGGAGCATCTAAATCAACATCAATTCCAGCGACCAAATTTTCCATACCTGACCAAAATTCGACAGGAACTGAGTGAATATGCTGGGGATTACTCACCATATCTCGTTCGAGAAAAGTCAGAAAATGCTGTACGGCGGGATCATCCTGCTCATCATTTTGCTTAGACATGATGACCTTGCCGCCAGACAACAGGGAATATTCGATAATTTCACCCGGTTTAAGCTGTAGAGCATCGCGAATTGCCGCTGGAATAGTTGTTTGACTCCGTTCTGTCAGCCTCGACTCTGCACGGAGTGATACATCCACTAGATCAAATTTGAACACTTCTTTCTCCTCAGCCGCTCACAAAGCAACATCGCTTTTAAAGCCGCCTATCCGCCAAGATGCCCCACAGTAATGCATTTGCATTGTGCAATGCAAATGCATTACTGCACCTTTTTAAATTATTTTTCCCAGCACCGAAACTTTCCTCCCTGCCCCAGCGAACTGAACTACTGAGACATCCAAACCGGAACTCCCATACATCGCAGGAGCAGAAAATGAAACGCATCAAATCCCTCGTTTGTACCCTGACCATGACCGCAGCACTGGGTCTTTCCGCCTTCAACGCCGGTGCCGCATTGCCGGTGGGCGCGAAAGCGCCTAACTTCGAACTGCAGGGCGCGTTGGCCGGTAAGCCGTTGACCTTCTCGCTGGAAAAGGCGCTGCAGAAAGGTCCGGTCGTGCTCTATTTCTTCCCGGCGGCGTTTAGCGCGGGTTGTACCATTGAAGCGCACGATTTTGCTGAAGCCACAGACAGCTTCAGCAAAATGGGTGCCACGGTGATTGGCGTGACCGCGGGCAATACCGATCAGGTCAGCGATTTCTCTAAGCTCGAGTGCCGCGATAAATTCACTGTCGCCGCCGATCCGGGTGCGAAAGTGGCGGCGCAGTATCAAACTACCATGCAGATGAAAGGCAAAACCCTGTCCGATCGTACTTCGTACGTGATCGCGCCAGATGGCAACATTCTGCTGAGTTACACTGACAGAAATCCCGACACGCATATCGAAAAAGCGATGGCCGCCGTTAAGCAGTACGACGCTTCTCACCCGCAAACCAACTAAGTAAAGAGGCCAGCGATGTTAACCGCCATGCTGGCCGCCTTCATCGGCGGCATCATTCTGAACTTAATGCCCTGCGTGTTTCCGGTGATCTCACTGAAAGCGCTCGGCCTGTTGCGCCATACCGATAACGCCGCCAGCGCGCGTCGCGAAGGCTTGGGCTTTTTACTCGGCGTTGTGGTGACCATGATGGCGCTGGCGGGCATTCTGCTGGCGGCACGCGCCGGTGGCGCGGCGGTCGGCTGGGGTTTCCAACTGCAATCGCCGTTGGTGATCGCCTTGCTGTCGTTGGTGATCCTCGCCGCTGCGCTCAATTTGCTCGGCGTGTTTGAAGTGGGCTTATCCGTGCAGCGCGTCGGCTCGGTAGACGTCGGTCGCGGTGCCTTTACACGCTCGGCGTTGACCGGCGCGCTGGCGATCATCGTCGCCACGCCGTGCGCCGCACCCTTTATGGCGAGCGCCATCGGTTATGCGTTAGTGCAGCCGCCCGCCGTCGCCTTGGTGATCTTCTTTGCGCTAGCCATCGGCTTCGCCGCGCCGTTCACACTGGTATCGCTGTTCCCGGCGCTAGCGAAATTCCTGCCACGTCCCGGTGCATGGATGGATGTATTGAAACGCGGTCTGGCGTTTCCGATGTTTGGCGCTTACGCCTGGCTGGTGTGGGTGCTGGCGCAGCAGGCGGGAAGCGCGGCGCTGGCCACCTTGCTGGCCGCTTCCGTGGTGGTCGCCTTCGCCGGCTGGTTGTACGGCATGGCGCAACATCGCCACTTTGCCGGTAAAAGTCACAAGGTGCTGTTTGCCGTCACCGCGCTGCTGATAATCGCGGTCATCGCCCCGCTGCCGACGCTGATCAAACCCGGCGCAGGCCTGGCGGGCGACCAGCTGACGGCGGAAGTGACCAAAGCCAAATGGACGCCGCAAGCGGTTGAAGCGCAGCGTGGTCACGGCAAAGCGATCTTTGTCGATTTCACCGCATCCTGGTGCATCACCTGTCAGGTGAACGAGAAAACCTCGCTCTCAACCCAGGCGGTGAAAGAGGCCATCGCCAAAACCGGCACGCTGTACATGGTGGCAGATTCCACTAAATTTAACCCGGACGTGGATGACACCATGAGTGAGTTCGGTCAAGGCGGATTACCGATGTATCTGGTTTACCCTGCCGACGGCGGACCGCCGAAAGTGCTGCCGCAGGTGCTGACACCGAGTATTGTGGTGAACGCGCTCAACCAGGCGAGCAAGAAGGCGTAAGAACAACAAGGCGGATTATGCAAACAAGCGATAGCGCGCGCGAAGGTTGGCCCGCGCTAATGGAACAGGCACAGGCGGGCGATCAGCTCGCCTATACCCGACTGCTGAAAGCGCTGGTGCCGGTGATTCGTTCGCAAACACGCAAACAGATCGCTGACGATGCACTGGTAGAAGATGTGATTCAGGATGTGCTGCTAACGGTGCATCGGGTGCGTCACACCTATGATCCTGCCTACCCTTTTTTACCCTGGCTGCTGGCGATTATCTCGGCACGCGCGATCGATGCGCTGCGGCGACGTGGCCGCCATCAGCAGTGGGAAGTTAACGACGATATCATGCCAGAAGCCGCCAGTGCGCCAGACGCACCGCAGCAGGACTCGCAGGAAGAACTGGCCGGATATCTGCGCCAGCTGCCTTCGCGTCAGCGCGAAATTGTCGAACATGTGCATCTGCGCGAAATGAGCCTGACGGAAGCGGCCGCGCATAACAATCTGAGTGTGGCCGCAGTGAAATCGCTGCTGCACCGCGCTCTGACCAATCTGCGCCGCTTTGGAGCCAATCATGACCGATCATGACCTGTTAATTGAAAAACTCGGGCGCGAGATGCGACCGGTTAAACCGCTGCGCTCCACTAGCTGGCGCGTTATCACATGGCTGTTGCTGGCATTGCCCTGCGGCATTGCCGCCAGCTTCCTGGTGCAGCGCAGTGTCACCGACTGGGCGCAGCCGGGCGCGCTGCAGGCGATCTTGCAGCTGGTGCTGGCCTTTGTACTCGGCACGCTGGCAATTCGTAGCGCTTTCAACATGAGCATCGCCGGACGCCGCAGTATCAGCTGGAAAGCGCTGCTGCCGATTGGCCTGCTGTGGCTCGGCATGAGCATCAGCCAGATTCCCGGTGAAGTGCCAATCGAACATGACAATGACAGCGCACGCTGCTTTACCTTTCTGCTAGTGGTCAGCACGCCGATGATGGTGCTGATGATCGCCAGCCTACGCCGCACCCGCGCATTGCATCCGGTACGCAGCCTGGCGATGGCCGGTTTGGGCGTCTCCTGCATGGCGGTCACGCTGCTGGCATTTTGCCATCCGGTGCATCTGCATCCGCTGGATTTTGTGATGCATCTGGCGGCGATAGCGACGATTGTGGCGATGACGGTGCTGGTGGGGAAACGTTGGGTGCAGTTGAAGTGAGTCGAGTGAAAGAGAGCAATGGTTAAGTTAATTCTTTGGTGTGATATTTCCACGCAAAAGATTAAAAATCGGCTCACCCATATTGTAAATACGCTATTTCTAAACTATAGAATAATAGCAATATAATTCCATTCCCATCAATTACCTCATCCAAGGATACGTATGAAAAAGTTAATTTTCGTATTATTAGCAAGCTCGGTATCTTTCAGCTCACTCGCCGCAGACCTGATGAGCAAAGTTGAGTTTGAAAAGGTAAAAGATCAATATGTAGAGGTAGGAAACATTTCCACCTCAGGTGAAACGGACCCCGCCAGCGCCAGAGAGGAACTGTCTAAATTGGCAGATGAAAAAGGCGGCGATATCTTTATCGTAACCTCCGCGAATACCAATAACAAAATACATGGTACCGCCATCGTTTATAAGAAAAAGTAATTTTCTATCTTGCCTCAGCATGAGCTTATCAATATGACTTATGCTGGGGCATTATATTTAATTTCCGATGAGGTTACCGACAATAAAGCTGGCGGCGAGTTTCTACAACTTAATTATGCAAAAGCGGCCCATGCGAGCCGCCCGTTTCAATCAATCATTATTTACTGCGGAATCACTTTCTCCGCTTTCAGACGATCAAATAACTGCGTAAATGAATCCAGCGTTGAACGATAACCGGTGAAGCCCGCTTTGCGGCTCTTGCTCATATCGGTGAACGCTTCCATCGGACGTCCCAAATCCGCATCGGTATGCCACCAGGATGCCAATTTAGAGATGTCCGCTTCACGCAGCTGATAACGCGCCGCCACCTCGCGCCACACTTCTGCGGCATCCTGCATGCGTCCTTCCAGTGGCATCATCTGCGCCGGGTAATCCGCCGCTTCCACGCCAAAATAGGCCGCCAGACGTGGCCACAACCAGTTCCAGCGGAACACATCGCCGTTCACCGCGTTGAAGTCCTGATTGGCCGCTTCAGCCGCAGTCGCGGCCCACAACAACTGTTCCGCCAGTAGACCGGCGTCGGTCACATCAGACACACCGTTCCACTGCTCTGGCGAACCTGGGAAGATAAACGGCAAACCTTGCTCGCGGCACAGCGTGGCATACACCGCCAGCGTCTGGCCCATATTCATCGCGTTACCCAGCGCAAAGCCGACGATCGAATGCGGACGATGCACGCTCCAGCGATAGCCATATTTCTCCGCACCGGCAAACACTTCGTCTTCCTGCGCGTAATAGAAGTTCTCGACCGGCTGGCGTCCCTGCTCTTCGCGGAATGGCGTCACCGGCACAGCGCCTTTACCGTAGGCTTCGAACGGGCCGAGGTAATGCTTCAGGCCGGTCACCAGCGCCACATGCGATCCCTTCAGACGCTCGCCCAGCGCTTCAATAACGTTACGCACCATGCCGCCATTGACGCGGATATTCTCTTTCTCATTTTCCTGGCGCGACCAGACGCTAAAGAACAGCGCATCCGGCTGCTCTTCTGCCAGTGCAGCACGCACCGCATCAGCATCCGTCAGATCAGCGGTCAGGCTGCGGCAACCTTCCGGCACTGCGCCACGTCCGCGCGATAAACCGCTGACCTGCCAACCTTCGCGCTGCAATTTTTCCGCCAGCGCACGTCCAATCACACCGCTGATGCCTACAATCAATGCCTGCTTTTGCATTTCAATTCTCCTCAGTTTCAGTAATGATGAGTTTAATAGAGAATTTAATTCCCATCTCTGGCATTAATTCACAGCATTCACAACCTGAGTTCACGAATCCATGCACGATCAGCGCCTGAAAGATATCGTTCCGTTTGTTGCCAGCGTCGAGAGCGGCAGCTTTGCCGCCGCCGCTGAGCGCCTGCATCTCACCGGTTCAGCGGTAAGCAAAAGCGTGACGCGGCTGGAAACCCGCCTTGGTTCGCGGCTGCTGGAGCGCACCACCCGCAGCCTGAAACTCACCGACGCCGGTAACGCCTACTACCAAACCTGTTTGCGCATTATGGAGGAGCTGGCAGAGGCCGAAGCGGTGCTAGCGGCGCAGCGCACCATTCCTTCCGGGCGCTTGCGTTTAGCGGTGCCGAACACCTATGGACGCCTCGGTGTGATGCCGCTGCTGATACCGTTTTGCCGCCAGCATCCGGATGTGGAGCTTAATCTGACTTTTTCGGATCGCTTTATCGATCTGTTTGATGAAGGGATTGATGTTGCAGTGCGCATTGGTGGATCGCCGGATCTACCCGCCTCGCTTGGCTGTCGTCAGATGGGCCGCGAACGCATGGTGTTTTGCGCATCACCCGATTATCTGGCGCGCGTTGGGCGGCCCTCCAGTGAAGCCGAATTGTTGCAGCATCAGGCGATCATGTATGAACGCGTCGATGGCAGCACCAAACCGTGGCTGTTTACTACGGAAGATGGCTATCCGCACTGGCGCAACCTGCCGCACCGCATGGCGCTGGGTGATGTGGATGCGCAGATGCAGGCGCTGTGTGCCGGATTAGGCGTAGCGCAGATGCCATCGTGGCTGGTGCGTGAACCGCTGGCGCGCGGCGAGCTGGAGATCATTCTGCCCGAGCAGCAGCCGGACGGCCTGGCCTTGACGCTGATTTGGCCGCGCCGCAAGCAGCTGCTACCTAAAGTGGATGCGCTACTGGCGGCGTTAGAAGAATTACAGATCAGATAGAAACATAAGGTCAAAAGCGCGCGATGAATCGCGCCGCTACCAACCTGTACATACCGTAGCGGCGCAATTTATTGCGCTTTTCTTAATATCAACGGTGATTCAACCGGCGCGACAACCTGTCGCCAAAAAACTGCAGGACCGTCACCAGCGCCACCAGCACCACAATCACCGTCAGCATCACCTGCATATCAAAGCGTTGATAACCATAACGATACGCCAAATCGCCCAAGCCGCCCGCACCAATCGCGCCGGCCATCGCCGAGGCGTTAATCATCGTCACCAGCGTAATGGTAAAGCCGCTCACAATGCCGGGCCGCGCTTCGGGCAATAAGACATGCCAGATAATATGCCAGCGATGAAAACCCATCGCCTGCGCCGCTTCGGTCAGCCCTTTATCCACTTCGCGCAGGCTCACTTCGGCGATACGCGCAAAGAACGGCGTCGCCGCCAGCGTCAGCGGCACCACCGCCGCCCACACGCCGTAGGTGGTGCCGACGATCCAGCGGGTAAAGGGAATCAGCGCCACCATCAGAATCAAAAACGGGATCGAGCGGAACAGGTTCACCACCCAGCCCAGCACGCGATTCAGCAGCGGGCTGGGAAACAGATCGCCGCGTCCGGTTACCACCAGAATCACCGCCATCGGCAAACCCAGCGCCAGCGCCAGCAGCGACGACACGCCCACCATCAGCAGCGTATCCAGCAGCCCAACCCATAAACGATCAATAGCCAGTGACATAACCCGGTATCTCCAGTTGATCCGCAATCGGGGTTAAACGCGTCCGCGCGGCGTCAGCGTCATGCTGCGCATCAAGCAGCAGCAACATTTGCCCGGTGGGTTTGCTGTCCACCCACTCCACCGCGCTATAAATTAACGTCAGTTCCCCGCCAACCCGTGCGCTTAGCGCCGCCAAATCCGGCTGTGCGCCCTGTCCGGTGTAGCGCAACCGCACCAGCAGACGCGAATCGCCACGCTCGCGCGTCGGCGTCAGCAGCGGTTGAATCACTTCCGGCAGCGCGCTGAACTGCGGATTGAGCAGCTGTCGCGTGGTCTCTTGCTGCGGATTGCTATACACCTGCCACACCGGCCCACGCTCAATGATTTCGCCCTGATCGATTACCGCCACCTGATGACAGAGATCGTGCACCACGTCCATTTCATGGGTAATCAGCACAATGGTGATGTGACGCTGTTGATTGATCTTCTTCAGCAGCGCCAGAATCGAGCGCGTGGTTTCCGGATCGAGTGCCGAGGTGGCTTCATCACACAGCAGCAATTCGGGATCGTGCACCAGCGCGCGCGCAATGCCAACACGCTGCTTCTGCCCGCCGGACAATTGCGCTGGCCACGCGTGCTGGCGCTGCTCAAGGCCCACCAGCGCCAGCAGTTCATCCACTTTGCGCCGCCGCTCCGCCGCAGGCACGCCCGCCACTTTCATCGGCAGCTCGATGTTTTCGCGCACCGTTTTCGCCGACAGCAAATTGAAGTGCTGGAAAATCATGCCGGTACCGCGTCGCCAATCCACCAGCTGACGATCGCTCAGCGTGCTTAGGTCAATCCCGTCAATCACCACCTGACCGCGAGTAGGCTTTTCCAGCCGATTAAGGCAGCGGATCAGCGTCGATTTACCGGCCCCGCTACGGCCAATGATGCCGAAAATCTCGCCGCGCTTAACCTGCAGATCGACCTCTTTCAGCGCATCCTGAGTTTGGCCGGGATAGCGTTTACTCAAGCCACGAATCTGCACGTGGATTTTCCCTGCCGTCTCGGCCGTCGGTGACAGCAACGCATCGCGCTCGCCGGGTAGCGTCACGCTCACCATGCTTACTGGCTCCAGCCCGGCTGATACAGCTTGCCGTAAAAGTCATCCAGCTTGGCGCGCACCACCGGCGAATGCTGGTAGATATCAACGAACTTCGCCAGGCGCGGATCGTTCTGATGACCGTCGCGGATCACGAACTGAATTACGTATTCCGGATGTTCCAGGCCATCGAACAGCAGCGCGTTGTTCGGATCGATGGTCTTCGACAGGCGCAGATAGTGCGGATAACCCTGCGCTAAATCGACTTCATCCAGCGAACGCGACAGCTGCACCGCTTCCACTTCGATAATCTTCAGATGCTTTGGATTACTGACAATGTCATCCACGGTAGATTTGAGGCCCGCGCCCGGTTTTAAGCTAATCAGCCTGGCTTTTTGCAGCAGCAGCAGGCCGCGCGCGCCGTTGATCGGATCGTTGGCAATCGCCACCGTGCCGCCATCGGGAATCTGGTCAATCGCGGTATGTTTCTTCGAATAGAGCCCGATGTTGTTGATGATCGCCGGCGCGTACGGCACCAGATGGAATCCGCCCTGCTGATTGGCGTTTTCCAGGAACGGTTTGTGCTGGAACAGGTTTACATCGATATCGCCGTTTTCCACGCTGACGTTCGGCGCGGTCCAGTCGGTGAACTCCACCAGCTCAACGTTCAAACCCTGTTTTTTCGCCTCAGCCACCGCGGTTTCCAGCGGCGGCGCAAAGGCTGCTGTAGTACCGACTTTCAGCGGCCCGCTGTAGTTTTCGGCGGCGACGGTGCTAAACGCCAGCAGTGCGACGCTGGCAGCCAGCGCAAAATGACGTGCAATGTTCATATCAGATCCCTGAGGTTAAATTAACGAAGGTTAACGCCGTCGCGCCAGCGCGCCGCCGGATGGCGATCGGGCAAGCGGTCCTGCTGTTGAAAAATTTTCTGCCGCAATGAACCGGGCTGATACGCGGTCTTGAAGCGGCCGCGCTGCTGTAATTCCGGCACCACCAGATCGATAAAATCGCGGTAGCTCTGCGGATTAAGGATGCGCGTCAGGTTAAAGCCGTCGATATCGCCTTCGTCGATCCACTTAATCAGCGCATCCGCGACCTGGCTCGGATTGCCAACGATCAGCGGATAGCGGCTGCCCATCGCGTGCTGCTCCAGCAAACGACGCCGCGTCCAGCCGCTAAAGGCTTTGCTCACCGATTCTATGGCGCGCGTGTCGCCGGTCTGAATCGGCTCATCGAGTTCGAACGCCGCCAGATCGAGGCCAATCGAGCTGGAGAAGTGCGCGATGCCGGCTTCCGGGCTGGCGTAGGCGAGGTAGCTTTGATGCTTCTCCTGCGCTTCACGTTCGGTGGGCGCGACAATCACACTGACGCCCATAAAGATGCGCAGATCGTCAGGATGGCGTCCGGCCTCCACCGCCGCCTGGCGCAAGCGCGTCGATTGCTCGCGCATCGCTGCCGGTGACGCAGCATTCACAAAGCTGCACTCGGCGTGACGTCCGGCAAACTGCACGCCGCGCGCCGAGGAACCGGCCTGGAACAGCAGCGGCGTGCGCTGTGGCGACGGGCTGCTCAGGTGATAACCCTGCACCTGATAGAACTCGCCCTGATGATTGATTTGGTGAATTTTATTGGCATCGGCGTAGCGACGATTGGCTTTATCCTGCACCAGCGCATCATCCTGCCAGCTGCCTTCCCACAGCTTGTAGGTGACATCGAGAAACTCATCGGCCTGATCGTAGCGGCGATCGTGCGCCAGCAGCTGTTGCTGGCCCATGGCACGCGCGGCGCTATCGAGATAACCGGTGACGATGTTCCAGCCGAGGCGCCCTTTGGTCAGATGATCGAGCGTAGAAAGGCGGCGCGCGAACGGATATGGCGCTTCATAACTCAGGTTGGCGGTGACGCCAAAACCCAGATGCTGCGTTACGCTGGCCATGCCGGAAATCAGCATCAGCGGATCGTTCACCGGCAGCTGAATCGACTCTTTGGCGGTCAGGCCAATGCCTTGCTGATAGACGTCATACACGCCGAGAATATCGGCGATAAACAGCCCATCAAACAGCCCGCGCTCCAGCAAGCGCGCCAGATCCAGCCAGTAATCCAGTGAGTTGAAATCCACCGAACGATCCTGTGGATGCGTCCACATACCGTGATGAATGTGCCCAACGCAGTTCATATTGAAGGCGTTGAGCAGAATCTGTTTTTGACTCATATCGTCCCCCGACGCGGCGGCAACACGCCATTCAGCAGGTAGTTGCCGATGGCCGGATATTTCCAGCGCACCGGATCGTGCAAGGTGTGGGTGCGAGCATTACGCCAGTGACGGTCGAAGTTGTGCTCACGCAGGCTGGAACGCGATCCGCCGAGTTCAAACAGCAGATTGCTGGCCTCCAGCGACACCTCCGTGGTCCAGGCGCGGGCTTTGGCGACGTCTACCGACGCCAGCGCCACGTTTTCGGCGCTGGGATCGCGCTGCGCCACGTCAACCGCATCACCCGCAATCGCCAGCAAAGCATCGCCGGCGCCTAAACGTGCGGCCAGACGACCGGTGCGATCAAGCGTCAGCGGATCGTCGCTCGCACGGTCGACGCCGCTGTCCGGCCACGGCCGCGCGCGCTGACGCAGGAAATCGAGCATGTCGTCAAACGCCGCCCGCGCGATGCCCTGATCGATAGCCGCATGCATAATCTGCGCAAAGGGCCCAACGGTGCTCGGACGCTCAAAAGCCGTCTGGAACGGCACCACATCTTCCGGCGCAATGGCTACGTCGCGGAACTGCACGCTGCCGCTGCCGGTGGTGCGCTGACCGAAGCCGCTCCAGTCATCAATCACGTTGACGCCATGCTGATGACGCGGCACAAACACCAGCTGCTCTTTGCCATCATCGGCAATCGCCAGCGTCGGAATGCGATCGGCATACAGCGCGCCGGTGCAGTAAAACTTATTGCCGTTGAGGCGCAATCCTTCCGCCTGCTGCGAAACTGCCGTAGAACGCTGATGCGCGGCGGGCGAAGTGAATTCCGCCAGCGCGTTGCCGTGATGCACGCCTGCCACCACTTCAGCATAGAGCCGCTGTTTCTGCGCCTCGCTGCCGTTGATGCGCAGCACTTCCAGCGCGTAAAAATGGTTCTGCGGCACCTGACCAATCGAACCGTCGGCGGCGCTCAAAAGCACGAAAATCTCTGCCAGTTCGGCGGTAGAAATCTCAATGCCGCCAAAGTCACGCGGTACGGTGATGGCACCGAGCCCGGATTGAAACAGCTGCTGTAATTCGGTGTGCGGCAGTTCACGTTCGCGGTCGCGCTGGGCAGAACCGGCACGAAAACATTCCGCCAGCTCCTGCGCGACCTGCAACGCCTGCTGGGCATTCTCAATGCGCGTCGCGCGCTGTTTAGGCGATACCTGCGTCATGGTTGCTCCTTAAATCCACGCATGACGCGCAGGCAGCGCATCATTGAGGTAATAGTTGCCGATGGCATGAGTTTTCCAGCGCACCGGATCGTGCAACGTGTGGGTACGCGCATTGCGCCAGTGACGATCGAGACCGTGGCGCAGCAAGGTGCCGCGACTGCCGCCCCATTCCAGCAGCTTCTCACTGGCACGCAGCGCCACTTCGGTGGTCAGCACTTTGGCTTCCGCTACCGCAATCGATGCGCGTGCGCAGTTTTCAGCCGTCAGCGCTTGTTGATCGATGCTATCGAGTATCCGGGCAGCACGAGCCAGCAGCGCGTTGGCGGCGCTCAGTTCAGTGCTGATGCGGCCCACGTCGGCGAGGATGTAGGGATCGTCAGCATTGCGGCTGACATTGGCATCCACCCAAGGTCGCGAGCTGCTGCGCACAAACTCCAGCGCCTCATCCAGCGCGCCTTGCGCAATGCCCGCATCAATCGCCGCCTGAATCAGCTGGGAAACTGCGCCGCGCAGCGTCGGCTTTTCAGCGGGAGGCAACGACATCAATAACGCTGGATCAACCACAACCTGATGCAACTTCACCGTGCCGCTGGCGGTGGTGCGCTGGCCAATACCGGACCAGTCATCCACAATTTCCACGCCCGGCGTCGGCAGCGGAATAAAGGCCATTTTCGGCTGCTGATCGTGCATCGCGGTGGTGACCAGAATGTCGGCGAACAGCGCGCCGGTAGAGTAGAACTTCTCGCCGGTGAGTTGCACGCCGTGTGACGTTGTCACTAGCTGCGCCTGTACGTCTCGCGTATGTTTGGTGTTTTTCTCCGGTCCGCCGTTGCCCAGACGTTTGCCCTGCACCACCGCGCTCAGCAGCCGCTGCTGTTGCGCGGCAGAACCTTCGCCAAGGATGAACTGGATCAGACCAAAGTGGTTTTGCGGGATTTGCCCCAGCGACGGATCGCTGGCGGAGATCAGACGAAACACTTCGGCCATGGTCTGGTACGACAAACCCGCACCACCCAATTCGCGCGGCACGCTGATGCTGCCAAGTCCCAACGCGGTGAACTGGTTGAGCAGCGCGA
>Ga0308162_1001435_pt1 | contig 19041 bp, 14 predicted proteins | sample PhySR2_FD_201370 | JGI IMG/M metagenome (GOLD analysis project Ga0308162, IMG submission 201370) | Phyllosphere microbial communities from UC Gill Tract Community Farm, Albany, California, United States - DLSLS.R2 | ecosystem: Host-associated > Plants > Phyllosphere > Unclassified | place: USA... | reverse complement strand
CATCCGCAATTTCGTTGCGCGGGATAAATTGATTCACTTTCTGCCCTTACATCATGTGCACTGTCAGTCCAATCCGCATTGACCCCTTCCCTAAAGAAATTCCTAAAAAAGAATTACCCCGAGAAGACTCACCCCAAAGAAATGCCCGAGACTGCAGATACTTTCGTTAACTATAGGTAGAGAAAGTGAAAACCAGCAAGGTAGGGTATAAAAAAAAAGCCGGTCACCATGCCTTGAAAAGGCTTGATAAAACAAAACGATGCAGGAGAATGCAAAAGAAACTGGAAGAGAACGAAATGGAATAACTTAGAGAGGATGATGTCGCTCACAAATTTAAACATGCGGGGGAATAACCTCCCCCGCATTATTTAAAACTCAATAGTTCCATAGGGAATTATTGATTATTGCGGTTTAACTCTTAGGCATAGTGCAGAGTATCGACCAATTGCTGGTGGTTCTGGCCCGTCAGGTAAATGACGGTATCGTTAGCATCCAGCGTGTGGTTATTGTTGTTATCAATAATCACGTAGGAGTCCGCCGTGTTGCCGGAGCCGCTGAACACCACCGAGGCCACGCCCACTTTTGCCGTCAGCGAGTTTGGATTGCTCAGGCCCAAGATGCCGCCCAACAGACCGACGACGCCGGTAGTCAGGCCGCCAACCAGCGACCCCAACAGCGCATCCAGCGTATCCGCCGGACGGGTGCCGTAGTCCGCCACCGCGGTACCGGTGTTGGACAGGGTCAGACCGGAAGCCGCATCCACGATTTTGTCTTTCGCGGTGCTGAAGTCGGTGATGGTGACCCCCGCCTGCGAAGTACTGGATTTCAGATCGTAGATATTCGCCCCGGTGCCCCCGGTCAACGTGGTGTTACCCAGTACGTTGAAGCTGTCGGCCGTGGACGTCCCTTCTACCGTCAGTTGGTAACCGTTCAGACCCAGCGTGTTCAACAGCGGAGTCAGTAGCGCTGTGGTAACGGCGCTCAGTGGCAAGGCATTCAGAAGTTGAACAATGATGCCATCCCCGGTCCCGGTTGTATTCGAGTTCAGGTTCAAGCCAGCAGTATTACTGGAAGCGTTGATATCATGAACAAAGCTGAATCCATTGCCGACTGTAAGATTCAGCGCATGATCTCCGGTCACGTTAATCGTTTGAACCTGAGCATTGGTACCGCCCAATGTCAACACGTTGCTAAACGAGCCCGTACCACCGGAAGCCACGTTTAACGTACCGAGAGCAGTGCCCAACAAAGCGCTACTGCTACTATTCAAACTGACGGTACCGGCATTCACGTTCGCCGAGCTCACTGCATCAAAGTTGATGTTAAAGTGGTCGGTGGCGTTTTGGACGAAGGTGAAGTTCAGCGTACTGGCTGAGGTCGCGTCGCCTTTCACTTCCAGCTGTGCGGCGTTACCGCCAGCAGCGTTGATGACGTTGACGTTAGCCAGGCCGGAGATCACGAACCCTTGCGCCCCCAGGTTGGTCGCCGCTGCGTTCTGGGTGACCGTACCGCCCGTAGTACCTTCTACCGTAGACGTGCCGTTGGTCAGGCCAAAGTCGAAGGTGTTGGTTGGCGTAGTGACGCTGGTGGTGGTCGGTGAACCAATCAGCGGTGTCGTAATCAGCGTACCGACGGACTTACCGATATAACCGGTCAGATCAATCTGCTCAAAGTTCGAGAAGTTGTTGGCGTTGCTGGTCACGGTGCTGGTGCGAATGCCCAGGGCGTTCTGGTTGGTCACGACGGTTTTGGTGATGAAGTTGGCAGAGATGGAGTCCGTGCCGGTACCGCCGTCAGCCTTGACGGTATTGGCAACGGTGTTCGCACCGCCGGAAACCGCGTTACCCGCCCAGTGCAGGCTGTCGTTGCCGGCGCCAAGGTTAAACTGCGCGGTACCGGTCGCGATGTTAGCCGTCGAAGTCACGACCACGTTGTCTGAACCGGAGCTGGCGTTCAGAATGACGTTGCCGTTGTTGACGGTGACAGCAACCCCAGGATTAACGCCGTTATCAGACAGGTTGACCGTTGCTGCGCTGGTGCCGTTGATGGTCAGGTTTGCCAGGTGATCGGCGAACTTCAGGTTGACCAGGCTGGCGGCATTGGCGTTCAGTTGAACATTTGTCAGTACTGCGGTTTCGGCGTTGCTGATTTGGTGGGAAGCGCCAGTGTTGACAGTTCCTGTCGCGTTACCCCCAGCAGCCGTTGCCGTCAGAGATGCAGCGGTTTTATACAGCAGGCTAGTACCGATGTCATATTCAAAGCCATGCTGCTGAGTTACAGTTGTGGCGTCGGTGGCAGTTGAGTTGCGCAGGTCATTAATAATCGCAGTCGTGATCGCGCCTTTGTCAGTTAAACCGCTATACAGTGCAATTTGCGCTGGTGTAGCAGCAACACCGTGAACGCCAGTATATACGTGCTGAATGAAGTCAGTGCCGGTTAATTGAGCACCTTTTTTCTGAAACTCAACAGAGGTCAACAGTTTTGTGGTCAGAGAAGCAAAAGTGTTACCGTGCTTACCCAGATAATTGCTCCAGTCGTCCAAGCCTTGCGCATCAACATCACGTTGAGGTACAGCAAGATAGATGGAAGCAACCTGTTCACGAGCAGCCAAACCCGCCAGTTGACCGGCAGCATCAGGCTGAGTCTCAGTCAAGAAGAATTGCTGCGCAGCAGTATCACCGGAGCCCACAGTGCCACGCAATCCGGTAATGATATTGATCAATACATCACCTTTAGTACCGCCCCCGCTGAGAATTGCACTCAGAGCGGAGAACTCACTGGTACTTGGCGCGCGTTCATAGGCTTCATTAAACACCTTATTGATAAAATCTGTGTTTGATAACGAATTGAGCGCTGCTCGATCGGTAACAAATTTATTGGCTACTTGTGAGAAGGATTGCGCGGAGGTATTTATCTGCGTAGCTAGTGTAATAACCGTGCTGGTGACAGGATCGATGCCAGCCAGATAATAGAGTGCCAATGCATCCGACACACCAGGCCCAGAGCCAGCGGCGCTAGTGCCCGGGAATAGCACGTTATTGAGTTGCGCATCGAAGTTGCTCTGAGACGCCAGCGTGCCGCTATCAAAACCGCTGTAATTCAGCAAAGAGTTAATGGCGCTAGATATGGCATCGTTCAAGGTGCTCCCAGCAAGAATCGCCTGCAGTTGCGCTGTTGTCGGGGAGTTGCCATAGGCTGCTGTGTAGATACTCTGTAAGATTTCAACGTCTGTTTTGGATGCATAGAGTGCCTGTCCAGCACTGGAGGATAACAGACTGGAGATGTATGCCTGGGCGGTAGTTTGCCCTTTCTCTATTTGATTACCAACAGTGTCAAACACGCTTGGTGATGCATTTTGTCCAAGCACAGCTAAAAGAAGCGCTGCCGCCTCTTTCTGGTACACTAGAGAAGCCATAATCGTATCCTTAAAAATAAAATGGTTTTAGCTAGGCAAAATCAAATCTGATTTTAAAACCTGGCGTTAGCGATAAAAACGTTACCGCACAATTGAATACCTCGCGAAAAAACCCCCTTTCTTCGCATATAAAGAAAAGTTCAAAAAATGCAAGCTGTCAAGGCGGTAGGATTTTTATTATAAAAAAAATAAAACACAACAAAATCAAAAACATAAAAAGATGATCGTTCTATAAATAAGTCGCGCTAATATTTAATTTCGAACAATAAAAAAGTCATCGACAATAACCATCTAAAAATTAGAGATAAAAGAGTTAAAATCAGTAGGATTTTCTAGTATTAGAAGATATCCACATTCTTTCGAAAAAAACTATCACATTGAAAAATAATAATTTAAATAAGAAACTGAAGAAAGTCACTATTCTTCAACAGACAAGTGACAAGGGACAAGGGACAAGGGACAAGGGACAAGGGACAAGGGACAAGGGACAAGGGACAAGGGACAAGGGACAAAACAGAATAAATAAATTTATGGCAGAGGGGAAGGAATGGGTTAGGAAAAGAATGAAAATGGGTTGGGAGGAAAATGAAACAGGAGAGGATTATAAGGTTGTTGGAGAAAAATTGATTGAGAAAGGCGCAACATGAAACGTTGCGCCATTAAAATGCAGCAAAGCAGACTCAGTAATCAAAAGATAAATAGTTTAAAATCAAACAAATAGGTGAAGTTCTCATTTAAAACCATTCGGCATCGTACAGAGGCACAAGATTAAAACTAATATGCACCATCACGCTTCAAAACCACACCTATCGTCTTGAATAGAATCGCTATGTCATTCCATAATGCCCAATTTTTTACGTACCAGGCATCAAAATAAACCCGCGTATCGTAATCAATATCATTGCGACCACTAACCTGCCAAAGACCTGTCATGCCCGGTTTTGCCATATAGTAATAATCAACATCACCAGCATAACGTTCAAGTTCTGCCTCAATAATAGGACGAGGACCAACTAAACTCATCTCACCTCTAAAAACATTCCACAATTGAGGTAACTCATCAAGGCTGGTTTTTCGGATAAAATGACCAATTTTAGTGATTCTAGGATCGTTCTTTAATTTAAAATCCTTATCCCATTCGGCCTTTGCAGCAGGATCTGTTCGTAATAAATCATCTAACACTTCTTGTGAGTTCATTACCATGGAACGAAACTTAAGACACTTAAATCTTATCCCATTATGGCCAACACGCTCATGACCATAAATAGCCTTGCCGCCATCACGTGAAACTTTGTATGCCAAAAATAGTAATACAGGTGACAATACCAACATGATAGAAGCTGAGCCAACAATATCAAAAATACGCTTAATCAGCCGTGACGAACGCTTGGCCAAATTATTACCCACTCGTAATATCATGACCTCATGGCTAAATATGAACGACATATCAGTGCCATACAAAGGAACACCGCGCAGTGTCGGTATAACTGAAACAGAACGGCAGTTATGTTTCGCAAGATTCTTTAACCACCAGTCACGTAATGCATGTTCTTCGAATTCTAGCGCGACAATAAACTGTGTACTCTCAACATCGGCGATCTTCCACAGCGCCTCCTCAGAATCAAGCACAGGGATATCGGTGATAACTTCCTCACAAGGTGAACTTGTGCAAACAAAGGCAATCACATTAAAACCAAGTACTTCCTCACTCTGTAAAGCCGCGTAGGCTTCTTTTGCATTTTTTCCGGAACCGATAACAATAGTATCTTTTTTCCACAGATGAAGCTTATTCAATATTCGCTTTGTAATCGCTCGCCCCAATGGAATGAGTATCAAAATGAGAACCCACGTAACCAACCAAACCCAGCGAGAAAAGTTCCACTTTGAGAAAGCAACCAGCGACAGGTCTAAAACAGCAAAAATCAATAATGTTCTAACAACCTCTTTCAACTCAAACCAAAAAGGCTTTCTATACGTATAATGCCTCAACCTTGACAGAAACCAAGTAATACAAACAACAGATAGAATTAAATGAGCAAAAATTCTTGCGGTGTAAGTTCCATCCTCGGGTAGAACAAGACTATTGCCAGTAGAGTGAAAAACAATAAAGTAGGCAAGAAAAAGAGAGGTGTTAAAAAATAAAAAATCTGACACAATCAGGGAAACCTTAGGTACAATTGTTTTTAGCACATTTTTATTTTTTAACATTGCGCTTTCCATCCATAATAATAATACACATATTTACTCCCCATAAATGGTTTATAAAAATACCAATTAAATCCTATACCAAGACTAGCAACATAAAGGGTAAGTCACTTAAATTAAAAGAGAAGTCAGTAATGCGACCATTCCCTTTACGATATCAGTATGTGATCTTCTTTAACTCTTGAAAATTTATCCATTTATCTTTTAAGTAAGCGCTAAATTCTTCACGGAACCGATGAGCAGAAAAACGCAATGCATTACTACGACAGTTTTCAGGTAACAAATCATCTTGAATAGACTCAAATTTTTCAACAGCAGACATAATATGTTCAGGCGTTTGTTCATGAAAAAAAACGCCCGTTGCATTCTGCGAACCATAAGGTCTTACTGTTTCTAACGCACCACCACGTCCATAGGCAATGATAGGAGTACCGCAAGCCTGCGCCTCCACAACCACGATCCCAAAGTCTTCTTCAGCGGCAAAAACAAATGCCTTAGCTCTTCCCATCAAGTCTTGCAATACATCATCGGGTTGATATCCAAGTACACTTACATTTTCTGATGTGTGGCGAATAACTTTCTTCATCTCAGGACCGTCACCAATAACAATAAGCTTTTTATCCGGCATTCTTCTAAAAGCTTCAACAATGAGGTCAACCCTCTTATAAGGAACTAATCTAGATGCCGTAATATAGAAATTTTCCTTATGGGTATTCAAAGCAAAGCGTTCGACATGCACCGGAGGGTAAATAACGTCAGCATCGCGACCATAGACCTTCTTTATCCGACGTGCAATGAAATGGGAATTCGCCACCATGTGGTCTACACCATGGGCAGTTCGGTAGTCCCAAATGCGTATTTTATGCAAAAGCCATTTTACAATCAGTCCTTTCAAACCTTTGCTGAGACCAGTTTCTTTTAGATATTGATGCTGAAGATCCCACGCATAACGCATAGGGGAATGCACATAACTTATATGTAATTGATCGGGTCCAGTAAGAACACCTTTAGAAACTGCGTGACAACTAGAGATAATCACATTATGAAAGCTAACGTCAATTTGCTCAACAGCAAAAGGCATCAAAGGCAGAAAAATTTGATAGTTTTTCTTAACAAAAGGGAGCTTTTGGATAAATGTCGTTTTAGCCTTCTTTCCAGAATAGTCATTACGTTCCTCCTCAGAGATAAAATCTATCAACGAAAACAACTCGGAAGATGGGTATATATTGATCAATTCTTTGACGACGCTCTCAGAGCCGGCTGATGTAACAAGCCAATCGGCGACTATTCCAACACTAAAATCACTACCCAACATTATATGCCTCAAGATATTTCTCTTCTAAATTTACTCGCAGACAAGTCTGTAGCAAAGCAGTAGGCTTATCAAACTGATACGCTGTCGATAACACAGCTTAGTTGTCTTGCAGAGAGTAGCCAAGAAAATCGTTCAATATTTTCAGTGCCTGCTGCGATAAGAGACTCTCTGAGTTTTGGGTCAAGAACCAGCTTCTCCATAGCTTCAGTTAATGCATCATCGTTTAATGGATCGACAAGAATTGCACTTTCGCCAAGAACTTCAGGCATCGCAGTGGCATTAGATGCAATCACGGGACAACCACAGGCTTGAGCTTCTAGCGGTGGCAAACCAAAGCCTTCATATAGGGATGGGAAAAGAAAGCAGAACGCATTGCGATACAGATCCACAAGCTCCTCGTCAGAAACTCGCCCGACGAAACTGACTTTATTACCGAGGTTTTTATCAAATTCTAAGGGCTGATAGTTAGGATGCGTGCTCCCAGCAACAATCATATGCATTTCATACTTTTCAGGTAATTTATTGAATGCAGCGAGTAACCCATGAAAATTTTTGTGGTAATGATGCGAGGATACGGCAAGAAAATACCCCCTCCTAAGCCCAGTCTTATGAGCTCCAGTGAACTTTTCACTTACAGCATTATGAATAATATGTATCTTCTCTCTAGAAAATCCATACTGTGAACATATTTCATCTCTCGAAAAATCACTAACAGTTAATAACTTCTTACATGTTTTCAATAGAAGTGGTATAAAAAACTTATAGCAGTACCGGAAACCCCATGAGTATGTTTTAGGATATCGCAGATAAGATATATCATGTAATGTGATTACTTTGTTCAGATATAGTAATGGAGCGGTATTTCCTAGATTAACAAGCAATGGGCATCCATTTTTTCGCAAAAAAAAAGGAAGATCCCACTGTTCCCAGAGGTGCCCCGAACGACTACCTACTACTTTAACATTTAGACGTGATGCGATATCCACTTGTTTAATATCTCGTGGCGATAAGAATATAACATCATCTCTTAGCCCCGCCAGTTGTAGACAAAGCTCTGCTGCGAAACGCTGAACTCCCGTCATATCTTGAGTTAAAAACCGGGCGTTGATGTATATCATACACTTTCTCGATATCAGTAGTTATATGCTGGCTCAATGTCAGTATCTATACCCAAAACTCTCCCATCAATCTATCTAGGTGAGGGCCATATCCAATGCCAAATCCTGCAGCAGGCGTAAACGTAAGCTCACTAAAATAAATGCAGCCATCATGAATATACCAGTCAACACGTACATAATCGAAATCAGCGGCCAGCAAACAACTCAATCTCAATGCCTCTGATGCCAACTTTTTGTCAATAGCGTATAAAGACTTCTCTTCACCATTTTCTTTACTGTTTATTCCAGTTTCAAATGGCTTATCAAATCCATTTACATAAAAAGTACGCGACAAGTTGCCAGTAAATCTTTCATTTATGACTTGAAGAACATAATTAACCTTACCTGCCAAACCACGGAATATATGGAATTTATAATCAGTTGGAGCAATAACACCATCGCCTAACAACTTTTCCATCAATATCTTCTTAGGAATGTTTCTGTACTGAATTTCTCTTTGAATATGTGAAAAGTCTATTCTCATCCATTCGTTACATAGTTTAACTATATCCTCTATTTCAGAATTATAATTTGAAGTTTTTACAATTCTGTACATCCCGGCCCCATGGTTAGGTTTCAAAATTACGTCACAGTGGGGAACATAATCAAATAACTGCTCTGGAGAGTCGGTACAAAACATTAAAGGGACGAAGTATTGGTCTCCGATTTTGTCACGCACATAATCACGCACTAAATATTTGTCTGATAGAAAAACAAAATTGTCACCGCCCATTTTATTTTGCTTTCTAAACAATATCTTTTCGTTGAAGGTTCTTGCATTTTTCAAATTAGGGAAATAGCCCAGCTTCAATAAAAAAACGAACCTATCCTGAAGCGACCAGGGTAAGAACTTAGAAAATAATTTGATATATACACGCCCCTTCCTCCTCCATTTTCTTATCCATTCAGTTAGCATTTCTATGCAACCCCATTCACAACTTGTTTGCACTTAACATCAAAAAAAGAAGCAATAGTAGTTTCACAAAAGCAAGCGAAGGCATCGGATATGGTTGTAATAAAATACTGGTACTTCCGACCAACCAAATGATATTAAAACAAATCGCATTACTGAAGATGTGTTCAGCCAATTTTAAATTAACTTTTATCATTCTCACAGCGACAATGATTGCGACAGTCAGCATAAAAATAACACCAAGCAATCCGCTATTTTTTAACTGCGTCAAAAACGGCGTCTGTATACTTCTTTTATAATGTGCATCTAACTCCATAAGGTCAACTTTTTTTGTCTCTCCTTTATCACCAATGCCGGAAGGTGAATAATATAGCCCTCCATAGCCAATGCCTATCAGACTTTCGGGGAAATACTGCCCCGTATATTTCCAATAATCTGTCATTTGACTTGAGCGAGTATTCATCGATTTACTGGAGTACAAATTCATCATAGCAGGCAGCGCTATGATGCAGATGAGAAAAGTTATCGTTATTTTTAACTTTGGTATTCTCTTATTAAGAATATTAATGATGATATCATACAATATAAAGAGAAAGGCGAAGGCGAATAAAAACTTGTACATATTAAAATACATCACTGCACCAATAACGATTGTTGCCAAACAGATTGTAAATCTTTGCGACAATCTGGAAAAGAATAAAGCAAAAATCATCAAGGAGTAAATAGTGAAATAGTTGTATATCTTATCTTGATCTATTATGGTAACCTTTACTCCATATCTCTCCCATAAAAAATCATAATATATATTACTCGCCGCTATACTGGATGTGAAGTTTATTAGGTCAAAGACACAAAAGAAAGTCAATACTTTATAAAACCCTAATGCCGAAAGCTGTTTCATGCAATTAAAGAAAAGATAAATCAGCACGCTGAAATAAATAACACCGCGAAAATAAACAACTTGCCTTTTAATCTGACCAAGGCCACCTTGCATAACGTGATTGAAAAACGCTGAAGTTGAAATTATACCGATTACGCATCCTTGAATAATAATCGCTACAGTTAGAAAGATGGCAACCTTATACTCTCTCTGTCGAAAATTAAACCAGCCAGAATGAAAAGTGAAGTGTGCGAGCAAAGCAAAAAAAATAGTTACAAAGACAATATCGACAATCGATATAAAACTAAAGAATTTATAATGATAAATGAAGTTTCTAGCTATAGCGACGTTATAATCATGGATTGGCATAACCATGATGTTATATGACGAATACGAACAGAGTACGTATAAAGCGAAAAGTATCACTGCATGTAAATTGAAGTTATACTTAACTACAATACGATATAAATAGGCAAAGGCAAGGAAAAGACCAAGAAAAAAAACAATGCTATCGTAAACTATAAGCAAAGCAGGAAGTTCAGTGATAATTGGTAGTTTCTCTGGCTCGATCATAAGTCGATATATACTCATCTGTTATGTTATAAATATCAAAAAGCTTTATAACATCGGGCTCAACAATAACTTCTGTAGTAGAGTTCAATGCCCACTCAAGATTATTTTCCGTTATCTCTTTGACAGATGGGATTAACTCTAGTAATTCTCCTGCCCCGCCAACTGGGTTAATTAACACACGTTTTTTGGCTAATGCACTTTCAACAACGACTCGACCAAATGGCTCACGCCATTGAAAAGGGAAAATGACAATATCTACGTTATTTAAGAAATGATCGATATTAACGCGTCCCATCTGAATAATATCAGCTGAATGCAACATAACTCGAAACTCATCATTGTCATCAAAACAATCACCTGCAGCGAAAGCTTTTATATTATATCCGGCGTTACGCAATTTAACAATCAAGCGACAATATACGTCAAACCCCTTTTCTTTTGTTAAGCGTCCGATAAACCCGATACGAATCACATCTGCAGAGGGCGAACATCCGGAATAAACTGATACTGGATTATAAGTATAATCCTTTAATGCATTCTTGAAGAATTTATTCTTTATATGAAAATCCATGATAAAAAAACTAATGCCAATATAATAATTGACTTTTTTACTATAAATTCTCTTTAAAGAGGACCAAAAAAAAACTGACAGCGTATGCGGCTCAATATTTTTTCCTTTGCAATACATCGTCGTATTCGGATGCATTAGATAGTAATCACGTGAAGTATGGACTAGTGTAATCCCCAGAGCGTTAACGACACTCCAAACTGCGACTGAAAATCCAGATAAATTATTTGTATTCACTATATCCGGTTGAAACTCTACCACTTCCTTCCTAAACGGAGTTTTCATTAATAGGTTATAATTATCAATAATGTGCCATAAAAAGCGTAGTAAAACATTCCGCCTTCTGCCACTGAAAGGCCAATATATATTTCTAAGTGGTATGTATACGACCTCGACGCCATTGATTATAGAGAACGACCTTAACGGTTTATCACATAGCGTAATTACCCTAACTTGATGACCTCTTCTAACTAGTTCCTCACTTAGCAATTGAAGAGATATCTCGGCACCGCCCATCTGATATGGTGCGTATAACGAGCTAACCATCATAATTTTCACGATGACCATCCTAGGAAAAAGCATACATCGTTACTATTAACAGCAGCCCTGAATGGGCTGCTATCATTACACATCTCAACTTACTTCTTCGTTGACTCGTATTCATAATGATAGTAACCATAACCACCATAATAACTACTCGCTTTCTTTTCAACAGCGTTAAGAATAACGCCTTTGATATTGGTACCATTCTGCTCAAAGCGACGAATACTGACCTCAACTTCTTTTACTGTATTAACACCAAAGCGCGCGATCATCAACGCAGTACCTGCATGGTGGCCAATAATAGCAGCATCAGTAACAGCCAAAATTGGAGGCGTATCTATCAGCACAATGTCGTAAAGAGCGGAGACACTCCCGACAAAATCAGTAAATCCACGTGTCATTAGCAGCTCTGATGGATTTGGAGGTACTTGTCCTCTGCTTATCACATCCAAACCTTCAACTGTAGTTTTCTGTATCGTCTTATCAAAAGTTACTTGTAATGATAGAATATCAGATAGGCCAACGTTATTATCTACTCCTAATATAGAGTGTAGGTATCCCTTCCGCATATCCGCATCTATGACTAAAACTTTTTGCCCAGACTGAGCGATCACTGCAGCAAGGTTGGTGCTAACAAACGTTTTACCTATATTAGGGCTAGCACCTGAAATCATAAGCACATTGTTTTTTGAGTCCATCATAGCAAAATGTAAGCTGGTTCTTAGGCTACGTATGGCTTCAATCGCAAGATCGGCTGGGTTACCACTAGCTAATAAAGAGTCGGAGCGTACTGTCTTTTTTCTTCTTGTTATATTTCTTAATTGCAGATCCTTCTTTTGCTGCCATTCTGACAAAGGAATACTAGCATAAACATTGATGCCATCCTCCTCCAGCTGCTCTGGAGACTCAATTCCTCGATGAAGGCGCATTTTAATAAATACGATCGCGGCAGCAAACAGTGCGCCTAAAAAGAATGAAACAGCAACTATTATAAGCTTTTTAGGTTTAACGGGTTTTGGTTGCGTAATTGCCTCGTCAACAATTCGCACATTACCAACAGTACTAGCCTTTGTAATGCTTAGCTCTTGCTGTTTATTCAGCAACTGCATGTATATGGCCTTACCCGCATCAACATCTCGCGTAAGTTTCAAAATTTCTTGCTGCGTTTTTGGCATCGCAGAAACTCGTTTATTTAATTTCCCTTTCTCTTTTTCTAAAGTGTTCCTTTTTTCCAATAAAGCTCGATATGCTGGATGCTCCTTTGTATAAAGTTTTGATATCTCAGCCTCTTTGAAAGTCAACTCGTTTAGTTGGGACTCAACGGAAACTATGCTATCCAACGTTGATTTGGCTTCTAAGGATAAATCAACAGAATCACTTTGTTGACGATATTTATTAAGTTTGTTCTCTGCTTCATCAAGCGATGCTCGGACAGTAGGAAGTTGCTCTTGCAGGAATTTCAAACTCTTTTCTGCTTCCTCCGATTTTCTCGCAATATTTTGCAGAACATAATTTCTACTAATACTTTCCAATACTTGACGTGCCAACTCTGGGTATTCAGAGAAATAAGCTAATTCTAAAACACCTGTCTTCTTCCCTTTATCTGCAACTGATAAAGAATTTAAAATAGTGTTTATAGTTTTTAGGCGAGTTCTTTTAACAACAATAAATGATGTCCCAGGCTTGGCATTAAGCTTATCCAACAGAATTACAACACCTTGCCCAAACACAACCTCCCCTTCCTTCCCCTTTAAAAACATCCCTTCGTCATTAGTGAGTGAATAATCGTTTTTATCGAGTACCGTCAATGTGAAAGAAGTATCAAAAAGACTCTCAGGAATGTCAAACCTGGACAAAGAAATACTCTGAGGCTCCTCCCCCGTCATTCGAGCCCACCCACGACCGAAGATAGGAAGAAATTTCTCGCTAACGCTAGTTTGGAGTCCGAGCTCATCAACTGCCTTTCCAATTATTAATCTAGAAGTAATTAGCTCTATTTCAGTTGTAGACTCAGCCTCAGAATTTGGAATAATTTGGGATAAGTTATCGAGCAGAGATCCACCAGAATTTTTTTCCACCTGAACCAATGCGTCCGCTTGATAAACTGGTGTGGAAAATAGCGAATACACAATGCCAATACAAGAAGAAAGGGCAATGATCGCAATAATCAGCCATCTATTATCTATTAGCGCACCTACAATCTGAGCAATATTTATATCATGGCTCTTGGTGCCTGCTATACTTTTCCGAGCGGTATTTTCAGTCATTGTATTCTCTGTATTTAATTTAGAGCCTTTGCCCACGCTTGCGCTGATTCTGCTAGTAGACGATAAACAAACTCAAATGCTTCTTGACTCTTTCCGTAAGGATCAGGAATATCCCGCTGTTCAAGCCAGTGAGCAAACAACATCGTTTTCCCTCTAACCTCAGGAGCCAGGCGTGTAACAGCTTCTATATGACTCTTTTCCATTACCAAAATCAAAGACTGCTCACGGCAAAGCTCTCGAGTAAGTTGCCGGGCATGGTGTCCATCTAATGATAAGCCATTTGATTTTGCCACTAGCAATGCCGTCGCGTCAGCTCCATGCCCAACAACGGCAGCTAATCCCGCAGAACTAATTTTTCTTTCTGGTAAAGAATTCTGTAGCAAACGTTCCGCAGTAGGTGAGCGGCAAATGTTTCCTACACAAACGACTAATATAGAGTCAAACATATCCATATTCCTGAAGAGTAATCTTTTTGTATTACATTACTATAGCAGAAGTTTTTGAATGGAAAAAGTGCCCCTCCTATCTGATTGATAGTCATCATTGCTGAAGAAACTAGCAACGAAACCAAAATCTTATGCATAGCTATTAACTGCTAAATCGTTATGCATTTCATTAACTTAAAAGGAGCTTGCTTTATATATCAATTCTAACGCCATTTTGACTAATATAGAGAGTCATCAAACAACTTCTACTGTAAATGCAGGCATCAAACCGCCATCATCTAAATACTCTAAATAAATCTGTGCAGTTCTCAGTGCTTCGAAAATTGTCACGTCCATATCTAAATAACGGTACGTTCCAAGGCGACCTACAAATGTCACTTTCTTTTCTTGTTTAGCCAGTGCAATGTAGTCAGCAAGCATTTTCATCTCCCCTACCTGCCTAATTGGATAGTAGGGGATATCATTTTCCGTGCATTGTCGACTATATTCTTTATAGCAGACTGACTTATCATGTTTTTCCCAGGGTGAGAAATACTTATGCTCAGTTATCCGCGTATAAGGCACTTTTTCCGAGCAATAATTCATCACTGCACAACCTTGATAATCACCATCATAAATAAACTTTTTAAAATCCAAAGTTCTATATCCAAGGCGTCCAAATTTATTTTTATAAAAAGCATCTAATGGGCCACTGTAGAAAACATGATCATACATTTCAATCATCGAGGGCTCAAATTCGGTATCAAGGCTCAGAGTAATATTATCATGACCGAGAATTTTCTTTACAATCTCGGTATAACCGTCATGTGGCATCCCCTGATATTTATGATTGAAATAGTTATCATCATAATTAAACCTGATTGGTAGCCGTTTGAGAATTGATGCCGGTAGATCTTTGGGTGACATACCCCACTGTTTTACTGTATATCCTTTAAAAAAGGCTTCGTATAATTCATGCCCTACGAAGCGTAATGCCTGCTCTTCAAACGTTTTAGGCTCCAAAATACTATTATCGCCTTTGCTTGCTATTAATTCTCGCGCTTCGTCAGGAGAGCATGTTTTCTTGAAAAACTGATTTATCGTATGCAAATTTATCGGCAATGAAAAAACCTGGCCATCATATGTTGCCTTAACACGATTTGTATATGGCATCATCACCGTATATTTATTTATATAACTCCAAACTTGCTCATTATCGGTATGAAATATGTGGGGGCCATATGTATGAACCATCACACCCGTTGTTGCTTCTCTTTCATCGAAGCAGTTGCCTGCAATATGAGAACGACGGTCAATGACATTTACTTTGTGACCTTTCTCTGCCAGTTCGCGAGCAATCACTGCGCCAGAAAACCCTGCGCCAACAACTAATACATTTTTCACACTCATAAAGCACCTTTTATTTTAATTAAAAACACTAGAAGCCCATCTAATTTTCTTTATATTTCTTTTTATATTATGTGAGATGTTTTTCATTCCCGTAAATGGTAGGTGACAAAGGAAACAAAACACGCCGGCAATCACTCGCCCCTCCATCTTATATCTTGAGGGTAACATATATGCCTTAAAGCACTCTCTTTCTTTCTTACTCATATACTTAGTCATATTCCTCAACCAAAAAATAGAATATGACACAGATTCTTTCGATTTCTGTTTATGTTCAAAAGACGTCAAATAGTTTGTCAACACCTCATCAATCATAACAAACTTGAATTTTAGTGCTTGCGCTTTTATGCAATATTCAAAATCCTGGTGCCTTCTAAAAATTTCATTAAAATATAAAACATTTGTATTCACTCTAGAGATAACCAGGCTACTTGTCTGCATAAATCCTTGGCGTGCAAATAAGTACTCGGACACTGATTCGTTATCATATATAGCCCGTTCGGGTCTAACACCAACAGACATTCCGTCAGCAATTACTAGAACTTTGCTATAAAACAAAACCCTATCAGTTTCCTTGTATTTTTTTACAACATCAAAAAAAACATCTAGTTTATTATCACTCCATGAATCATCTGCGTCTAAAAAGCAAATATAACGCCCTTTTGATAATGACACTGCTTTATTTCTAGCTGCTGCACCGTTCTTATTTTCGTCGAATGAGTAAAATGTAATATTTAAGCGGCTATATTTTTCTTTACTGATAACTTTTCTAGTCTCGTCCCTGTCAGCCGAGCAATCATCTACTATAACAATCTCGAAATCCTTAAATTTTTGCTCATATAATGAATCTAGAGTTATCGCTAAAGAATTTGATGCATTATAGCATGGGATGACTATAGAAAAGAAAACCTGTGACTTATCAGCATGTTCCATTTACTCTCCTACTGATAGTTTTGTAATTCAGAAGACTAAATAGCAATAGTTATTTTCAAAAAAACATATATTGCTATTTACCACAAACAAGATTCCTCCAAAGACTCTTTATCCTCTCTTCGGAAAACTGAGATGATACATTATATGTACCTGCACTTAACTGAAAATAAACATTATCATTAGAAGCTAAATATTCTAGATTGGCCAAAAAGCTATCTTCATCATTTAATTCCACTAAAAAACCATCCACTTTATCAGAGATAATTTCTCTCGGTCCAGTTGGACAGTCATATGCTATAACAGGCACCGACCATGATTTCGCTTCAAGCAGAGCAAGTGGTAACCCCTCATAGATGGAAGTCATTAAGCATAGATCAGCATTCTTATAGTAATCATCAATATTATTTATGCGACCAAGAAATTGAACATTATTACTTATTTTCAATCGACTTGCTTGCTGGATAAGTTCATCTTTGAGCTCACCATCACCAGCAATATTTAGCATCCAATCCGAATGGTTGTTTTTTATGAAGCGAGACCAAATATTTAGTAGGCTAGAGAAGTTTTTTTGCTTGCTCAATCGTCCCACAGCTAAAGCATGTCGACTTCTATTTATTTTCTTGTGGTCATTGTATTTTATAGGATTATAAATTACGGTGTTATTTACACCCCAACTAGCCAGCTTCTTTCCATCTCTTTCCGTAAGAACCACAACCTTATCATACTTTGACAATGCGATTCTTTTTAAAAACCTGATTGCAACTGATAGTGAATCTAATGAAACATGCTCACATGCAATTAAACTTTCCTTGGATTTCCTTCCAAAAATGGAGAATAAAAATGAAAAATATACACTCAATCTTCCCATGCTAACAACAAAAACAAGATCGTAGTCTCTCTTATTTATCTCTTTTATAATACTTAATAGAGGATACTTTTCCCGCGCAAAACTTCTCAATTCTTTTGCATTTTTATAGTTGTAAAATGGCAGCCCATCTCCCCTCAAGGAAAAAACATCGACATCGTCACTCCCCCCCAGGCTTTCCACCATAAAATCACATATCTTTTCTCTTCCAGTATAAGTGAAGGCATTATCAGTAATAATTAAAAGCCTAGCCATTTTCGTTCATCCTTCGCATTTTCATAAAAACTGTCTTTTTAGCATTCCAATTCCTTTTTTTATTACATTCTCACCCTCAATATTTATTATTGGCATTTTTTTTATTTTTAACTCACTCTGATTATAAAGGATCCATACATTAAATAAACGCTCCGCTAAAAAACCAAACACACGTTTCTGATAGGTATCATAATCTCTATATTTTATTTCTTTTTCCAATATAAAAAGCATAGGAAAAAGCCACTCGCAATATTTATCTAACGTCTCTCTCTTTGCCAGGAACATGTTATAGAGAGACAATTTTCGCCCATTCATGACTTGCTTAAAGGAACTCATATACTGGGGGTGTATCTCTTGCAGAATACTTTCTAATAACTGCAAATCTGCTTCATAATGAGCCTTTATGTAATGCTTTCTTATGGAAACGATATAATAATTTCTTGGCTCCGCCACAACCAAGTCATACTTACTTATTAGCTTACTAATTTCTTCACAACTTAAAATCGACTTCCCATTAATAAACTCCCCCCCCCCATTCCCTTTAAAGTACCGGCGATAGTGCATCATGCCAACAAACTTGTCATCAGTATTTTTCCAAATCCAATATAAAGCTGTTAGCTCACAAAAAGAAGAGTTGAACTCCGAGATATTATCTTGAGTATCATCGGAAACCCCTCGCGTAAGGTTAAACTTCGACTTTCCAACCCTGATAGGTACATAGCACCCCCCTGCTGGAAATGCATACTCCTTATGAGTGACGACGAAAATTGTCATGTTAATTTACCTTGAAATATTAAAACGCATCAAATGTTTGGGATACACTATAACCAAATATCGACTGAGGGAATATTATTGTATTGTATGTTAAGAAGTAGCTAATAAATAAGAAAAAGAAGCCTAGGGCCATGAATTTATTTTTTAGTTTGGATAGGAATATAGCCATGAGTATCGGCTCTGCATGTAAAAAAAGATTACCTACTCTACCACCGATAATTGAAAAGTCTGAAAATATAATGCGTATCGCGCCACCGATTGCATAGGCCAATATTAAGATATAATACAGCTTAAACCTCTCAGGTTCCGTTATATCTCTTAGAATATAGAAACAAAAAACGGCAATGAAGAGAATGTTTTTTAGATTAGCCAGACCAAATACACTCAACTCACCATCAAACTCTCCGCCCACGTAATTTCGAGCCATAATACCAACCCCTGGTATAAGCGAAAAATAGTTAAGAAACAAACTTTTTCCACCAACGATACCAATAGGTATTGCACATAGTATTATTATTAACGGCAAATATCTTCTTTCTTTTATAA
>Ga0308162_1001433_pt1 | contig 19055 bp, 18 predicted proteins | sample PhySR2_FD_201370 | JGI IMG/M metagenome (GOLD analysis project Ga0308162, IMG submission 201370) | Phyllosphere microbial communities from UC Gill Tract Community Farm, Albany, California, United States - DLSLS.R2 | ecosystem: Host-associated > Plants > Phyllosphere > Unclassified | place: USA... | reverse complement strand
AAAACGTTGACGTACCCGCTTCCCGACGTATAATCCGTGCCATCTCCATGCGCCCTTAGCTCAGTTGGATAGAGCACCGGCCTTCTAAGCCGTAGGTCACAGGTTCGAATCCTGTAGGGCGTACCACTTTCTCTTCTGTTTACATCCCTTAAAGTCTACTTTTCCCTTAAAAATCAGAATATAAATCTTTTAACTGGTCCGTCTTGGTCCAAGGTCACCTATTGCGTTCTTATCCAATATGGGGGCACGATAGGGGGCATCGACAGGTTCAATGGAAATGATGCCCCCAAATGAAGCTAACAGCCCGACAAATCGACTCTGCGAAGCCAAAAGAAAAGTCATACAAACTTTCGGATGGTGGTGGTATGTATCTTGAAATATTTCCAAACGGAGCCAAAAGCTGGAGACTCAAATACCGTATAGCTGGTAAAGAGAAGCGGGTAGTGTTTGGGACATATCCGTTACTGAGCCTCGCAGAAGCCAGACAGAAGCGCTCGGAAGCTAAGAAGCTTCTGCTGGAAGGCGGAGACCCGAGTCAGCAGAAGCAGGATATCAAGGCTGCAAAAATCCTGGCTGTGAACAACAGCTTTGAACTTATCGCTCTTGAATGGCATGAGCACAAGAAACCATCATGGTCTAAAGGTTATGCTACAGACATCCTGGAATACCTGAAGAAGGATATTTTTCCTCACATCGGCAAAAGACCTGTTGCGGATATCAATGCAAAAGAAATGCTTGATGTCTTTCGCAAGATGGAAAAACGGGGAGTTCTCGATAAGCTAAAGAAAACCCGTCAGGCATGTCGCCAGATTTTTACCTATGCAGTCATTTCTGGCAGGGCTGAGCACAATCCCGTATCAGATTTAGTCGGTGTGCTCAAAGCACCAAAGCAAAAACATTTTCCACATTTGTTAGTAGCAGAGCTGGGCGAGTTTCAGAGACAACTGGAGCAATATTCTGGTAGCAAAATCACTCAAAGAGCTACTCAGCTTCTCATGCTAACTGGACTAAGGACGATTGAGCTTCGCTCAGCAGAATGGACTGAGATAGATTTCGAAAAACGTCTTTGGCAAATCCCAGTTGCCCGCATGAAAATGAAAAGACCACATATGGTGCCTTTATCTGATCAAGCTCTTAGGCTTCTTGAGGAGTTAAGAGTGATTACTGGCGGATTCAGATTTATTTTTCCCGGTAGAAATGACTCACGAAAAAGCATGAGTGAAGCCAGTATCAATCAGGTAATCAAAAAGATCGGCTATGCAGGAAGGGCTACAGGACATGGCTTTCGACATACTTTAAGCACGATCTTGCATGAGCAAGGTTATGAAAGTGCATGGATTGAGACACAGCTTGCTCATGCCGACAGAAATACTATTCGTGGCACCTACAACCATGCTCAATATCTGGATGGGCGTCGTGAAATGATGCAATGGTATGCCGACTATCTCAATAAATTAAAAAATGAATCTAAGCTCGGAAAGGTGAAGCAATGAAGGTGAACGAAATCAACATAGAGCTTCAGTCATGGTTCAACATTGAAAATTATCAGGATGTAGAAAAATTATCTTTGAGGGAGTTTTATAAAGAGTTTCAAGTCAGGATGAATATATTTGAAGGAATGGACTTCTTTGAAGGAGATGATACTACATTCGAAATGATCTTAGATGGAAAACCATTAATCAGTCAAACAATGAATATGGGAGAGTTATCTAACCATAATAACAGCCATATTCATCAGGTAAGTTTTAGACAAATTGAAAGCTTAAAGAGAACTCTTGAGTTTTTTGCTCCTGATTCTTTTGTAAAAGGAACGGGAGAACTTAAAAAAGAAATCAAGTCTCAGCCGATAACTTCTATTATGAAAGATGTAATAAGAAAGGATAGTGATAATAGGCTGTTCATATCATTCGACATTAAAAATTCCTCTGATGAAGAAATCATAAATGCACTAAAGGTTATGCTTCCTGTTTGGAGGGACGATTATCAGATTAAGGAAAGCAAAATTGAAAAATTTGGATTGGCTAAAATCATCAAGCTTATAGATTATCGAATACTGCCCATGATGGACTTACTCCTGTGGGCAAAGTCCAAAAAAATTGCCTTAACGAATACCGTTCTATCAAGGATTCTTTACCCAAGATTAACAGATGAGATTCGAGGAGAAGAACAACTTAAGGAAACTGATCGTCCTTTAGCTGAGAAAGCATTGTCTGGAGAGACATGCAAAAGCATTGAGAATTTTATAAATAAAAACAATCATATGGAGGGAATTCCTCTTAGTGGACTCAGAAGTTTACTGTAAGGGATTTCATGTTTAAATTAAATTTGCAAGTGGGAGATGAAATTAATTTTTTTCCTCTCCCTTTTTTTCTAGCGATTAACGCATAGATTTCTATATACCAAAACTCCCTTCAATAGCCTATCTGCTGGGTATTAGTATCAACTCATCGACCAGACGAGGAGATACAACCATGAACACATCTACTACAAAAACCACACGACTTATCCGCTTACCTGAAGTGCTACATAAAACAGGTTACAAGAAAGCATGGATTTACCGATTGATCTCTGAAAATAGATTCCCTAAACCTATCAAATTAGGTTCGAGAGCTGTGGCTTTTATTGAGGGCGAGATCGAACAGTGGATTTTAGAAAAAGTTATTGAGTCTCGTAAATAAATATTATTTTGTAAAGTTTAAATGCAAAGGTAGGTGCATATTTTACTAAATTTTTAACAAAAAAATCGCATCTCTTTTTTTAAATGGTTTCGAGATGCTCTTCAAAATATCGGGTATGGATACCCGTAACTAGCCTTACTGGTTTCTTTCACGTGAAAGAAAATTTTTTTAAGCCTCTATTTTTATTAAATTAAATATAAACAAAACCTACATATTTAAAACGAAATTTGCAAAATTAAATCTCATGAAATACAGATTAAGTCGGAATGATAACGCAATGTAAATATTTAGGAGGTTTATAAAATGCCCTGCAAGATAAAAAGATTAATTATGAGTGACGGTGAACGATATTGTCTGATCGTGAACAAGGAAGACGATATGCCTCTATATTATCCTAATCTCTTCATGACTTCGGTTTTGCGGAAAAAGGGAGCCTCTGTTTCGACCCTGGAGATAGCATCAACAAATCTCGTAGTTCTAATGAGATTTCTGAACCGAAATAAAATTGACTTAGAGAAAAGAATCTTAAATAGAGAATACTTGACTCTTTTTGAAACAGAAGAGCTTATTGACACTCTCAGAAGAAACTTCTCAGGTCTGAAAAACAATAACAGAGTATTACCTATAAATAGTGATGTGGCTAAAGGAACTTATGGATATCGAATACATACAACATGCACCTACATTAAATGGTTGTGCGACATAATTCATAAATCAAATAACATTAACGATAAACAGAAGGTTAATACATTCATAAATAGCATTAGAGCGAATAAACCAAATCCAAACTCTTATAAAAATTATAAACCTAAAGAGAAAACTCTTAAAGACGAACAGATTTATATCCTGTTCAACTTGCTTGAAGTTGATAACATTGAGAATCCATTCAGTGTTGATGTTAGATTTCGAAATAAACTGGTTTTTTTACTCCTGTATCATCTCGGAATTAGAGCTGGTGAGCTGCTTAATCTACGAATTGCCGACTTCGACTTTTTGAAGAAAATACTAACTATAAAAAGAAGACATGATGACAAGAGCGATATTCGGAAAGTCCAACCATTAGTTAAAACTTTGAGTAGAGAGATTCCTTTAAGAGATGACCTAATTGATGCAGTTTATCATTATATCTTTAATGATAGGGAAAGACATTCTAAAAATAAAAGCCATGATTACTTGTTGATTACTCATGGTAATGGGAGAAATGAAGGGGAACCTCTTACTGTTCATGCATATGAAAAATTAATATCAACTATAAAAACCAAAGATTCTAACTTAAATAATCTCTCAGGACATATGCTAAGACACACTTGGAACTATTCCTTTTCGAAATCGATTTCAAAAGGAAAATTAAAAACCTGTTCAGAAGATAAATTAAGAAATTATCTTATGGGTTGGTCTGATAATTCTAATATGTGTGAAATCTATAATCGTAAGTTTCTGGTTGAAAATGAAAAGGAAGTTGTTCAATCACTTTATGATTACAGAAATGAAATCTTAAAAGGAAACTAAAATGTTGGGAGATAAAAATCTTAAGGCAGATATATGTCATGCAAGAATGAAAGGTTATTTATTTGAATTGAATGATGATGGGTGGAAGCTAAGTAAAGATATTGTTGTATATCCAAAAAATGTAACTCAATATTTACATTCGGATCTTAAAGACGGCTATGTTAAAACACTCGCTTATTTTGCGATGGAGTATAGTTCCGGGCATACAAAGAAAATCAATCAGATCTTTACCCAATGGGGAAGGGCGTTAGGCTTAACAGTAATTAATAAGAAGTCGATTTTGGATTTCAAATCTTATCTTGGAAAGAATCAGGAAAATAGACTAAAAATCATTAAGAATTTCATTTTAAAATGGCATGAACTTGGCCACTTCGGTGTGGAGGTGTCTTCAGTTCAACTCCTTAATAAATTGTATATTAGGAGTGCAATTTGTGGAGATGCAGTAAAACGAAGGAATCCCGACTGTGGTCCCTTTGATCAGAGAGAAATGGAAAGCATCTTGAAAAAGATACATGCTCTTAATGATAAGGGGAAGATAAGTGAAGATACCTACTGCTTTCTTTTGCTGTTGATTTATACAGGAAGAAGGACACAACAAATTTCTTCCATTCGAATTAAAGATATAGTTAAAGTTGAAGATAATGTATTTATAAATATTCCGAAGGTTAAGCAGAGACAAAATTTCAGAAGTGAGTTTTCATCTGTTGAGATAAGTGATTTTTTGTATGAGAAGCTCACTGAACTTTCACAATCAGTATTAAGTATTGTTGAAAAACAGATTGGGGCGAAAGTTAATGAAAACATAGGTAGAGAACTGCCATTGTTTATTAACAAAAAAGAACTAGCATTTTGCTCAGAAGAAGGAATGTTAATCGCTAAAATCGAATCTGACTTTCTCCACTCAAAGAACAGAGGTATCACAAAGAGAATAGATAATCTTTTCAGAATTAACCCGGTTTTTTCTGCAAGGACAGACAAACCAATAAAAGTTAATCCTGCCCGTTTTAGATATACATTAGGAAGTGAATTAGCAAGGAAAGGAGCTTCAATTCACACAATTGCTAAAGCATTAGATCATAGTAGTGTAGCTTGCTCAGGTATTTACATTAAAAATCATGCCGATAATGCATCTGAAATAGACAAAAGAATGGATGTTTTTTTTGAACCGCTCTCAAAGTTATTTCTTGGAGTAGAACCTGAAACTAATGCCAATAGGTTTATAGAACTGATGAGATCTACTTTTCATGTTGCACAAAATGAAAGTAGTAATACTCATTGTAAAAACTGTAGGTTTTTTGAAAGCTGGGGAGGCATGTATGAATAATTATGATAATGTTAAGAGGTTAAAAGACACAATTTATTCGAAAAACTTAGACTGTTTCATAAAAGAAATGGAAGGCGATTTTTTTATCGAAAAGAAAAAAATGGTATGGGATTCCCTCGTATGGGATCGATATTATAATTTCTATAAGTATGATTTTTTTAAAAGTAAACGGAAATCGCCTCTGGATTCGGGTTTTATGTTATTTTCAAAAGCATATATTAAACATTTACATTCTTATGGAAGAAGAAATGATTATAACCAGAGAATGAATGTGCTAAAAATATTGGAAGGAGTTTTATTGAATGAATTTCAGTCAGCTAAAATATATAACTGTAGTAACTTTATCTTCGAAAGATGTGTGGAGATTTTTACTAATATTTACTCTGAGACAACCGCATATAATGCAGGAAAAGAACTCAAAGAAATTGAAAAGTTCTTAAGGGAATACAATTTAGCTGATTTAGGATATGTGGAATGGTTTAATCCTCTTAAAATGCCAATCTATGAAGTTAAAAGCTATGATCACAATCTTGCAGGACATGACAAATTGCCTGATATTTCATACATAGTTGAACTCGCAAAATTCTTTGCAAAGGATGATAACTCTCTCTCTAAAAGGGATATGTTCACTGCTTCAGTCCTGACTTTACTGATGTGTGCACCGAGTAGAATAAGTGAAATTCTCTCATTGCCAGCCGACTGTGAAGTGTGGGAACAAAACAGTAATGGTATAGAGAGGTATGGTATTAGGTTTTTTTCAGCAAAAGGATACGAGGGGGATGTGAAGTGGATTGCATCATCTATGGTTCCTGTTGCCAAAAAAGCTATAGCAAGATTAAAACTGTTATCACAAAGCGGAAGAGAACTGGCTCAATATTTAGAGACATCTGAGATCTACAGGAACTCTCTAAGCAATGAGATAAATAATGACTATTTGTTATCAGCAGAACAAGTTTGCAGTGTGCTGGGCTTCACTAATTTATCTCCTTCATCAATAAATAAAAAGCTAAGCACATTAGATCTGATCACTAATGATTACACTTATTCTTTAAAATCTCTAAACGAAATATTGAAACAATGGGCACCGGATGATTTTCCTTGGTATGACAGGAAAAAGAATATCAAATACTCGAATGCCCTTTGTTTGTTAAAAGTTTGTGATTTTAAGAGATTGTCTAAAAGTAGTGGTAAATTGTTCTTCAAACCAGTAAAGCATAATATTTCTTATGATATCGAAAATGGAGGTATTTTTTCCAGATCCAAACAGCAGTCTGCTTCAGACTCATCATTGAAAACCCATTCAATAAGGCATTTTTTAAACACTTTGGCACAAATAGCTGGCATGTCTGAGTTTGACATAGCTCGATGGTCTGGAAGGCAGTGTATAGCCCAAAACAGTGTTTATGATCATACACCACATGCTCATATGGTTGCTCAAGCTGTAAAAGCAAAAGCATTAGAAAAAGTAGGAAATGTGATACCTGTCAAAATGATGTTTGAAAACAAACTTGATGAGAATAAAGAAATTACCGGTTCTACCTTAGTGAGCAAACATGGGCTTTGCAGGCTTAAATATGCAATGCAACCATGCAATTATTATCCTGAGAACGAATCTGGTAGTGATATAAAAGAAATAAGGGATTTGAAAATTAAAATACTCTCGATTTCTGAATCTGATTTCAGAGGCGGTAATATGGCGGCAGAAAAATGGAAAGATTTCCATACTAAAAAAATAAATAAAGGAGAAATAAATGGCTAAACACCTATCAAGACTTGATGAAAAGAATATCATTCATGTTATTAATATCTGGCATCATAACCAAAAGTTAACATGGGAAGCTCTATGTGATGAGGTAACTCTGATAATCGGAAAGAGACCTACACGACAATCACTTAGCAGTCATTCATTGATTGCAGAAGTATTTAATGAAAAGAAAGTAAAGATAAAAAGAGGGGATAAAGAAATTGTTAAGCCCGCTAATTTAAAAATAGCTGCTCAAAGAATCAAGAGACTACAAGCAGAAGTCGAGTCTTTAACTAAAATAAATAATAAACTTTCTGAGCAGTTTGTTGTTTGGCAATATAATGCATTGCTTCATCAGGTTACTCGTGAGCAATTAGAAAGACCATTGTCAAAGAAAAACCTTTAAATTGATAGGTGTTACCTATTGACAGGGGCGGATTATTTGTTAAAAGTTTAATTGTCAGGATGACATTTCACAAATAGCAAGGATGCTTATTATGAATAAACTAAATAGATATTTACCAGATCAAAAGTTTTTGATACTTCTCAATCGCTTCATTCTTAGATACGATGAATCAGACTGCAATAAAGAAAAAATCGTAAAGGATGCTTACCTGTTCTGTGTAGGATACTTTTTGAAGTATCAGCAAGACTATCAGAATCCCTATCTGAAGGGGCCAAGCAACATTATTGCAATTTTGAGTTCGGCTTTACTCAGTCCAAACTTTTATACAATACCTTCAACTGTCAGTCTCGAACGAGTGCTGTATTTCTACAAGTTTATTATCGAGTACATTATCTGGAATGAGTATGAAGTAGAAAGAATATTTGCTTCTCAAAAACAGAGCTTTACTCCTTCACCAGAGCTTAAATCAGATGGTTTTAAAACGAAGAAAAGGGTTTAGGATATACTTTCTATTCAGTATGGCGATACAATAACTATGCCATATGATCTTTACACTTAACTTAGGGCGAGTGTTCCGCAAATGGATCATATGGCATCTCAGCTTTAATGTATGATATATTTTTTTAGCTTATAGCGTTTCAGGATGATGAAATGAGCGATTTTGAGCAACAGTTCCTTTTGAATGGATTTTCAGCGAGGGATATCCGCAAGCTTAATGAGATTCTTACCAGAGATGAGAAAAAATCAGATACACTTCAGTCTCTCATTCAGGAGCTTAGCAAGCGCTTTTGGGCTGGTATAATTTCCATGCTCAATATTTTATCAGTTTTCATTTATGGTATAGCGAAAGGGCATAAAGAAAGCCTGATTTCTTATGCAATCTTCCTTATCATCGGTGCCATAATCGTTTAACTTTGTCATACTAATGAATCTGGCCTAGAAAGCACACAGGTTTGTCAAATAAGAGTAAAATTTAATAACATGAAAGTCACTTTTATGGGTAGTGAAACTAGTAAATATAAAAAATTACAATTTTTCCGCTAACCATGCTTTTATTTTTTTTATTGTCTTAAGGTCCTTGCCATTAATGGTTCTGGCTCTTATAAAAATTTGTTAGTTAAGAATATGCCTTTCACTGATAGCGATAAAATCAAGTGGTGGGATAATGATATAGATAAGTTCATGTTTTACCCTAAAAATTATAAATTTTCACATTGGATTTTTTAAATCTATTATCAAAAGCTTGCTCCTAAGATTTCTGCATTTTTCCTAAATCATAATAATGATTACTTGCTATGCTTTGACGGCATGAAAAAATAAGAAAACTGTATAGATAAGTCAAACTGGCTCATGGACATATCCAAAATACAGGATGTCTACATTCATTACCGTCTTGATGGCGAATCTTACTAACGGAAACCCTCTAGTGAACTGATCAAAGTTGATGAATTTAGGAAAACCATCAAATACTCACAATACTAACTAATGCGTTTGTCAGCTTTGATATACAAATTTGTAGCAATAGGGAAAATCAGCAGTGTTCTGCATTTTATGTATTTATTGTTAAATATGTTCTTTAAAATCTATCGAACCTAAAAACTGATTATGAATAAAAAAATATGAATTGCTCCTTATTGATCAACATACTAAGCTTGCTGTTGATGGTGCAAAGAGATATTGCGTAAAAAAATTAGTTTTCTTTTAGTATGATAAAAGCCTAATTGAGGTGATCAGGCTTAATGTTGGAATTAAACGGAATATTAAATTGACTACTCAAGTGTTTTTGTTATAATTATAGATGATAATTAAAAATACATTGTAGGTGATGAAATGAAAGTTTATAGTGCTAAAGATGTTGCTACTTGGTTTATTCACAAGTTTGCTGAATCAGGCGATGTTGTAACACACTTAAAAATTCAAAAACTTCTTTATTATGCTGAAGCTTGGCATCAAGTTCTCAACGACTCTGAGTTGTTTAAAGAAAAAATACAAGCTTGGGCGCATGGACCTGTTGTTCCTGAAATTTTTCATACTTATAAAGAACATGGTTGGAACACTTTACCTGTTCCTAAAGATAAAAAATTGCCTAAATTTTCAAAAAAAACCGAAAGTGTTTTGATTCAAGTTATTGACTCTTATGGTGAATTGCCTGCCAAAACACTTGAAAGAATGACACACGGTGATCAGCCGTGGATCAAAGCTCGCGAAGGATTTGAGCCTGAGCAACGCTGTGAAAAAGTAATGCCTAAGACAGAAATCAAGTCATTTTTCAAAACTAAATACGGGATGTGAAATCTTGGCTAAAAAAGGAAATAGGAATATTCCTCGTGATACAATAAATAAAGAGTCTCTTGTAAATTCAGACTCTTCATATGTTACAGATCTTGAAAAGAAGATTTTTGATTTTCCATCAATTAAGAGAGACGGTCTCAGAGAGAAGATTATTGACAAAAAACCTTATGTTATTTTGAAATATTTTCAGTATGACTGGGAATGTTTTTCTGACTGGAAAAAAGAAGAGTTAAAGCAATTTTCCACTTTTGTTAAAAAATTGTCCAACTATACGTGGGGAAATATCTATGAGACTGGGGGGAAAGTCGGAAACAAAACTGGATTTGGATACACTAAATACCATTTATCTGAAATGAAATCAGGTAAAGAAACGATAAAAAAAGTTCAATCTTTAATTGATCCTGAACTGGCTTTTTTCGAACTGAGAATTAATGATAAGCTAAGGGTTCATGGGTTCCAATCTCAATCTGCTTTCTTCTTGGTTATGCTGGACAGAGAGCATCGGGTCTTTCCATAGTAAAACTTAAATTTTTCAAACCGAACAATTTTTTTGACTACTTTAAGGGGGGAACGGGCCATTTTTTATTTATTTACAGCTAATCACTCACTTTTCCTGCCACCTGCCACCTGCCACCTGCCACTTGATTAACCCTCTGATATAAGCAGATTTTAGCTAACGAACGATATCATTCTTCCGAATACTGTATCCTTCGGCTTGTTAGTTTGGCTGCACATACATTTATTATCAGGATTGCATTAGTGCTGAATATAGAGTTGTAGCCAGATATTGCTATTAAGTTGATTGTATAAGATATGCAGGAGAAATTAGCTACTGATTATAGGAAAGTTAATATGTCAATTAAACAATTTAGATCAGGGGGGCAAGTGCTGGGAAAAAAGTTAATACAAAACGGATTGGTCTTACTATAAACCAAGCTTTATTTTTAATGAGATCTGACCCTATATAAAGCCAGCATTTAAGCTGGCATTTTTATGATAGTTAAACAGTGCTATTTTCTATTAATGATTTTATCAAAAACATGCATCCACCGCTTAAGTTGCAGTTCCGTATCACGTATACCTTCCTGTGAGTTGAAGTCACCCTTTTGAGGGAAGAACATTACTCTCCATTCTGGATACTGAACATCGTCTACTGAGATGTAAAAGCCCGATTCACTGAAATCATGAGTGCGGTCGAGTTCTTTGTTGATACCAACTCGTTCTCTCGTTGTAGACAAATTGTATCGCCATTCTTTAACTGCCTCGAATGGATAGGTCTTTTGCTTATTGCCTTCTCTGAGATGGATCAATTTTCGCTTCTCATCAAGTCTCATGGCGGTAGGACCGAACTCATGACTCCACATGCCGTCCGACTCTCCGAAAACATCTTTGGTGCTCGCATTCCATTTCTTAATTCGAAACTTTTTATATGCAAACATCAAAAGCATGATGCTTACGAAAATCCAAACGAGAGCAAGCTGGATCAACCCTTGAATACCTGAGAAATAGAAAATGGTCAATGGTAGAGCAATAGCAATCCATACTCGTTTCATCATTAAAAAGTTTGGTTGCTTAACTTCAGTCATTGCTGTCATGCAAAGGTCCTTCATGAGGTTTGCTGGATTAGAGGCGCAATTATCCATCAGCTATTTTGCTGATAAATCAGTGTGCTATGTCTCTTCGTTTGAAGTTACATTACGACTTAGAAATAAGTTCTAGCAAATCATTTATACCGATCGATCGGATCACATTGATAGCCATTAACTATCATATAAACTTAATTGATCAGTAAAAACGATCGATCGTTTTTATCTATCAATTTGAATTGAAATGAAATTTTTTGCGAATTTATGTTTTGTTAAGCCATTTAACTTGCTGAAAACTAGATCTTTTAGGCAACCTTAAAGAGATGTTTTTCCGCTAAACTTTTCGAACTTTCTTCTAGTATCTCTCTGGATTCTGGACTTACAGTGTGAATTACGTGGATGGTAACTTTTCCTTTTATGGGTTTGAGTATCGTTGAACCAATAGTCTTTAAATGGGATACAAGCTCGTTAAGGTAAGGTATCCACTGTAACCAGCGAGGTATGCTGTGTTCGTTCGAGTTTGAGCTATATGATGGCAAGTTAATCGAATGTTGGACTTCAGTAGAACTTACCAGGCTTTCATTATCTGCAACCGTTACATTTAAGACAGATTCTGCTTGTAATGGGCTGGAGACGATTCGGTTGCTCAGGTTTGACCAACCATATGCTTTTCCAAGCTGTGATGCCTTGAATGTGAAACCACCGTATTCAAACGAGAAACCGTTCATCTTTCCAGTCGATGCAATATTCGCTATCGCAGTAATACTTTGCTTTTGCAGGGCATTTATAAAGTCCTCGATAGTGATTTCATTGAAGAAGACCAAAACCGCATCTATAGCTTCCTGAATCACTCTCTTAGAAGCTTTCTCTCCGGTCCTTACTTCCATCATTTCTTCGTTACGAGTGAGCTTCTTATGCTTCTGGGGCGGTTTAGAAGGTGAAGGGCCTTTGGTTCGAGTGAGCTGATGATCTTTTTCAAGCTCCTGGATGATACGAGTGCTCTTAAGGTTCTCGTTCCTGCCCAAGTAAAGCTGGCCGTTTAAAATGTTTATACGGGAAGCAATGATATGTATGTGTTGACCAACTTCGTCATCATGCAGAACATAACATCGGAGATGAGTATCTGAGAAACCCATCCGCTTCATGTAATCGTCGGCAATGAGCTTCCAGTGCTCATTGGTTAATGAATCGCCCTTCGGTAATCGTAGCGAGTTATGCCATACAGCTTTCTCAACATCCTTTCTCAGTTGCTGAGTTTTAGCGAACTCTGCTGTTAACTCCTCCACTGTAATGCCTACAAGGTTACCTCCTATCAGAACAGGAGGGGTGGAGTGATGAGGAGCAGGGGCAAGAGCATATGAGACGACACCATGAAAGTTCTTACCCCGGCGAATCCTGTTCATTCCCTTCATACAGGATCTTTACTCATTTAATTTCAGCAGAGCATCTCTTACATGCGACAGCTTCACTTTTAGTGCATTAACTTCTTGGGATAGAGGCTGAGCATCTGTTCCTCTACGACTGAGGAAAGATGTAAGGTCGTTGAGCTTCTGCAATGAAGCCGTCAGTTGGTGCCAGGCTTCACGATTTATCTCAGGGACAGATGGTGGCAATTGCTGAAGAGCTGAGCTTCTCAGCCAACAACTTTTGCTTGCCTGGTTCCTCAAATCGTTTATTTGCTTGAGTTCAAAATCGTTAAGACGAACCGTTACTGTATGCTTGCGGATGCGGTTAGGTGGTAGCTTCTTTGCTTTTTGATCATCACTGAATGACGAAGGAAACTCGTCATCAAATATATTATTAAATTTTTCCATATCAACTCCTTTTGATTATGTGGTTTATAGCAAGTCCGTATGCTATGTATAAATGAATATCATAATATGCAATTGTGTCAATGCTTTAGCTTTAACTTTAACTTTAGCTTCAGATTTTGACTTGGTTTTCTTTTTCTGACTACAAGGAAGAAAAACAAGGGGAACTCAGCTTCGCTGAGTTAGCCCTTGCTTAATTTACAAATTACCTAAACTGTTTTGTATATGTTGGGATCAAATCATCAGCTTTTAATTTAAAACTAGAAAGCCTTTCTCTAATTTTATCAACATTCGATAGTTCATTGTTATATGCTATTGTTGTGATGAAAGAATGTAAGCTATTTTTAATTTTATCTAAACACTCAGCATCTATGATTCTTGTGTTTTCATGCAAAGAAGCAGCTTTCTCTATTGTAACTGAAGGATGTATTAATATCGGGGTGGCATTGCAAAAGTGGTCATAGTTATTATTAAACCAAGTCAAGGAGCCTGTTAATTGATTACAATAGTATTTAGTTATCGTTTCATTTGTAGCTTCATTTTTGCACTCAATGACTAAATATTCGTTAGCTTTTATTGCCCATAAATTATCAGGACCTTGATCATATTTTTCTTCTGGTCGCTCGCTGGAAAAACCTAAGATTTTAGCTACTTCATCAATAGCTGCTTCGAATCTCTTATAGGATTCCGGCTTGAAATTTAAATCATCTAAAAGGCTGTTAAGAAAGATTATGAGTTTGTTAGGTTCTTTATATTTGGAACGAATGTATTCACTGACTTTCAAGGCTTGAGTTTGCTCATCCTGACTAATTTTATCGAAAGTTATCCCATCGAGTGGGCGCAAAATTCGTTGATTAAGGCTTTTTGCAGACTTCAGTATTTTCTGAGCTTCGTTTTCATCATAAAAATTGGTATATTCGGCAAGGAACTGCTTAGCATATCCTTTTGTTTTAATATCGTCACACGAATTAATATAATCATTCAAAATAACATGTGATTTTCTGAAGTCATTGAGCAAAGCCTCATTATAAGCATTGAATAGTGAAGAGTTAAAATTACCAGAATTGTTAATGTTTTGATATTTGAGTGCTGATAGTCCACCTCTGCTCGCCGCTATCCATTGTTCATTACGTTTTAAACAATAGTCCATTACTTCGATAATTTCTTGATTAGATGGTGTATTAAGCTGTTCAGCTATTTGGTTTGAAAGCTCTAATTGAGCTTTAGTTGCTGGAGAGAAATATGAGGCGGCTTCGTTCACATAAAGCAAACTTGAAAGCTGCTGACCAAGTAGCATTACAACACAATAATCATCATTAGACCTTATACCTCTGCCCATTCCTTGTTCTATTTTCTGGATAGTTCTAATGCTACCCTCTTTGCTGCCAAGCAGAACACCATTTTTTATCTTTTCGATATTGCTGCTATCATCTGGTAGCTCATCTATTATTAATAATCGACAAGCATCTTTAGGTAGGTCAATGCCATCATATCTATTTAGGAGGACAGTAACCCCAATATGACTGTTTTTGAGATTGTTTAATCCGTCAATTATACTTTCTGATTTTAAAACTTGGGCTGCTATAGGGTGCCATTTTCTTGCTTTACTTTCAGAAGGACAAATGACAACGACATTATGCCTTTTGGCAACTTCTGCACAAATTTCTAAAATATCATCATTAGTGATCTTAGGGTTCAAAACTTGCGGTAGTAATATCATTCTTTCGCCAATATCACCAGCACTGTCTGGAGTTATTGCATTACTAAGTTCGTTTGTTTTAACACCAAAATGTGTTGACAGGATACTATCATCAGCCAAAGTAGCTGTCATGTATATCTTTCTAAAAGCAGTATCCAACGATGGAAATACTGATATCGGTATTATATGAGGAGTAATCTCAATAGATTGGGAACTTACTACACACTTGCAAAGATTAAGATTATTCTTTAGCAAGGGGAGTGAGAATTTTAACTCATCGTCATTTCTGTTTCTAACTAAGATTTCGGTGATTTCTTTTATTTTTTTCTGCCAATTCCAGAATGGAATTTCTTGCATTGCTGTATAGTCACCATTTAATATTTCACTATATTTAATGTAATTTTGACGAGCGATATCCTCAGAAAATAAATTAAAAATTGCTTTATAAAGACTTGTTTGCTCATTGTTAAATTTTACTTTTATAGTAAACTGAGATTCAACGGTATTCAAACATGCATGAGCGTCATCAATTATTATACTGCCAATTGGAATTTTTTTTCCTTCATCCCCTACACCAAACTTGCTTTTCCCATTGATGAGTTTATAGATGTTTATGACCAGAATATCTTTTCCAGTGAGAAATCCCATTGATTCCTCATCATCAGTTATACCGATACCAAGCTTTTTACCTTCATCAATTACTTGCCGGACCAGATAGTTATCAGGAACAACATATACAGCCGGACCTTTTTTTTCATTGAGAGAACTCTTTAATAAGGTAAGTCCTACAATCGTCTTTCCACCACCTGTATTCATTTTAATAACAATATTTTTATCATCTCTTCTTTCAAACCACTTGCTCCATACTTCAGACTGAACATCTCTTGGATACTGGAATTTAAAATTATCTTTTTTAGGAAGGGCCTGAAATATCTCTCTCGGTGGTAAAGCTGTATTAACTACATTACCAACACCAATCTTATCGAAATTTAGCATTTCTTATATCTCCTCAATTGTTGTATTGTCAATTTTAGGTCTAGATCATTAGTAGATTTTTATTGGGGGATGAGTAATTGTAATTGATATTCAGTAGTCAATAATGTCGTTTCAGACAGTATGCTATTTTAATTCTTTTCTCTGTGATTGAATCTTTTCCCAATTGGATAAGTCATTATCCCAAATTGAAAGGTATTCTTTAACAAATGAATCCAGAATGTTTTTTTCAATCTCATCATTATGTCCAAATACTGAAAGCTTATTTTGTAATTGATAAAGTTTTAGTAATGTTAATTTTTGACGACTCCATTGTTCTTGATAAGAAAAATAAGATTCTAATCCAACTATTAATGTTAACAATGCACTTGTGATTAATGGAAGGAATTGAGAAAACAAATGCTCTTCTCCCATGCCAACAAAAATGGTGGTTATAGTAGCTAATGACAAGCTTAATATTCGGAATGCTATGGCTTTTCTTTTTGTATTCTTGACTTTATCTTTCATTTTTAAGATTTTTGATTCTGTCATTTCTACAATTTTTGTTAATTTATACATTACTATTTTCCTACTATTGATGTTATCTCATTTAGATCTGCCTCGGAAAAAGGCCATCTTTCCTTAAATATTTGAAACCTCTTGTCTGCCATAAAAAGACAGAAAATTATAGCTGCGCTTTTCTTTATATAAGAACCCGAAAGACTTTCAGATTTTATTTTCCCCTTAAAATATTCTTCATAATCCGTGTTTTTTTCTAAATATGAGGAGTAGGATTTGAAAAGTTGCTCTGTTAAGCTTTCATAGTAAAGATTTAGTATATGATAAAGTATTTTATCTTTTTTTAGTGTGTCATAATTAACATCTATTTTTGAAAAAAGAATTCTTGAAAGTTCAGCCCATTTTTCTATGACTTCGTTACTTTTGTTAAGTTCGTTTTTTGCTGCTAAAAAAAGTTCATCAGTAGATTCCATTAAAGCAATGGTTCTGGCCATTCTTCTTTTAATATCAGATGATGGAATCGCTTTACATTTATAAACAGAATCATGTGAGACTTCAGCATAAGCATGTTGAAGGAGTGTTCTTATTTGTATTTCACACGGTGTTCCCGATGGTATAATAACTCCATTTTCACCTTTTATCTCATCTAAATTTTTAACGATATAATGAACGGATTGATAATCAAAGAGATAAGGCTTGTCTGCTTTTTCCTTTTCGAAGTCCCTATCTTCTGAGAAAGACCATAATGGGCTATTTTGAATAATGACTTTGATATGTTCAATATCATCAGTAAGTAAAACAACAAATCTTACGCCCACCTTGTCAGTTATATCTTTATATGGATTTTTGTATCCTTTAAAACGGTAAAAAGCTTTTTCAATCAACGATGATAAATCTTTCACTCGGAAGCATGGTTCAATTTTAAGTATATTATCTTTATTTATGAGCTTTAACTCATCTCTGATTTTTTGGCAGACGAGTTTACCCCAAGATAAGAGCATCTTCTCATCTTGATTGAAATTTGAGATAAACTCATCTACTTCACTCATTTTAAATACCTATTAAATAGCCGTTGATTTTCATTATAGTATGCGTATCAGTTTTTTCGATGATTTCACATGTCTTAGTTTCTTCATCGGAAGATGGTGGATATGTGATTTTAACATCATTACTAAATCTAAAAGTTGATAACTTGATTTTGTTTCTTATTAATGAATCATCTTTTTTAAAGGAAGTAATGACAGGATCTATTTCTTCACAGAATTCGATGTATTCATCCCTTTTACTAACTGGCATGTATTGCTCAGAAAAATCGGTTGTTCCAATTATTTCTGACTGACCTAATTTTATGTAAGTTCGCAAAGCATTTGTTAAATCAATTTTTTCTTCAACTGATTTGCAATGCTCATTAATATATTTTTCGGTGGCTTCATAGAAACTACGAGTGAGCCTGCTGGAGTCAGCAGAGATAGAAAGCCCTAAGAATTTTTTATAAAAGTAAGCAGCAGCACCTGAATCGTCTTTAGCTGTTAAGTTATTATCGAATAAATACACATCGTAAGATTCTTTAATGAATTTATGTGCACGTGATATTTCAGAATAAAATGCCACCTTATAAAGCTTTTGCTCAGGTGTAAGGAAAAGGTTATTCAAATATCCAATTGATGCTACATTATCTTTTACTGTGGAAGTAAAGCCTTCATGAAGCTCAGCTTTGATTATAGCTATTGCTCTAATTTTTTTTGTAACACCGTAGGTGCATCTGACAACGACAAGTATGCCTTCTGGATGTTTTTTACTTGTTTGAGATTTTCCTAGCTTATCAGCAATATCTTGGCTTTTTGAAACAAAAATTTCTTCAATGGAATCATGGAGTGCATGAATTTTGTCTAATGGCTCATCTTCAACTATGTCCATTTCAATGCATTTTGAGCCTCTGTTTAAAACCTTAATTAGTCTTAGTTCAAGGGTTTGCTTGGCTTTACCAGTTAAAGGAATGATATTTTTAGAATGTTCAACAGTAAAGTGCGTTTGCTGACCGGGAAGATAAACCCTATGAATAATGAGATCTGTTATGCTTAAGTTTTTCAGATCTAATGGACCCTTGATCATAATTTATCCTTAAAATCAATAATTTGAAGTTTTAGATTGGCCTTTCTCTTCAAAATCATATCATAGATAAACTATGAATAGGATTAATCTATAAATTTTATTGTATTGTTAAGATTAATGATTGACTGTGTTTATATACAGTACATGAGGACTGTTTTTTTGTACAGTTCTATTGTTTTCATAACGAATAGGGGGCATTTCTGGGGGCAGATCACAAATTGAAATGAAAAAAATTTCATAGAGAACAGAAGACTAGCTAGAAGGTTTGAATCCTGTAGGGTACCAAATTCTCCCTTCTGAAGCTTCTTAAAGTCTACTAATTCCGCGAATATCAAGGCGTTTAGCCAGGTTAATTTATTCGGATGTCTATTAGCATCTATTGAAAGTCACACTCATCTGGTGT
>Ga0308162_1001425_pt1 | contig 19128 bp, 17 predicted proteins | sample PhySR2_FD_201370 | JGI IMG/M metagenome (GOLD analysis project Ga0308162, IMG submission 201370) | Phyllosphere microbial communities from UC Gill Tract Community Farm, Albany, California, United States - DLSLS.R2 | ecosystem: Host-associated > Plants > Phyllosphere > Unclassified | place: USA... | reverse complement strand
ACTTTGGCGGGCTGGCAAGAAATCAGGGGGTCCAAAAGCAGGCGCTGTGCCTGTAAAGGATTATAACGCATGCAATTCATAAGACAACCCCTGTCCGCCATAAGTACGGGACAGGGTGAATGACCATAATTTAATCGGGTTACTTAGCCCGACTTCAGAAAATGACAGACGTCGCCGCGGCGATCATGATGTCACCTGCAAATGTCCTGATCCGCAGTGGTTCGCGCCTGATGGCTATCGCCCACTTCCCGGGGAGTTTGGCCATGCCATGCGCCGTCTGGTCGTCAAAGATAAAGTCAGCGGTAAATGGAAACTGCGTTTCCGGCCGTCACTCCATCCTTACTTCACCCAGTACCGTAAAGCTGCAGGTCGCGATCGTCACTTCCGGCCGGAGAGGCGTGCGCTTATTGATGCAATATTCCCTCTGCTTGTTCAGCGTGCCGACATGGCCACCTGGGTTGTGACTGTTAATGTCAGCCGGCTTGCCGGTGAACTCAGCCCGAAAGACAGTGATGGCCATGTCATCCCCGAAACCCGGGTAGAACCCTGCCGGCTGTCGCGGCTGTTCCCGGAGCTGGTCAGGTTTGGCCTGATTGAAATGCCTGACCTGGAATGGGACCCGATCGAACAGTACTGGATGCCCCGGCATATCATTCTCACGGAACGTTTCTGGCAGCTGTGCGGCGTTAACATGGATAAGTTGCTGTTACAGCGAAACCAGCGCATCGAAGCTGAAGAAGAAGGGATTCTCGAACCCGGTACGCGTGATTCCGTTCGTGCTGCCCGACTGCGCTGGTATGAAAAAGCCCGCATAGCGACATTGCTCAGCCGGCGTGAGAAGGCCGTACGGGAAAAGCGTCGTAATAAGCTGGGCAGACTTCCTCTCGACGAACGGCGCAGCACGATGGCCAGCTGGCTCATCCGCACGCGGCCGAACCACGAACTGATTAACCTCAATGCCGACAGCTTTGATCGCCTGGTGTGGCAGCATCTTAACCAGCTTGAGCTGGGACTCGGCTACGAGCCCGCACCTCCCGACGTCGTTCACTGACGTCTCCCCGTCTGATTTTAACCGCCTAGACTGGCGGTAAAGTCGTTTGTGCCGCCTGCAGAACACCCTGGTTTTGCTCCTGCCGGCATGAACTTCCGGCACGCTGAACCACATAAATTCAGCCGTTTCAGGTGCTGCTTTTTTTTATCCACATTTACCCGCAATCGGAAAGTTAACCTTACCTGCAAGCGAGTCTGAAGTTACCCGCAAGACATTCCTGACCTCTGGTCAGTAAAGAAATAATCAAAAAGAAAATAAGGTTTTCAGTCCGGCCATTCTGAGGGTAGATAAGGCCTTCGCTTGCAGCGGCCGCAGGCGACCGCGCCGCTCAGAATCTGAAGTAGCTCCCGCCTGCGGCGGGCATGTTAAAACCATTAGTTACAACACTCATAGATACGATATAAAACCACATCAGAGCAGACCTGAAACCTCCAGCCCCTCTCCGGCAAAACCGGAGCAGACCTGAAACTCCGAGTGCCCGTTAACAGGCCGCCCCCGCCCCGGCCCTTCGGGCCGGAACAGGAGTGGCTGCAATGGATGGTGTAACTAATCCTCTAAGTTTTACTGTTCATAGTGAACAGTAAAACCAAGACCCCGGAAATCACGCCCTGTACGTCGCTCTGCGCCGTCCAGCCCGCTCACCGGGGCTATGGGATTAAATTAACAATATCATCGCTGTAAGGCCGTCTGGCTTAACAGGAAGGGGTTGGGTAGCGCCATATATCAGTCCGTAACCGGCTGCGCCGGGCGTACGGCGCCGTCTGACCACTGTACCCTGCTCTGACTTCATCTGGCGCCTCCATGCCGCTGAAGCGGCATTAACAGCGCATTGTTAGCTCGTCTGACTGGGACTATCAGGATTATGTGAAGTGCTTCATTAATACTAAAGTTTCTATGGCGACTGCAAACAAAATGGTCAACTGCCGAAGTCACAAAAAAGTGTCATAACGTAATGGATTTAACCGTGATGCCGGCCTCTTATGGGCAACATACACTCACCGGAATCGGATGGTGCTGTCATGTGATCTCGTGCAAAATGCCCCAGGACAATCGGAGTACTTCAACATACAATGTATCTTTTGAAGATATGCATTATAAATTAGAGGGATTTATGAAAAAGCTAACTTATGATTGGAAACCCACATTTCCTCAATTTTTAAAATTATTTTTTTTCCTAGTATGGATTTTTTTGTATCTATTTAGTGATTATCTTGTGCTTGATTTATTACCATTCGATTCGTCAGTGACATATGAACTTAAATTGAGATATGGTGATGGGATAAGGTCTATCTTAAATACTTCAATCGGCTTAATTGCCCTCTATTATACATTCGCTGACAGAAAAGCCTTTTTTAGGAAAAGAATTTCAGAAAATCTGGGCTTGGAAGGAATGGATGCCCTTTTTATGCCTTTGGCTCTTTCATTAGTTCCATTGGTAGCTGCGGCAAATGATCTGGGTAAAGCATTAAACTCACAACTTTTTATGCTTTATGCTATCCCTTTACTATTGTTAATACTTTTTTGTATTGAGATGTATTGGCTTTTTAAATTTGAACCTAAAGAAAATGATGTTGATTCAGTAGTATCAGTTCACGTCGTTGGTCTGACCGTCCTGTGCTTTATAGTTGCAATCGGCGTTTTATATATCCGCTCCTAATAGCAAATGACGGATTTTTTCCCTTGAGCTTTCTTATAAGTACTATATGGAATGAACTTACGTTCACCTAACCGGTATGCGGAGGTAGCAAGATTTATCGGTCTGTATCCATCTGCATCGATAGTAAAGCTTCGTCTGACTTCACAGGTGTATGAACATTAGCTTCAACCTTCATACCGATTTAGCTATGTACAAAACGTCATACTCAGAACTAGAGGTGCCAACATGTCTTACAATCTGGCCAGTAAAGAAAAGAGTCAAAGAGAAAGGGTCAGCGTTGACCTTGCAGTCGCTGGTGTGGCTTACAAAGAACGCCTCAACATGCCGGTGATCCCGCATGAGGTCGAACTACTGCAGCCAGCGGCGTTGCGTGAGTATTTTCGTGAAAGAGTTGTTCATTACCGGCAGCAATCACAGCTACTACCTAAAGGCACTGATGCTGTTTATCAAAAAGAGGCCAAAGAGTAGCGGCGAGATCCACTATGACGGGTTATAGCCCTTCGTTTCAGGACTATCCACTATACCGGGGGATTTAGAGCTTGTTGTTGCGTTTGAGGATATTGAGCACATAGTCGCTCCCCTCTTTATCTACGGAATATTCGAGAAAACCGATGTCTTTCAGCTGCTGAAGAGCCTTCTTCACAGTGGCATTCTGATTACCCAGGTGTGAAGTCAGCTGGAGACGCTCACGCAGGCGGTCAAAACCAATCCGATAAAAAGTTGGCGGTAACTCAGCCAGGTAGAGATAGAGTGCCTGTGCAGACTCTTTACGGGAAAGCTTCTGGAGTGCTTTAAGATACAACCGGGTTTTACCATCTACCCGGTACAGTGTATTGAGCTTAGAGTTTGGCTTGATGATGATTTTGCCAGTGTGGCTGTCGTAGTAAGTCGATTCAACAAGGTGCATGTTGATGGTGATACGATCGTCTGTACCGGGTACGCTCTTCACGAAGCTTATGTTGGTCCGGGCAATTCGCGTAAGAGAAGCATCAAACCTGTCCTTCAGTTGCCTGTCTATTCGCTTTGTTTCAAAACCGCAGTATTTTGCGAAGTCAGCAAAGTTGAGTTCCAGCTGATCGTCGTTATCGAGTTTTTTATTCGATAAGGCATAGATAATACCTACCCAGACCTTGAAGTCGGTATCCATGTCGAGTCGAGGACCGTAAATCTGAATTTGGTTGTAACCCTCACCCTCTACAATGGATAAGCGTGACAGTGACTCTGTTGCATCGATACTGTGACTTTTCCTGCCGCCCTTATCCGTTGATTTCAGCGTAGGCACAAAGACACCCAGTCGCAGCAAAACCTTAGGTTGTATTGTCTGACGTAGAGTGGGAAGAAGATGAATAACTTCACCTGATTCTTTGGATGTTTCCTCGATAATGAGTGATAACTTATTGTTTTCCATTAACAATTCCAAATATCAAAGTGAGTGTATAAGAACGATATAGTACCCGGTGCAGTGGAGCAAATCTACCCGCTATAGTGTATTTTGAACCCTATATAGTGGATATCACACCCTTCACAGTGGATGGACATACCCGGTGCAGTGTATTGAATCAGGCTGAAACCGTTGCTATCAAAGGTCTTAGAGCGATCTTATTCCTTATTGATCTACCATTGATCCTCTAATGATCCTTTTATTTAATCTATCCAGTGGATAAATCGAATGGTAATGACCTCTTCCGAGTCGTCATGTGAAGGGTCAAAGCGCTAATCCAAAGCACATATCTATTTAACAAACCTCCATACATACCCAGGTACACGATCAAAAAGTTTACCTGCAGCAAACTCAGCTTTTCGATGATCATAGGCCTGTGTCATGGCAAATCCTTCATCGTCGGGAATTTTGTAGCTTAGATTCTCATAAACAGTTTCAAGGGTTTCAAGTGTATGACAACGCCTGAATTTCATTAGCCAGTCTGTTTTAGTCATATCATCTCAATTAATTTTTGAATTAAGTGAATTTATAATTTCCATTTTCTGCTATCCGATTGATGAACTATTTACTTTCTATGGATGAAGCAAAAAAATGGCAACCTTCATATGGTAGAGTTATTATAATCAATATTAAAGATGGTTATCTCTATATAAGGTTAAAAACTTTGAAAAAATGCTGTTTGTTTCTTTTTGTTTTACCTTTTTTTCTCAGGCTGACGCTGAGGTCGGTGTCGGGTTTTCACCAAGGGGGACAGCCCAGGCTTTGATCCTCAGTTTTATCCACACAGCTGCCGGTTCTGCCGACGTAGCCGCTTACGATTTTACCAGCGTTACCATTGCTGAATCGCTCAGTCAGCTGGCACAAAGTGGCGTACCCGTAAGGATTGTTGCAGATGAAAAGAAAAGCCATGACCGCTGGTCACTGGTTAACAGACTGGCCTGTTCCGGTATTCAGGAAAGAACAGATGCACAATACAGCATTATGCATAACAAATTTTTTTGTGACAGGTAACAATGGCGTGCAGACAGGATCATTTAATTACACCTCATCTGCAGAGAAACGTAATGCCGAGAATGCGCTGGTTATAAGAAACAATCCGAACTTGACTCAGCAATATCAGAATGAATTTAACCGCCTCTGGGCAGAGTCATCACCGGTACAGTGCAATTATTCATGACCGACATGCGAAATATAATCTGCTTAGCGGACTGTATATGACAAAGAAAAAAGTTTATCCGGTTCACTTTATTGGTCAGCGGGGCCAGCAGGAGGCTTCTGAGACTTTCCAGCAGAATGAAACCTCCACCTGGCAGCGCTGGCTCAAACACTCTCGGGATAATAAAAAAACCACTGTTGTGACCTGCAGGTGTCTGCCGGCAGAAAGCGATCCTGTCAGGCGCCGCCTGAAGGTCCACTATTCTCAGGATACAGAACGCTGCTGGCTGTCCTCCTACGCTTTCACCGGCAACGAGCACAAACCGGACTGCCGGTTTTATTCGGTGTGGTCAGACGAACGGCAGGCAGAGATTTATCAGGGCGATGCGGTCCGCACTGCCGCGGACGGCACCATCGTGGTCAGGCTGCCCACCGGCCTGCAAAAAAAGGGACCCTCAGAGGTCAAGACGGCTGAGAACGCGCCCGTTGATGAACGTGTAAAGCGTAAACGCAGGCCCTCAATGCGCCTTCTCGGGCTGCTTCACTTGCTGTGGGAACAGTCTGGCATCAACGTCTGGCATCCTGCTTTCGATAAAAAGAAACGCACACCCGGCTGGGTGAGCTGGCGCCTGCAGCAGACGGCTGCCCGGATTCGCATTGGTCGCGTGCCGCTGGAAGAATCCCTGCTGCTCATGGCCATGAAAGATACGCCGCAGGTTATCGCTAACCGGGAACACCTGAGAGTGGCCGAAAAGAACAAAAGGCGGCTCATCGTGGTGTCCGTGCTGGCCGGCTGGAATGAAGCTGCTGAAGCCCGTCTGCAGACAACGCTGCCACTGGGGCTGTTTTTCGGCTTCCCGAACCTGATGCTGCCGGAGGACGCTCGCCTGCGCCTAGAGAGGAGCTTTGGCCGCGAGCTGGGCGACTGGCGGCGGGGAATGAAGGTCGTGGTCATCGCGGAGACGGAGCCACCGGAAACGACGTTCAGGCACGTAGACGGACGCAACCGGCCGTCCAGCTGCAGCACCGTCATCGATGTGGCGCTGATGACGGTCAGTCCCCGCTTTATTCCGCTGGATTCAGGCTATGAAGGAATGGTCGAAGACCTGCTGTGGCAGGAAAAACGTGCCTTTATTAAGCCTCTGCGTTATGACGGCGAGGAAGACGTTTTCCCGGATTTCGTGCTAAAAGACGTTCCTGGTGTGGATGCACTTCCGATGGAGGTTTTCGGAATGAACACACCTGAATACCTGCAGCGTAAGCAGAAAAAATCAGTTCATTATGATGTGGAATACGGTCAGGGTCGTTGGTGGTACTGGGAGGCGACCGTGAGATCAGAAATACCGGCGTTCCCGTCATGTTCGGCAGAATAACTACTCAGAAAATTTAGTCAGGTGCACTCAATGAATTCAGATTTAAATGATGTGAACGATTTTAAAATCGAGCGTCATGACTGGCATGATCCTTTAGTAAAGGCATGCTGTAATTTTGTAAAGTTTAAGGATGACCTGGACCTTTCGAACCGGACATCCTGTGTTCATCCGTTTCTCGTCAGGAAGCTGAGGTGGTTACTGGGGTATTATGAACCCTCGGAAAAACTGAATAGATATGGGCGGCCGCGTCGTAAAGCCACTGCGACCTATCCTTCTCATTTTATGCATTTTGCACTTCCTTTCTTGTACGATCTAAGTGCTGATAGGGTAAAATATGAAAAACGACTCATTCACCCTCAGCTTGTTGTATCAGGCTCATATCGCAATTATAACCACGGTCATTTTGGAGGTTACGTAGAGAATCGACCGGATGAGGTGATGGACTGGTCAGATAAGGCTGTTGAGGAGTGTGAAACTGGAATCTGTGACCCACGATATCTTTGTCACGGAGAGTTGCCTCTCTATGTAGCCCTTGAAGGGAAAAACAGAGTGGATCTCTTTAAACGCCACAGAAGTGCCATGCTTGCATGGGTTGCACCCTCGGTTTCTGTACCCGCTGAGTCGCTAAAACTCATACGGCTGAAGCCTTTTAACGTATGGGGCATATGTCATGACGACAGGATTTGTGTTCTTCCATTCACTGACCCTGCCTTACCGATTTATAAAGCGCTTAATGTAGCTATAGCGAAACCCAAATGGGATTTTTTCGCCCTGATAAAACTGCGCAATGCGCGAATCAGTGCTGTCAGTTTTCAGATGAGTAGCTGAATTACGGATGATCACCCTTAATTTAAATATACCTCTGTGTTTATGCGGAAAGAGAGGATCCTTTTCTCGCACAATGCTTTTCAGATCCTCTTGATTCTTGCTTTACATTTTGATGCTGTAGCGTACGAAATCATCTAGGACAGCTATTCTGTCATAAAGCACACGCGCCGGATTATGCGGTTTTGTCACCCAGTAAATTTTCGACCATTCATTTCTCCGTGCTTCATCATGAATGGCTTTAATCAGTGCACTGCCGGTTCCATTACCTCTTGCCTCGGTCGCAACAAAAAGGTCCTCAAGATAACAGAGTGGCTGTGATGACCATGTTCCAGGGTGGATATCCGGGGCGCTGCTCGCGCCTGTGCTTTTCTGCCTAGGAGGCCTGGCAAGCTGTTTCCGCGCTCGTCCACACTCAGGATGACGTCAGCCACCTCAGCGGTCATGCAGATGGCGTTCGTGGCCAGCCCGGTAAGGGGAGTTGCCCGCCTTGAGGCTGGTTCGATGATGTCTTTAAGCCCATTAAGGTCGTGTGGTCATAAATCTTCATTTGCCCACTTCCTGAACACAAGTTCCGGTTTGTGGCGTCGTTGAAAGAAATGGGAACATTCCCGTGGCTGCTTTCCTGACCTCCGCTATTGAATGTTCCATGGCCTGCCATTCAGGATCTTCCTTCAATATTGCCTCAGCGCGGTCCCTTAACCACGTATAAATTCCTTGGATGTGCTCGAGGTTTATCCGGCGCGTCTCTATTTTTCCTTCATATTGAGGAATTTTCCGCAGCAGTGTGCCAAGGACACCGCCGCTTTCAAGTGGCTCAGCCAATATGTAATCCGTATATTCATCAAACTGATCCAGCGTCAAATCTATGTATTCTCCGTCAAGTATGACGATGACATGGCCATGAATAGTTGAATTTTCTGTCTCGCGGTAAGTCGCATTCCCGTTCATAGAAAGAATGACTGGTTCTCCTTTCTCTCCGCAGTCTTTGAGATATTGTGCCAAGCAATTACTGGCTAAGTCGCAACTGCCGGCCGGGAAGTTTTTCAGTTCACCGCAGCGTGTTCCATTCCTGCATACTTCAGGCTGCTCACGGGCAGCCTCCTCAAGTGCCTGACGAAAAACTCTGATGCGAAAAGTCGTTTCCTGTCTCATTTTTATCATCCTTCAGCGTTAGCTTTCATCGGGTTTCTCTGTAAGCACAGAAAACCTGTTCTTAATAAATGGAGAATGGCTTATTACGTCGGAAAAAGCCTCTTGGTTGTCATTGATCTCCTAAATTACAGTCTCCGCTTCGCCCCTCGGCCAGCACTGAATTTAAAGTGCTGTGCATTCAGCCACGCACATAATTTTGTCATTAGAAGACTCAGCGAACAGCACTGCTATTGCTCGTAGCCACGCCTTTCCTTCCGGCCCGGTAAACCTGATAACATTTTGAATAATATATATTATCTTTATCTTATTTTCCTTAAGCGAATTAAGCTCCAGAAGAAATTGTGAAATTTTTAAGTATTTCTGACCGCTCCATCCTCATACCCATCAGGCTCATCTGACCAAGTGAAGACATGAAATCACCCTGCTCAGTATGTAGTAAAAAGGCTGTGTCCGTTTTCTTCCGTCGTAGTCACTCGTGCTGGTATTTTTTGTAAGTAATACGTCCTAAAAACAGCGTGCTGCATTTCTGTTCAACAATAAGAGCGCATTACTTATTAGCCTGCAGGGGTGCTGAAAACAGGACCAGAACGACGCTTATTTAAAATAATTCGCTTTATTGCAAAATGTTTCTTTAAAGTTCTAGGTAATTATTTATATAGTGGTAATAAAATTGCGAAGACAAGGAAAAAGGTCTATGTCAGTAGGTTCCAGATGGTACAAATTTGATTTCCATAATCATACGCCGGCGTCTAATGATTACCGGATGCCTGGGATCACAGACAGAGAGTGGCTTCTGGCTTATATGCGCCAGCAGGTTGACTGTGTCATCATCAGCGACCACAACACAGGTGCCCGGATTGACCAGCTTAAAAACGAGCTGCAGCAGATGGCCCGCGACGCGCAAACCGCCGATGTGTCAGGCTATCGCCCGCTGACTCTATTTCCGGGCGTGGAGCTGACTGCCACCGGCAACGTTCACATTCTTGCGGTATTGCACACCGACTGTAACGGAGCCGATGTTGAAAGGCTTATTGGTCAGTGTAACAATCATTCCTCCATTCCCCGCGGCGAACCTAATCACCAGCTTGTTCTGCAACTCGGCTCCGCCGGGATCATCAGTGCCATACGCCAGCATCCAGAAGCTCTGTGTATTCTTGCACATATAGATGCAGTTAAAGGAATTCTCAGCCTCACTAATCAGGGCGAGCTGGAAGATGCGTTCCGGGCGCAACCTCATGCTGTCGAACTGAGACATCATCCTGATGACATCACAGACGGAACCCACAAACGCCTTATCAAAAACCTTCCCCGTCTGCGCGGATCTGATGCACATCATCCTGATCAGGCCGGTGCGCGCTATAGCTGGCTGAAGATGTCATCTCCGGATTTCGATGGGTTACGCCACGCTCTGCTTGATCATGAGAATTGCGTTCTTTTTGATGTATCTCCGCCTGAGGAACCCGCTCTCCAGCTGCGCAGCCTGAGGCTCAGAACCCGCCTGTGTGCACCGGCCAATAACGAACAAGCTAAAGTCGACTTCAGTCCCTTTTATAATGCTGTTATCGGTTCCCGCGGCAGCGGTAAGTCCACGCTCATTGAAAGTATTCGCCTGGCAATGCGTAAAACTTCGGGATTGACGGACCAGCAGAATAGAAAACTTGGATCTTTCAAAAGCATCAGTAAAGGTATGGAAACAGATTCAGTCATTGAATGTGTGTTTCGTAAAGATGGAGCCGATTTTAAACTCAGCTGGCGTCCGGGTGATGCACACGCACTGCATATCCTGAGGGATGGCGAATGGGCTGAAGATACCAGCTGGGCCGCCGATCGCTTTCCGCTTTCCATCTTCAGCCAGAAGATGCTTTATGAGCTGGCATCAGATAACAGCGCCTTTCTGCGAGTCTGTGATGACAGCACTATCGTTAACAAGCGTGCTTGGGGTGAACGTTGGGATCAGCTGGAGAGAGAGTTTAAAAACGAGCAGATTATGCTCAGAGGACACAGTGCACGCCGTCTGAGTGCATTATCGCTTTCCGGAGAACTGGCAGATGCCGATCGCGCCGTCAGCCAGCTAAGTGAAAGTGCTTATTATCCTGTCCGTCAGCGGCTTTCAGAGGCTGAAGGAGAGCTGTTTTTAGCAACGTCAGCGCTAAAAACGCACTCAGACCGTATCAGCGCATTAAATGCTCTTATGGCGGAGTCGTTTCAAACAGAAGTCCCTGCAGAACCTTCTGCGGAACTGGCGGCATTTCTGCAGACTCTTTCACTGGCACAACTAAATTTTGAGCGTGAACTCAGTGCGCTCCTGAGTAAAAGTAGCACCGCTCTGACAGATATCGGTGAGAGTAGCTCTTTGTCGGCAATCCGTGCGGCCGCACAGATCCAGAGAGAAAATGTGATACGTGAGGCTGAGCTACTACGAGCGCAAGGGCTCAACCCGGATACCTTAAATGAACTCATCGAGCGGTGTGACAGGCTCAGACGTGAACTTAAAGAATATGACGGGCTTGAAGAAATCATCACTGCATCTGAACAACGGATTAGGCTGTTAACTGGCCAGATGCGTGAGCATCGTATAATGCTTACAGAAAAACGGCGTGAATTTATTGCTTCCCTCCAGCTTCAGGATCTTGATATTAAAATACTTCCTCTCTGCGCACCGCATGAGAATGTATTGACGGGATATCAGAATATTACAGGCATAACCAATTTTTCAGATCGTATCTATGACGCAGAGGACCAGAGCGGACTACTTCACTCTTTTATCAGCAATCAGCCGTTTAACCCCATACCTTCAGCTACGGAAGAGAAATATATTCTTCTTGATGCCCTTAAAAGCCTGCATCTTGCAATTAAAAATGACGATCCTGCCGCCGGGCAGGAGCTGCATGGCACCTTCCGAAACAGGTTAAGAACCCTGCAGGACGAAACGCTGGATTCCCTGATGAGCTGGTATCCGGACGACGGAATTTTCATTCGCTACCGAGCACCAGATGGACGGATGGAAGACATTACTTCAGCATCACCGGGTCAAAAAGGCGCGAGCATGCTGCAGTTCCTGCTTTCCTATGGTACTGACCCACTGTTACTCGATCAACCTGAGGATGATCTTGACTGCCTCATGCTGAGTCAGAGCGTCATTCCCGCCATTGCAGCTAACAAAAAAAGACGACAATTAATTATTGTGTCTCACTCTGCGCCGATAGTCGTCAACGGTGATGCAGAATATGTTATCAGCATGAAATACGATAGGTCAGGATTACGGCCCGATCTCTGTGGCGCACTTCAGGATAGTCACATTAAGGCGCTAATCTGCCAGCAGATGGAAGGCGGAGAAAAGGCATTCCGTTCACGCTACGCGCGTATTCTTAGCTGATGTAAACAAACCCTGCAGGAGAAGTGATGACGATATTTTACATGGATGAAAGTGGATTTACCGGTGCAGATCTGCTTCAGAAGCTTCAACCTTTTCAGGGAGCCTCGGCTCTCTGCATAAGTCCAGAAGACGCGCGCTATCTTATCCGTCAGCATTTTCCTAAGCTGAAAGCACCGGAACTGAAATTCAGCTCGCTTATTAAACGCGACACTAACCTAAAGCCTCTATATGAGTTGCAGCAGGATCTTCTGGCTAATTTTCCTTGCGTAATATGTGTGGCGGACAAAAGATTTATTCTTATTCTGCTTTTTGTCACCCACGCCGTCGAACCGTGGTATCACGCTAGAGGAGAAAACCTCCTTCGCGACGGTCGACATTTTATGATGGCATCAATGGCTTATTTTGCAGGCCCGGCCCTGCTGGGTAATGACTTCGAACTCATCTTGCGGCGCTTTCAGCAGGCAATGAGGGAAAAAACGGATGCTGCTATCCTGGCTCTCACTGACACCATCCGATCCGTAAAATGGACCGTTCTCAGTGAGCTACTGGGACCACTTGCAACCGGATGTCCGGAGTGTATAGGCGAAATACTTGATAAAGACACAACGACAGACGCATCCTTTATCATTCTCAACGCGCTTATTTCACGCACTGAGAGAATGGCTGCAGGTGAATACCGTGTGGAGCACGATCGCTCCAAAAATCTGCTTCAGTATAACCATCACCTGTCCCGCTTCATCAATTGCGAGCAGCCTGCAGAATTTAAATTATCAGCTCATGCTTCAATCAGCTATCCGCTTAAGTTGACTGATGTCAGTCAGGTTGATTCGCTCGACAGTCCCGGGGTGCAGCTTTGTGACGTTCTTGTCGGGGGGTGCATTCGCGCCCTGCGCGAGCAAATTCGTCATGGTAAAACTGGCTTCTACTCACCAGCAAGACTTTATGAAGATCAACATTTCATTGGCTTTAAGGCGGAATCTGACCTTACTCGTGACAGTGTTTTCCGTAAGGGTGGCCAGAATGCAGAATATGTCGATTTTATAATCAAAATTATGAGCAACAACTGAACACTTACCGCTATAGTTAGCACAAGTAATACTGGTGTAGGTCCGACTGACGTGCTTAAACGCCTGCGACATATTATGATTTCCCACTGCGGTGATAACACCGCACAAAACTATCTATAACGACGTGTGAACTGACAGCTCTCTTCATTGAACGTATAGATGGCGAGCTAAGGTACTCAATTGATACGAAGAGAATGTGAGGTGAGTCCGGTCAGTGTCATAATCCGGTGCACGTGCGGATTGATAATCTTAGTGAATGCTTCAATGAGTATTATTTGGATTTTAAACACTAATACGCGACTGAAATGAAAAGCTCTTAAGTTGAACTCAGCAGATTTTCGCCCTTAAGTATATATCCCTAAGTAAACAGTAAGAAGGGTTGTGGAGTTTAGCCTATCCTGCCTAGAGGTAACTTAAGCGCCAGAGAAGTTTTAGTGAGGTACAAGAGAAAACTATAAAAAGTGGAAGTTTTTTATTTTATAGTGGTTAATATATGTTAAAAATTATACGTGCTTTTTTTGATTTATTTAATTTTAACGAATTTAAAGCGAGTATTTGGATGACCCGTTTCTTATATAAATATATGAAGTTAAGACCTGATTTTTTTTGCAATCCGATGATTAGAGCCACACCGGCTAAGCATCTTAATGATCCATTTGAAGGATGCTTCAACAAAGAACAAGTCCGTGATGCACATCTTAATCATCAAAATTATTTTGGCCTAATAGGTAAAGATGTATATGAAGATTCTATTGATTATGCCATTAAAAATAGCATGGGGGAAATCGAGTCAGACATTAATGAGCTTGGTGTTATTTCCCTTACAGAAAGTTATAATAATACATTGATGTGGGCTCACTATGGAGATGAACACAAAGGCGTAGTTGTTGAATTTGACTTTAGTGTTCCTTTTTTTTCATCTTCAATCCACGATATTAATGGTCGTTCCATGCGATTTAAAAAAGATTTTATGGCGACTTGTTTTGAAATGCCGGAAAAAGTAGATTATCGGCGGATGTTTCCTGATTTTAAGAGGCCTGAATTTTCAAACCCTGATGAACCAATTGAATTTCACTGGAATAAGTTTTATCAAACTATTCTATTTACTAAATCTATTGACTGGATTTATGAGCAGGAGCAGCGTTCGATAGTACGTTTACACGATGCTGATGTAATGATATGCAAAGATAACGAGTTCATTCGATCTGCATGCATGGATGATGCGGACATTATTTTGGAAAAATATGATGAAGAGAAAATAAAGATTATTTTTCCGGATGAGTATGAGATGCGTGAGGAAATGGGCGATCAAAGCATAAAAAAGGAAATTTTCAGAAGAATAAATGATCCTGATGCGATGTTTTTTTTTAGAATAAATCCACTCATCATATCTTCGGTTTATTTTGGTTGTAAGGCAAATTATAATCAATCAATTTTGAATATAATAAATAACACTTCGCTTAAACATCTTGATAACGTCCATATTATGGCCCCGGGTGAAAACCTATATCAATTTTTGCCGAGGAGAATTAATTTTCGTAGAGATGTTAAGTGAATTTGTTTGACTATAATAGGAGAGAGTTCTTTGAGTAAAAAACACGCTGTTTTAATAAGCAATAGTAAATATGAACTTCCAGATTATGATTTAGATACGCCTGATAATGATATTTCCAGTGTTGAAAATTCGGTAATTAGCCGTGGTTTTACAGTAGAAAAACACTACAATGTTACTGCGGATGCTTTTGAAAAAATATTTGGAATATTAGCTGAGTGTAATGATCTTGAATTAATATTAGTCTATTATTCGGGTCATGCTATTGAAATAAAAGGTAAAGGCTATCTATTGCCGGTTGATCTTACGGATTTGCGTCCTTATTTAGTTGCTAGCTTTGTCTTCTGTGTCGATAAAATTCTTAAATCACTGGAAAAAGCGTCTAAAAATAAAATTATTATTTTAGATTCCTGCCGCAATGGCATTGAAGGCTGGTCAGATAATCAATTAAACGAATTTGAAAGCGTAATTAAAAATAATCTTGAACCTGTTATTAATTACCAAAACGTTGCAATAGCTTATTCTACCAGTTCGGGTCAAAAAGCTTATGATGGCATAGGCATAAGTCATTATGCACGAAACCTTAGCGAGCAGATGCTACAGCATAGAATAAATATTGACGATGTTTTCAAGAATGTTGGGGCATTAGTTACTAAAATCCCGCCTCATAATCAACGACCTTGGTTTTACTCAAGCCTGAATGAGTCACTGACGTTTAGTGATTTGCCTGAGTATCACTATATTAATACAATAACAGTACCGATAAATGGTATAAATACAAATATACAGTACTTAAATGGGCAGCAAATTATTTTTGGGGAGAATTTAAAAGTCTATTCACTCAGTGATAAATTGTATCAACCTATATTTGGGGTCGACGAAAATATTGTCGGTCTAGATTATTCATCTTCAACATCATATGTTATAGCTACTATAGGGGGGGGCGTCATTTCTGAACATTTTAGTTTTGATTCACCTATTGATAATATGTCTTTGGTCTGTATTAAGGTAAGTCCGGATGGAAGACATACTGCTTTAGTAGGTCCGAATAAAATTTCTATATTGGATAATATAAATCGAAAAGCTAAAGTGATTAATTCTGAAAAAGATAATTTCTATTCCGCACGCTTTATCGATAATTCTACCCTTTGGGTAGGTGCAGTAAATGGTTTAAAGGTCATAACTTTTTGTGACAAGCTTGGTTCCGTATCTGATATCAATGTCGACGGTGCTCTTTATATTTACTCTATAGAAGAGATAGATGATAAAATCATAGCTTTATCTTGCTCTGGTGGTAAGGTTATATACATTGATAAAAAAAATTTTGACGTTATTGGTAATACTTTTCTAGGTAAAACCGTTCGGACAGTATCAGCAAGGAGAGGGGCGGCTTTAATTTTTGTAACCGATAGTGAAACTATGGATAACTTTATCTATAAGCCTTGGTTAATTGACAAGGAAGGCCTCGACTTTATAATAAAAAATTTACCGAGTAATGACATTCTTTATATAAAGTCTTCGCCAACGGATCCAATATTGTTGGCTGCCAGTGATGAAGGGATTATCTATTTTATAGATAGGAGGGATTTTAAAATGTATCATTCTATCAATATAACTACCTCTAATAACAGAATTAATGGGATATCTTTTGAAGAAAATGGAACAATTATAATATTAACCAGTGATGGAAGTGTCCATTATTATTCTAGGGGGCAAACAGAACAATATCAGGCGATCAAGTATATTGACGATATGTATGGCTAAGAACGAATGAAATGCTTCGTTTTCTGCTTTTTTGTAATTAATTCCGTTTGGTTGTGTATATGACGGATTGGCAGATTTACCCTTAAGGATCACAAAGTGATCCTTCAATCTGGCTAGCAATACTTAAATTACTCCTGTCCGCTACGGCTGTGCAACAGTAGCGTTCGGCATCATTACGGGACATGGTTTCATCCGTGCTGGCTATGCCCATGCAGGCTTAAACATCAGAGATTTCCATAAAGGGCACGCAGTTCGGCCAGCACCGACGCTGTGTCAGGCGCGCTCACTGCCGCCAGTAACGCCGCCTCCAGTTGAAGGTACTACTCTTGTGTCATGGTGATTTGGATACCGTCCAGCCCCAAGATCACCTTCTTTCCTTTACTGCGCCGGATGTACAGCGACACCAGGTTGTCGCGGGCGATCCATTCGTGCGTGGCCCCCATCCAGGCGCGCGCCTGCATGTAGCGGACCAGCGCGCTGAACACCTCACAGCCGAGGGCCAGCGACACCCGCCCGGCGGTCACAAACAGGCTGAACTGCGGCGCCTGCCAAGCTTGCCCGGGCAGCTGCGACTGCCGTTTTCCCCGTACTTCTGCACGCAGGATGACGTCAGCCACCTCAGCGGACAAGCAGACGTCGTACGTGACCAGCCCGGTCATCGCCCAGGCCTTCATACTCTCCGAATCCGGCTGCTGCGCCCGGATGACCAGCGGGAAAAGAGCCTTCAGACTTGCCGGTGTACAGATGCGGGCGATCGCCTCGTCGGAAAAAAGTTTTAAGATTCAGGGCGCCGGAATATAGTGGCCGCAGCAGGAACTCGGCCTAGGTGGTGTCTAAGCTGTGCGGCATGGCAGCCATGAACGCGTCCGTTTCGTCACGGTAGTTTTCACCCGTCAGATCAAAGGCTCGGTTTATATAGTAGATGTCAACCGGGATGCCGTTTTCGGCAGCGTACACCAGTGCGTCAAAGATGATACCTAGCAGCGCCTCCATTGCTTCCCAGCTCATGAGGGTGCTGCCGGTCTGACAGGTCGCGTGCGCCTGCGCAAACAGCCAGCGCAGTTCAGCGGGCTTTACTGTCTGACGCCGAATTTTTCCACGCGGACAACCTTGCGGTAAAGCGCCTCACTGATGCCGGCGGGATCAGCCTGCATGGCAAAAAAGGCATCATCCGGGGAAGTGGACTTTAGCACGTCGACGAGAAGTCGTTCGGTCGCGTTGACCAAGGTGTCCTCGACCGAAGCACGGAACTTCAGACTTTGAATGGGTTTTTTCGGGAAACGTAATGTCAGCTGGCTCAGCAAGCACGAATGGTTTTTAAAAAATAACGCTCAATGTATTAATGACATGATGTCATAAAAGTGCGACGACATTACCGTTAAGGGGTTTTCCGGATGCAGATTCGGAAAAAGGTAAACCCGGAAGTGCTCCGGGTCTGAAAAATGTAAAAAGGGTTAAATCAGGATGGAATTATCAGAGCCGATGGTGAGTACTGTCTGCCCCTCACTCACAATCCGGATGAATTCATTTTTTTCGAGGATCTTGATTAACCTGTTAATTCCTTTACCACCACGTGAAACTTTAATTTGTGCCTTAATTTTTTCCGGGGCGATGTAGCTGTTAAGTCCATCCACAGAGCATAGGGCATAGAACCGTAGATTAGCTGAATGATTAAGGAAATTAGCTTTCCGGTCGGGACTCATCCAGCCAATCATTTCTATCATATCATCATAATGTTTCCTGAGGAGGCTGCAGCTCGCCAGGGCGCCATAGACTGGATTGCTGTAATCCGGCTTACCTGTGGCAGGATCATCATAGTGAAACTTCCACATAGCTTCATGGTGGGACAAGCGATTACGCAGGTCCTTGATTCTGAAAAATGCATCACATATTTTCTCCCTGTCCCATCCTGTTGGCGCATATGGAAAAACGACGTTAGTCAGATGAGGCCATAACAGATTATGGCTTTGACCTGGTCTATTTTCGTAATGGTGCGTCAGAAGCTGCGTCCAGAATCCAAATGAAAGCCCAGAAATAACGCGCCCGGGAGTTAGCGTTTTGTTCAACCGTGCAATCTCGGACTTGGCGTTATCCACCATAGTTTCTACAGGAATTTTTCGGGCGATGATCCGTTTCCCGTGTGCATCGAGTGCAAACCCCTGCGCATCCCGTGCTTCGACTCTGCGAGCCTGCCTGTACCGTTCATTGGGCCGCCGGAAAGTGCGGTTTCCCATATAGCGAGGGAGTGTAAAAATCCAGTTGTGGTTTGTTTCATAAAGGCCGGCAGCAGCGGGCGGGGGAAAACTTCGGATACCCATGTCGATGGCATTACGTAACGTGATTTCCAGGCACTGGAGTGCAGGCAGCATAGCGCCCGCGAGAGCCTTGTTCCAGTGGTATGCTGCCATGACCTGGTCGGTTTTCACTTTCAGGTGTTTTTCATAGATATCCAGCCTGTCGCTGGTGATCAATTGCTGAGCCGTCATATTTTTTCCTGGAAAACCGTTGACACATGTAGAGTGTGTATGGCGTAATAGCCTCATCAAAGCGGAGTCGCCTTGAAAAAGGTCTCACGCGGCAATAGTAGTTCGGAAAAGCCACCCTTCGGGGTGGCTTTTCTCGTTTCAGAGTCCGTCTACAGGCTCCAGCTTCATTTCTGCACGAACGGCGTTGATGTCACGGTAAAATTTTTCCATGCCGGTCATGTAAAAA